>ERZ825896.988-NODE-988-length-34008-cov-9.660236_pt1 | contig 34008 bp, 15 predicted proteins | sample MGYA00519858_ERZ825896 | MGnify/ENA primary metagenome ERZ825896 (study PRJEB31778, sample SAMEA3449214) | human gut metagenome | biome: human gut; feature: human-associated habitat; material: faeces | place: United Kingdom | collected 2010/2012 ...
TTTTCAACTGGCTGCAGGCCAAAACGCACATCCAGTCTGCTTCGCACGTCCGTTCCTGCGCCGGTCTGCTCTTCCACATCTTCTCCTCCCTCGCTTTCGCCGCCCTCCTCTTGCGGTTCAACTATTGATTCGCATTTCAGGGGAGCTGTCTGCGAAGCAGACTGAGAGGTTGTCTCTTTCCGGCACAACCTCTCCGTCTCGGCGTTCCGCCGAGCCACCTCCCCTGGAAGGGGAGGCTTTTAGGCGTGCGCACACGCAAAAAGGAGGCCGCAGCTGCGGCCTCCTTTTCGTAAAGGGTGTATTCAAAAGGGAAATGAATTATTTGGAGATGTCGTAAGCGTACTCGTACTGAGACAGGTCGACGTCGCCGGATTCCTTCAGCTCCTTGTAAGCCGCGTTGTAGCGCTCGGCCAGATCGGCGCAGACAGCGTCGAGATCGTCGAGGTCGCCGCGCAGGTAGGAGTCAAGGACGGTATTGAAGTTTTCGCCTTCCAGCGGGAGCAGGGAGTCGGGATACAGGGACATGCTGGCGTAGTTGCTGATGTCGCCGAACTGTGCCCACTGCGGGCCGAGGTCTGCGCTGAGCTCGGTGTTCTCGATAACTTCGGTCTTGTAGGGGATCATGCCGCCGACGGAGTAGATCTTGCTGTTCAGCTCGTCGCTGTTGAGGAAGATGAACGCGTCGAGGATGGCCTGCTTGTGTGCATCGGAAGCAGCTTCATAGGCGGGAGCCGTGATGGAGCAGCCGACACGGTCGAGGTAAACGCCCTTGTAGGGAGTCTCGTCGACCATTGCGGGAGGATCGATGACCGTCCAGTTGCACTCTGCGGGGAACTGGCTGGTGTAGACACCGTAGTCGTAGGAAGGCGCATAGAACATGCCGACCTTGCCGGCGGCGAACTGCGCGCGGATCTCGTCGATGCCGAGGTCATCAGCGCCGAGGAGCAGGCCTTCCTGCATCATCTTGGCCTCGATCTCGAGGACGGGCTTGAACTGGGAGAAGTCATAGGTGGCGGTGTTGGGATCGAACCAGCCGCGGCCGGTGGAGTTCATGCAGACCTTGAAGGTGCCGCGGCGGATCATACCGGCCGTCCAGGTGCACCAGCCGTAGCCGAACTCTTCGCCGTTGCCGTTCTCGGTGATGACCTTGGCGCAGTTATAAACGTCTTCCCAGGTCTTCGGCAGCTCGAGGCCGTTCTTCTCGAACAGGTCGAGGTTGACAGCAAACTTGATGGGGACAACTTCCAGGGGAAGAGCGACCAAAATGCCCTGCTGGATGTTGATGCCGTTCTGGATGTAGGGCTCGTAGCCGGCGATGAGCTCCTTGAGCTCAGCGTTGTCGATGGCGTTCAGATCCTGGATCCAGCCGGAGACGATCCAGTCGGCAGAGCCGGTACCGGCATCGACCAGATCATAGAACGTGCCGCCCTGCATCAGAGCGCGGGCATTGTTGGAGTAGTCGTTGATGTCCGAGATGATCTGGATCTCAACGCCCTTTTCCTTACCGGTGGTCTCGTTCCAGTTGGCGACCTCAGCCTGCAGCGTGTTCAGGTAAGCGCCGATGGAGCAGTAGTAGGTGACGACTTCGACGTCGCCGGAAGCGGCGGTGTCTTCGGTCTTTTCTTCGGTCTTGGTTTCTTCCGTGGTGGTGGTGTCTGCCGTGGTCTGGTCATTCGCCGGCTGATCCGCCGCAGGGCTGGAAGCACATGCAGCAAGGGAGAGGACCATGATCGCGGCCAGAAGCAGAGCGATAAGTTTTTTCATTGTTTTTCCTCCTTGTTGTTTTTTGTTCGCTAGCCAAAGTTTAGCAGTTTTTCGGGGGCACGTCAATCGCTTCGGAGCGTTTTGCACAATCCGGACAACATACACGCGCAAAAACTGTGCAGAATGCTGTTTCATGTGAAAATAATTATGAAATACGATAAAACGAACAGATTACCGCACGGAACAAAAACGAAAAAGTTGATACAAAATATGGGGAAAACCAGAATATAGAAATTTATGTGGCGGAAATTCTACGCAACTTTGAAACGCATCTTTCGAACACGTTGCACTTGGCACGTCAAAAACCCGCGATAATCCGCGGATTTTCGACAAATTCAAGATATCTAACGTCGATATGACGTCCGAAAACCGCGCAAACGGAGCGAAAAACGGCCGGAAAAGCAAGCGGCCGCCGGAGATCCGGCGGCCGCAGCGGAGATCACTCCGCGAAGAGGCGATTGATGTTCTTGAGCGTCTCGCGCACGAGCTGTTCGCCGCCCACATGGCCGACAAGGCCGGAGGCGATGAATGCGCTGTAGTGGCCGCCCTTTTCGGCCTTCTCGGTGGGCAGATACCCCTCAGAGCCGCCCGCGAGCTGGACGAGGAAGGTCTGCTCGGCATACGAGCGTGCCTTGATCTGGTTGCCGAAGTCGAGGAAGAGCTCGAACGGGTTCGTCGCGAAGGCGACGGTGCCGAGGCGCAGGATGTGGCTCTCGGTGTCGAGGATGTCCATCTTCTCCTGCAGCTCCTCGCGGCGGAGGATACCGAGGTCGACCTGCAGCGCAGCTGCATCGTTGAAATCGACGTCGCCCGGCTTTTCGGCAAGATAGTCATGGATGCGGCGGCGCGCAGCGGCGACCTCCGCAAAGGTCGTGCGGCGCAGCGGCAGCTGCATGTTGTGGACCTCATGTACGAGCTCGGGGTCGGCCTGCGGTGCGTCAAGGCCTTCATTGTAGACCTCAATGATCTCATTTGCGACGCGCCTGCCTGCCTTGCGCATGCCGGAGAGGTCAAACATGGAGGGGTCTGCCTTTCTGGGGTGCGGGTTGGTGCGCTTGAGGTTCGGGTCGTTCACGTCGCTTTCCGGCTCGACCCAGCGGACGAGATCGACCGGGCACTGGTCGCCCGCGGGCGAGCAGAGCGGAAGCATAAAGAGCTTGTCGCCGAAATGCTTGCGCAGGAGCATCTTGGCCTCGCCCCAGAAGTCGGGGGAGACGAACAGCCGGTGCTGGACGCACTGCGCCGGGCACGCGAGGTTCGCCACGACGCCGGTCAGCTCGCCGTCCGCGCCGAAGATGTACAGAAGCTCGATGCCGGAGTCGTTGCCGCCCTCGATCTCGGTGAACTTCGCGGTCTCGGCATTGCCCCACATCTGGGCGGAGCCGTCGTTATAGCACACGCGGCGGCACATGCCGACCGGCGCGCGGCCGAAGGCATTGACAAAGCTGCCCTCGGTGCGGGAGGTCCAGGCCGCCAGCGCGGCCTTGCTGATCTGTTCGGCGAGGAACTCGAAGGTCTCCTCGGGCTGCGCGATGTCGGGGTTGGCGGAAATGTTGGCGCTCTCGATATACTTCTTATCGGGCGGCAGCTCAGACTCGATCAGCGCGCGGAAGCTGGTCGCGTTGCCGGTGAATTTGCTGGAGGAATCGTCGCGGTGGGCGTAGCGGGGGCCCGTATGGACGTGGGTGGCGGAGATGATGACCTTCATCGGGTCAAGACCTGCGTCGTTCCCGGCGAGCTTTGCGCGCACGGCATCGCGCAGCCCCCAGCTGATGTCGACCAGATCGCAGGCGCAGAAGATGGCCTGGTCGGTCTCGGAGCTGATGGCGAGGGCCGTCACGCAGATCGGTTTTTCGACATATTCGGAGATGCGCTCGGCGAACTGCCCGGCGAGAGATACCTTCTTGTCAGGCGTGATGGACTGCTCCGCCCACCCGAATTTCAGTTTGGACATAGGAAAGCCTCCTTATTTTATTTCTGTTTTCCGCGGCAGCGCCGTGTGGGCGCTGCCGCGGGAGATCATTCTGCAAAGAGCTTGTTGATGTTTTTGAGCGTCTCGCGCACGAGCTGCTCGCCGCCCGCGTGGCCGACGAGGCCGGAGGCGAGGAACGCGCTGTAGTGGCCGCCCTTTTCGGCCTTCTCGGTGGGCAGATAGCCCTCGGTGCCGTTGGCCAGCTGGATGAGGAAGGTCTGCTCGGCGTAGGAGCGTGCCTTGATCTGGTTGCCGTAGTCGAGGAAGAGCTCGAACGGGTTGGAGGCGATGGCGATGGTGCCGAGGCGGATGATGTGGCACTCGGTGTCGAGGATGTCCATCTTTTCCTGCAGCTCCTCGCGGCGGAGGATGCCGAGGTCGACCTGCAGCGCGGCTGCGTCATTGAAGTCGACGTCGCCCGGCTTTTCGGCCAGATAGTCATGGATGCGGCGGCGCGCGGCGGCGACCTCGGCGAAGGTCGTGCGGCGCAGCGGCAGCTGCATCATATGGACCTCATGGACGAATTCGGGGTCGGTCTGCGGGGCGTCGAGCCCCTCATTGTAGACCTCGATGATCTCGTTTGCAATGCGCTTGCCGGCCTTGCGCATGCCGGACAGGTCGAACATCGACGGATCGGCCTTGCGCTTGTGCGGGTTGGTGCGCTTGAGGTTCGGATCGTGCACGTCGCTTTCCGGCTCGACCCAGCGGACGAGGTCGACTGGGCACTGGTCGCCCGCGGCGGAGCACTGCGGCAGCAGGAAGATGTGCTCGCCGAAGTGCTGACGCAGGAGCATCTTGGCCTCGCCCCAGAAGTCGGGGGAGACGAACAGCCGGTGCTGGACGCACTGCGCCGGGCACGCGAGGTTCGCCACGACGCCGGTCAGCTCGCCGTCCGCGCCGAAGATGTACAGAAGCTCGATGCCGGAGTCGTTGCCGCCCTCGATCTCGGTGAACTTCGCGGTCTCGGCATTGCCCCACATCTGGGCGGAGCCGTCGTTATAGCACACGCGGCGGCACATGCCGACGACAGCGCGGCCGAACGCGTTCGAGAAGCCGCCGGGGGCGCGCTTTGCCCACGCTTCGAGCGCGGCTTTGGCGATCTGGCCGGAGAGGAACTCCAGAAGCTCGTCGTCCTGCGCGATCTCGGGGTTGGCGGTGACGTTGGCGCTCTCCACATACTTCTTTCCAGCGGGAAGCTCAGACTCCAGAAGGGCGCGGAAGCCGCTGGAATTGCTGGAGAAGCGGCCGGAGGAATTGCCGCGGCCCGTATAGCCGGGGCCGGTATGGGTGTGGATGGCGGAGATGATGACCTTCATCGGGTCAAGGCCCACGGTGTTGCCCGCGAGCTTTTCGCGCACGGCGTCGCGCAGCGACCACGAAACGCCGACGAGGTCGCAGCTGCAGAAGACAGCCTGGTCGCTGTCGGTGCTTACGGCCATGGCGGTCACGCACAGCGGTTTTTCCACGTACTCGGAAATGCGCTCGGCAAACTGGCCGACAAGAGATACCTTTTTATCCGGTGTCAGAGAATACTCTGCCCAGCCGATCTGAAAATGACTCATAACTATCATATCCTCCCGTGCAGCGGCTGAATTAACGCAACAACTACGCAACTTTCGCGCGATCGTTTCGCTGCTGCCCTGTCTCATTTCCAATGATAGCAATGTGCCCGGGGCGTGTCAAGACAGAAAAAAGTTTTTCGGATTTTTGCGGAAATCCATGCAAAAAGTCTGCGGAAACTGAGCGGAACAGGCGCGGCGGACGCCGTGCCGGGGAAAAAACGTGGGAAAAACAGCGAACTTTCCCGCAAGGGAGGGAAGATACGTATGCAAATTAAACAAAAACAGAAGCCTGTTTTTTCGGAAAATGTCAAATCCGAGTGTTTGCGTTGCGCAAAACTTGACACATGCTCCGTCCGCAACGTAAAATGGGACTAACAATTTGACACCTCCGCGGCGCCATGCCGCGCGGTCGGTCGAAAGGAGCGTTTTTTCGTGCACAAAGGGGAAAGATTAGGAACAAAGGCGACGATACAAAGCTATCTCATGATCGCCGGAACCGTGCTCGGCATGATCATCTTCGTTGTGATCCCGCTGCTGTGGATCATGCGCTGGTGTCTGTTCAGCTATAAGGGGTTCGGCACGGTCAAGTTCGTGGGCCTCAAGAATTTTATACGCGTGTTTTCCAGCACGTCCTCGAAATACTGGCTGTCAGTCGGAAACACCTTTGTGTTCGCCATTGGCAAGCTGCTCGTTGAGATCCCGCTGGCGCTCGTGCTGGCCTTCATCCTGACGAAGAAGATCCGCGGCCGCGACTTTTTCCGCTCCGTGTTCTTCATGCCGTCGATGCTTTCCGTCGCGGTCATCGGTGTTGTGTTCACCTACCTGTTCAACCACAACCAGGGCGTCGTCAACTCCGCGATCCGGCTGCTGGGCGGCGAGGGCGTCAAATGGTTCTCGGGCGGCACATCGGCCATGATCATGCTGATGATCGCGTCGATCTGGCAGAACTTCGGCATCAACATGCTGTTCTTCATGACGGGTCTGCAGGCGATCCCACCGGAAATGTATGAGGCGGCGTCCATCGACGGCGCGAGCAATACGCGCCAGTTCCTGACCATCACGATCCCGCTGCTCGGCCCGGTTTTGCAGATGGTGCTGATGAACGCGATCCTCGGCTCGCTCAAGGTCACGGATCTGGTCCTCACCCTGACCAACGGCAAGCCCAGCGGCAAGACCGAGGTCATGATGACCTACATCTATAAGAAATTCTTCGGCGACGGCGGCGCATCCGGCCTTGACTTCGGCTACGGCGCGGCGCTGACCGTGGTCACAGCCGTCATTCTGGGCATCGTCACGCTGCTCTATCTGCGTGCGACCAAGAAGTCCAGCGACGTTTACTGAGAAAGGAGGCTGCAAGCGATGACAATGCGAATGAGCGCCAGGGCGAAGTTCTTTCTGTATCTGTTTTTGATCTTTATGGTCATTTTGACCGTCATTCCGCTGCTGTACACGGTCTCCGCTTCCTTCAAGACCAACATGGAGATCGCCACGGGCGGTATCAACCTGATCCCGAAGACCTTCACGTTCGACAACTATAAGACTGTCTGGAGCATGAGCGGCACGGGCATTGCCAGCAAGGTGACCTACACCGACTATACCATCAACTCCATCAAGGTCTCCCTGATGACGGTCGTGCTGGTGGTGCTGTTCACGTCGATGTCGGCCTACTGTTTCCAGCGCGGCAATTTCCCTGGTCAGAAGTTCCTGTACTGGCTGTTCATGGCCACCATGTTCATCGGCGCCGGTACGGTCACGATGTTCCCGCTGCTGCGGATCACCACGAAGCTCGGCCTCAACAACCTGCCCGGCCTGGCGCTGGTCCAGTTCGGCACGGCGGGCGCGAGCAACCTCTTTTTGACGATGGGCTATCTCAAGACCATCAGCAAGGAACTGGATGACGCGGCCAAGATCGACGGCTGTTCCTTCTTCTCCACCTGGTGGCGCGTGATCCTGCCGCTGTCCAAGCCGATCCTTGCGACAGTCGCGCTGATGACGTTCCGTGCCTCGTGGAACAACTACCTGCTTCCGAACCTGATGCTCGCCAGAGATCAGGCTGCCACCACCCTCGTGGTCGCGGTCGTGAAGCTGCAGTCCTCCGGCGGCGCCGGCGCGAGCCAGTATAACCTCATGATGGCCGGCACGATGCTTGCAATGCTGCCGATGCTCATCCTGTTCCTGTGCATGAACAAGATGTTCGTCGAGGGCATTACGCAGGGCGCGGTCAAGGGCTGAGTTTTCCGCCGCGCGGAAATGCACGCCGGAGCAATGACGTTCTGTACGAACCGGGCCTTGCCGTACCTTGCAGTACGATAAGGCCCGGTCTGCTTTTGAGACGCACGCGCCGCACAGCGAAAGGAAGTGCATCGGGCGCAGTTGCGTTTCGCGGGGGCCTGTGCTATCGTTATTGCAGTGAGACCGCGGGTGAAAGGATCTGCGGCAGCGCAACTTTATGAAACAGGAGCGAATCAAATGGCTGAAATTCAACTTTCCGGCGTCAGCATGGTCTATCCGAACGGCACGCAGGCGCTCAAGCAGGTCGACCTGACGGTACCCGATCACGAATTCATTGTGCTGCTGGGGCCGTCCGGCTGCGGAAAAAGCACGCTTTTGCGCCTGATCGCAGGGCTGGAAAAGCCGACGGAGGGGACGCTCCGCTTTGACGGCGAGGATGTGAGCACGCTCGAGCCGATGAAGCGCAACGTCGCGATGGTCTTCCAGTCCTTTGCGCTCTATCCGCATCTGACGGTCTATAAGAACATGGCGTTTCCGCTCAAGAGCATGAAGCTCCCGCAGGAGGAGATCAAGCGCCGCGTGGAGGCGGCGGCAAAGATCCTCGATATCGACTATCTGCTCAACCGCCGCCCGCGCGTGCTGTCCGGCGGCCAGCGCCAGCGCGTGGCGCTGGGGCGGGCGATGGTGCGCGAGCCTGTCGTGTTCCTGCTCGACGAGCCGCTGTCGAACCTGGACGCAAAAATGCGGACAGAACTGCGCGATCAGATCATCCGCCTGCATGAGCGGCTGAAAACGACGTTCGTCTATGTGACGCACGATCAGGCCGAGGCCATGCAGATGGGCGACCGGCTGGCGATCATGGACATGGGCAGGATCGTGCAGACCGGCACGCCGCAGGAAATTTACGACCACCCGAACTCGGTCTATGTGGCGGGCTTTGTCGGCGCGCCGAAGATCAACTTCTTCGCCTCGCACCTGCGGCGCGGAGAGACCGGCTGGAGCATCCGGCTGCTCGGGAAGACGCTGGAGCTGCCCGCGCAGCGCCTGCCTTTGGACACGGAGGGCGCGGAGGACGGCATGCGCGTGATCCTCGGCGTCCGGCCGGAGGATTTCCGGCTGGATACAAGCAGCGAGTCGATGCTGCAGGCAGAGGCGCTGAACGTGCTGCCGATGGGCGCGGGACTGCATGTGCAGCTCCGCTGCGGCGAGGTACGCTTCCTGATTGTTCTGACGAACCATTCCGGCGTGCAGCCGGGCGATACGCTCGCGCTGCGGGTCGACCCGTGGAATATTCAGGTGTTTGACGCACAGACCGAACGCAATCTGTGCTGTCCTGTCCGGAAGGAGGATGCGCAATGAGAAGATGGTATGAGCCGCGCAAGGACCGGCCGGATCTGGAACGCAGCGCGATCAGAAAACGCGGCTTTGTGGGCTATATGGACATGCTCTGGCGGGAGTTTTTTGAGCTTCTGAAGCTGAATCTCCTGTTCGTGCTCTCGTGCGTGCCCATCATCACGATCCCGGCGGCGCTCACGGCGATGCACCGCATCACGTCGGTGATGGTGCGCGATGAAAACCATTTCCTGTGGCCGGACTACTGGAAGGCCTTCCGGCGCGATTTCTGGAAGAGCCTCGGCGGCGGCGCGGCCATCGCGGCGGTGATGGCGCTGTTCGTTCTGAGCACGGTCTTCTATTATAATCTGATGCAGGTCAACAAGGTCTTTGTCCTGCTGGCGGGCTTCGCCGCGTGCGTGGTGCTGCTGACGCTGTGCGTGAGCTTCTATTTCTTCCCCATGCTCGCAATGGTCGATCTGCCGCTGGGCGCGCTGCTGAAAAACAGCATGGCGCTGGTCTTCGGCAACATCGGCAAGACCCTTCTGGCGCTGCTGCTGTTTGTGCTGCTGATCGGGCTCGGCGTGGGGCTGCTGCCGTATTCGTTCATTTTTGCGGCGCTCATCATGTTCTCGTTCGTCGCGTCGATCACGACGTATTTGACCTACCCGGCCATCGAGGTGCGCGTCATGCGCCGCGAGGAGGGGCATGCGGCGGGCGAATTGTACCAGACGCTCCCGCAGCAGGAGCAGCCGGAGGTGCAGCTCCGCTCGGCAGGGCTCGACGAGCTGCGCTTTGAGGACGACGAGACCGAAGAAAACGCGGAGAACTGACGACTTCCATAAAAAAGCCGCGCAGAAAAGGGAGGAAACGGAGATGTCCGTCATGAAATGTACCGCCGCGGGCGACGCGATGATCTTCCGGCAGCTGCCGGGACACTATGAGGGCTTTGAAGCGCTGCGGGATTTTATCGCGCAGGGCGAGCTCCGGTTTTTGAATCTGGAGACGACGATCCACAACTTTGAGACCTACGGCGCGGCGCTGTCCGGCGGGAGCTGGTTCTGCGCGGAGCCGCGCGTGCTGGACGGCGTGAAGGAATTCGGCTTCAACATGCTGACCACGGCGAACAACCATGCCATGGACTATTCCCACGCGGGACTGCTGAAGACCCTGGAATATCTGCAGGCGGCGGGCCTGCCCACCTGCGGCACGGGCCGTTCGCTGGCCGAGGCCGCTGCGCCCATCTATCTGGACGCGCCCGGCGGGCGCTATGCCGTGATCGGCGCGTGCTCGACGTTCTATCCCGACGCGATGGCGGGCGAGCAGACGCGCACCATGCCGGGGCGTCCGGGCCTGAACGGCCTCCGGTTCGATACCCGGTATGAGCTGCCGGAGGCGCAGCTCGCGCAGCTGCGCGAGATCGCGGCCGCGCTGGATCTCAACGCCGACCGCGAGCTGGAACGCTCGCAGGGTTATCTCCCCGAGCTGCCCGACGGCGCGGCGGAGTTTGGAACCATGCGCATCGCGCGCGCGGACAAGCCGGGCATCCGCACCCGCGTAAACGAGACCGACATGGCCCGCACGGAAAAAATGATCCGCGAGGCGCGCTTCATGGCCGACTATGTGATCGTCTCCATCCACTCGCACGAGTGCATGGGCGCGGTGAAGAGCGAGCCTGCGGAGTTCTGCGTGGAATTCGCGCACCGCTGCATCGACGCAGGCGCGCACGCCATCGTCGGCACGGGGCCGCACATGCTCCGCCCGATCGAAATCTACAAGGGCTGCCCGATCTTCTACTCGCTGGGCGACTTCATCATCCAGCTGGAGACCGTAAAAAAGGCCCCGGTGGGCTTCTTCGAAAAGCAGGGCATGACCGGAAGCGAGGGACTGGACGAGATGTTTGAAAAGCGTTCGGACCACGGACGAAAGGGCCTGTATTACAGCCGCGTCATGTTTGAGGCGGTCGTCCCGTACTGGGAGGCGGAGGACGGAAAGCTCCGCAAGCTGAAGCTGCTGCCGGTCGAGCTCGGCTTCGGGAAAAAGCGCTCGGTCGGCGGCTGGCCCGCCCCGGACGCGCACAGCGGCATTCTGGAGCGGCTCGCGGAAATGAGCCTGCCCTATGGGACGAAGATCGAGATCGGCAGCGACGGGACCGGAACGGTCCTGCTGTAAAGCGGAGGGAAAAAGTGATGCTGACAAAGGAAATGCTTTCGTACATTGCGGAAAATATCGAGGATATCAAGCGGATCATCCGGGACCTGTGCGCCATTCCCGCGCCCTCGCACCACGAGGAAAAGCGCGCGGAATACTGCAAAGCGTGGTTCCGGGCCAACGGCTTTGAAGACGTGGAGATCGATGAGGCGCTGAACGTCGTGTGCCGGTATCGGGTGACGGACGAGAATGATCTGGTCGTCTTCATGGCGCACACCGACACGGTCTTCCCGGACACCGAGCCGATGCCCTTCCGCGAGGATGAAAAGAAGATGTACGCGCCCGGCGTCTGCGACGATACGGCAAATCTCGCCGTGATGATGGTCAGCGCGCGCTACTTCGTGCAGCGGAAGCTGCGGGCAAAATGCGGCCTTCTGTTCGTGGCGAACTCCTGTGAGGAGGGGCTCGGCAACCTGAAGGGCAGCCGCCGGATTGTACAGGACTACGGCAGCCGCATCCGCGAATTTTACACCTTCGACGGTACGAACCTGCGCCGCGTCGTGACGAGCGCGGTCGGCTCGCACCGCTACCGCGTGACCGTCCGCACCGAGGGCGGACACAGCTACGGCGCGTTTGGAAACCGCAACGCGATCTATTACCTGTCCTCCATCATCAACACCATCTACACCATGAAGGTGCCGCAGAAGGAGGGCGTCAAGACGACCTACAACGTCGGCGTGATCGAGGGCGGGACGTCGGTCAACACCATCGCGCAGGAGGCGTCGATGCTCTGCGAGTACCGCTCGAACGACCGCGAGTGCCTGGAGACCATGCGCGTGTTCTTTGAAAAGACGTTCGAGGCCTACCGCGCGATGGGCGTGGAGGTCGAGGTAACGCTGGTCGGCGACCGCCCGTGCGGCGGCGACGTGCCGCAGGAAAAGCTGGATGCGCTCATTGCGCGCGCGGACAGCGCCGTGCGCGAGCTGTTTGACGCGGAGCCGATCCACGGCCCCAGCTCGACCGACGCCAACATTCCGCTCGCGGCCGGGATCCCGGCCATCTGCGTCAGCGCGGCGGTGGGCCGCGGCTGCCATACGCGGCAGGAGGAGATCGATCTCGATCAGCTGCCGAACGGCGCGAAGCTGTCGATGCGGCTGATGCAGGAATACTTCGAGATCTGAGCGATACACCCAGGGCCGGAATGCGGAGTTTTGCGCTTCCGGCCTGATTTATAATGATGGGATCATGAGGAGGCAACGCCATGCAGACCAAGCTCTATGAGACACTCGTTGACAAGCACCACGAGGAGATCCTCGCGGCGGAGGACTATATCTGGCGGCACCCGGAGACGGGCTTCCGCGAGTGGAAGACGACCGCGTATATGCAGGACGTGTTTGAAAAGGCGGGCTATACGCTCGTCAAGGCGGGGGATATCCCCGGCTTCTACACGGATATCGAGACCGGACGGCCCGGCCCGAAGCTGCTCATCATGGCGGAGCTGGATGCGCTGAGCGCGCCGAACCATGTGCAGGCGGTGGACGGCTGCGCCCATGCCTGCGGCCACCACGCGCAGTGCGCGGCCATGGCCGGGATCGCGCTGGCGCTGAAGGAGCCGGGCGCGCTCGACGGCCTGAGCGGGTCGGTCCGGCTGATGTGCGTCCCGGCGGAGGAGCTGATCGAGCTGGATTTCCGCGACGGCCTGCGCCGCGCGGGCGTGATCCACTATCTCGGCGGCAAGACCGAGTTCATGCACCGCGGATACATGGACGGCGTGGATCTGGCGTTTCTATTCCACACCAGCACACGCACCGACTGCGATTTTGACTGCCATTACGGCCAGAACGGCTGCATTGCAAAGACCGTTCGCTATGAAGGCGTCGCGGCCCATGCGGGCGGGAGCCCGGAAAAGGGCGTCAATGCGCTCTATGCCGCGTCGCTCGGCCTGCAGGGCATCAACGCCATCCGCGAGACGCTGCGCGACGGCGATCACATCCGCATCCATCCGATCATGACTTCCGGCGGCGCATGCGTCAACATCATCCCCTGCGAGGCGACGCTGGAATCGTACATCCGCGGCGCGTCGTTCGACGCGATCCTGGACGCGAACCGGAAGGTCGACCGTGCGCTGGCCGCGGGCGCGCTGGCGCTCGGGGCGAAGGTCTCGGTCAGTGACCGGCCCGGCTATGCGCCGCTGGTCAACAGCCCGGAGCTTGTCGAGGCGGTGGGCGAGGCCATGCGTGCGCTGCTCGGCGAAGACCGCGTGAAGATCACGAATGACTGGACGACGGGCTGCACCGACATGGGCGACGTCAGCTGCATCATGCCGGTCCTGCATCCGCACATCGCGGGCGCGGCCGGAAAGTCGCACGGCGATGACTATCACCTCGTTGACCGCGAGATGGCCTGCGTCAACTCGGCCAAGGGCCAGCTGCTGCTCATGGCGCTGCTGATGGAAAACGGCGCGGCGCGCGCAAAGCAGGTCGTGGAGCGCTATCACGCGCCCTATGAGAGCAAGGCGGCGTATTTTGCCACGCTGGACGCCATCCTGCGCGACCGGGAACTGATCGAGTACCACGAAGATACCGCCCAGATCCGTCTCTGAGTGTGACGCCGCCGGACCACCGGCGGCATTCTTCGGAGCGCATACGACTTTTTTACATCGGAGAGAGAAAAATGGAAAAGACACGCTTCAAAGGCGCCGTATTTGCGACGGCCTCGGCGCTTTTGTACGGACTTGGCGCGGCGCTCATCAAGCTGGCGACAAAGGAGTCCATGTCCGTCGCGACGCTGCTGGTCGGACGCGGAGGCTGCGGCATGCTCCTGCTGCTTCTGGCAGGCTGCATCCGGCGCAAGCCCCCAGCCGTCAAACTGCGCAGTCTGCCGAAGATCGCGCTGTACGGCGTTTTCGGGACGGTGGCGACACAGATCTTTCTGAATCTGGCGTATCTGTATCTGCCGGTCGGAACAGTCACAACGATCCACTTTATGTACCCCGCGCTTGTTGCGGTGATGGAGGCGGTGCTGTTCCGGCAGAAGCTGCCCGGAACGACCATCATCACCCTGGCCGTCCTGACCATCAGCATAGGGCTCCTTTTTGAAAATGTCACGGCGGGCGCGGAGCGCGGCCTCCTGTTTGCTGTGCTGTCCGTCCTTACGTGGACGTTCCAGCTGCTGTACATGGAGCGCTCGGGCATTCTGGAGGAGGAAGACCGGCAGACGCTCACCTTCTATATCTGCCTGCTCATGGCCGTTGTGGGCCTGATCTACGGCGCGCTGACCGCGACGCTGCAGCTTCGGAGCATCCTGACGAATTTCGGGATCATTGCGCTGATCGCCTTCCTGAATAACGTCTGTGCTACGGTCTTCCTGCAATACGGCGTGCAGTATGCCGGGGCGGGGCTGTGCGCGATCCTGAGTGTGTTTGAGCCGCTGGGAAGCATTGTGATCGGCGCGATCCTCCTGCATGAGCAGCTGACGCTCCGCCAGATGCTTTCCTGTGTGCTGATCCTCGGAAGCGTCTGCTTCCTGATCGTCAGCAGCGCCCGCCGGGAAAAAGCTGCGGGCCGCATGGAATAGAAAGAATACGAAGCACCGCCGCGGCGGGGCGCACATGCGCTCCGGCTGTGGCGGTGCTTTTGTATTTGGAGCGTATGACCGGTGGACATGCGTGCATTCCCGCACGCAACTTTTACGCAATTTCCGCGCAACTTCACGAAACAACACGCGGCGCGGTGGATTTTCCCGGATGCGGGATTATAATGAAAACAGAAAAATTTCGGGAGGTTTATTCATGGTCAAGCTTGATTTCTTGTCTGTTCTCGACGAAAAAGCGCAATTTCTCAACGACTTTTCGGATGACATCTGGGCAAATCCGGAGACCGCCTTTACCGAATTCCACGCTGCCGGGCGCTATTGCAGCGCGCTGCGCAGCGAGGGCTTCGAGGTCACAGAAAACCTTGCCGGGATCCCCACGGCCTTTTCCGGCCGCTTTGGCTCCGGCCATCCGGTCATCGGCGTGCTGGCGGAATTTGACGCGCTCTCCGGCCTGAGCCAGGAGGGCGGTGTGACGGAAAAGCGTTCCGCGGGCGTGGCATGCGGCCACGGCTGCGGACACAACCTGCTCGGCACGGCCAGCCTCGGCGCGGCCATCGCCATCAAGCGCTTTCTGGAGACCCAGAAGTGCCCCGGCACGGTCATCCTCTTCGGCTGCCCCGGCGAGGAGGGCGGCTCCGGCAAGGCGTTCATGGCGCGCGACGGCGTGTTTGACGAGCTGGACGCCGCGCTCTGCTGGCATCCGGACGAGAACACAGGCGTGCGCGTGCAGACCTCGCTTGCAAACTGCCAGGTGCTCTACAAATTCAACGGCAAGGCCGCGCATGCCGGCGCCGAGCCGCATCTGGGCCGCAGTGCGCTGGACGCCGTAGAACTGATGGACGTCGGCGCAAACTACCTCCGTGAGCATATGATCGATCAGGCGCGCGTCCACTACGCCATCACCGACGCAGGCGGCTTCAGCCCGAACGTCGTGCAGCCGCACGCGGAGGTCCTCTATCTCATCCGCGCGCCGCGCAGCGCACAGGTCAAGGAGCTGTATGAACGCGTCAACGACATCGCGCGCGGCGCGGCCCTCATGACCGGCACAACGGTCGAGATCGACTTTGTGAAGGCCTGCTCTGATACGATCCTGAACGACACGCTTCAGCGCGTGCTCTATGAAAAAATGGCGCAGATCGGCGTGCCCGAGATCACCGAAGCCGACGAGACCTTCGCCCGCGAGCTGACTGAAAAGGCGCTGATGGAGTATCCGAAGGCCGATCCGATGCATCCCATCCACGATGAGCTGCTGCCCTACACGGGCCAGATCGAGTATGAATGCGGCTCGACCGATGTCGGCGACGTGAGCTGGGTCTGCCCCACGGTGCAGGCCAAGGCCGCGACGTGGGCCTTCGGCACGCCGTGCCACAGCTGGCAGGCTGTGACGCAGGGCGTCATGCCGCTCGCGCACAAGATGACGCTGTACATCGCAAAATCCCTTGCCGCGATGGGCGCGGAGCTGATGGTCAACGCGGAGCTGCTGGAGCGGGCAAAGCAGGAGCACCGCCGTCTGGTCGGCCCGGAGGGCTATGTATGCCCCATCCCGAAAGGCGTCAAGCCGCGTTCGATGGACTCGCTGCATAAGTAAGGAGGACGCCTGAAATGAAATACGCAAGTCAGATCCCGCGGGAGACCATCGCCCGCCTCGAGGCGATGGCCGCCGAAGATCCTGTGCGCTTCTGCCAGCCGCATCCGTGCCCCGGCGTCTATTCCTCGCGGGAGGAAGAGGAATTCTGGTGCTACAAATGCTGGGGGCACGCGCTGGAGCAGCCCATGCCCGGATCTAACCTCGCGGAGTTTTTCCGGCAGCAGGATCTGCAGTTCCCGCTGCCTGCCGGCTTCCGCGAGGAGCGGCGCATCACCGTCAGCCACGGCTCGGACTGCATGGCAGTCGACTGCATCTGCGATGCGTACACGCCGCACCTGTTCGATTCCATCGCGGACTTCTACCTGACCACCGACCTGCCGACGGCAAATCTGGAATCGACGGTCTATCCCGCCGCGCCCTTCGGCCGCAACCAGCCGAAGGTCCTGCCCGGCCAGACCAGGACAGACTGCAATCCGCGCATGAACACGTCCGCCGGGATGCTGGACCGGTTTGTGAACGCCGGGATCCGCTATTTCTCCACGGCGAATAACCACTGCTATGACTATGACGAGGCGGGGCTGCTCGCAACGCTCGACGAGCTTGACCGCCGCGGCGCGGCGCATTCCGGTACGAACCGCAGTCCGCAGGAGCAGACGCAGGCGCTCGTGCTGGATGTCGGCGGCGTGCGCGTCGCGGAGCTGAGCGCGACGTTTGACCTCAACGACCGCGCATATGAAAAGAAGTGGCTCCTGAATGAGGTGCGCTTCAACGACACCCCGTGCGATTTTACGCTCATCGAACAGCTCATCGCCTCGGCAAAGGCGCAGAAGGCGGACATCATCACGCTGCATGCGCACTGGGGCTGGGAATTCGAGCTGTATCCGCATCCCAAGACTGTGGAATACGCACACAAGCTCGCAGAAATGGGCGTTGATGTGATCGTCGGCACGCATCCGCATGTCTCACAGCCGATGGAAAAGTACACCTATACGCAAAACGGCGAGCAGCGCAGCTGCCTGATCTTCTACTCGCTCGGCGACTTCGTCAGCTTTCACCCGCAGAGCCGCGACAGCCGCATCACCTATGTCCCGCGTTATACGCTCGCAAAGGGGGAGCTGGACGGCAGGCCGAGGACCTTTGTCACCGGCCTGCAGATCCTGCCGGTCTACATCCTGACTGCGGCGGACGCGGAGGAAAACTACGATGTGCGCCTGCTCCGTTTTTCCGACGTGCTGGCGGACAGACCGGATGCAGACGGCGCATACCGCTATCCCCTCTGCGAGTGGGAGCGCGCCGATCTGCCGCGCCTGCATGGAAAGATCCTGCACGGGATCCTCCTTCCGGCGGATCACCGGGAACTGCTCGTACCATAAAGAGGCGTCTGATGAAGCACATAAAGATCTCCCCGCAGCGGTATCGCTGGGTCATTGTCGCCGCAAGCTTCCTGATGGTCTTTGTCTGTCTCGGCTTCTGCAGCAGCAGTAAAAGCCTCTATCTCGCGGCCATCACCGAGGCCCTCGGCATCAAGCGCAGCCTTTTCTCGATCAATGACAGCTGCCGCTATATCGCAACGGCCGTCGTGAATCTCTTTTTCGGCGCGCTGTGCGCGAGATTCGGCCGCAAACGGCTGATCGCCGCGGGCTTCGCCTGTCTCATCGCGTCCATGCTGCTCTATGCCTATGCGCCGAACATCTATCTGTTTTATCTGGGCGGCGTGCTGCTGGGCCTCGGCCTTGCGTGGACGACAACGACGATGGTCGGCAGCATCGTGCACCGCTGGTGTCCGGCGCACGCCGGAAAGATCATGGGCCTGATCCTCGCGGCAAACGGCGTCGGCGCGGCAGTCGCGACGCAGATCGTCACACCGATCATCTATGCGCCCGGCGACGCCTTCGGCTATCGCAGCGCCTATAAGCTCGTGGCGCTGATCCTGGCTGTGACCGCCGGGATCGTCCTCGCGCTCTATCGCGAGCCGCCGGAGAAAATCCCAGAAAGCACGAGCGCAGAAAAAGAACCGCAGCAGGCTGAAAGTGGGCAGAGCACCGCGCGCGGTGCCCGGTTCTATCTGCTCCTTGTCTGCGTCTTCCTGACCGGCTTTATCCTTCAGAGCACGACCGGTGTCAGCGCGGCGCATATGAAGGACGTCGGCCTGGATGCGGGCTATGTTGCCGCGGTCGTGAGCGCGCATGCGCTCAGCCTGACCGTGTGCAAATTCCTGACGGGCGTCATTCACGACCATGCGGGACTTCGGAAGACCGTACTTCTGTGTGACTGCGCGGCGATCACGATCCTGATCCTTCTCGCAGAGGTCACGGCCACGCCCGCGGGCCGCGTGCTGGCGATGGCCTACGGCATCCTGTCCGCGCTGGCGCTGCCGTTGGAGACGATCATGCTCCCGCTGATCGCGCAGGACCTGTTTCAGGGGCCGCAGTACAACAAGATGCTTGGCATCATCGTATCCGTCAATACGGCCGGCTACGCCGTCGGCACGCCGATCGCCAATCTGACCTTCGACTGTCTCGGCACCTATCAGCCGATGCTGCTGGCCTCCGCATGCGTCATGGCCGGCGTCACGATCTGCATCCAGCGGCTGCTCAGGCGCCGCGCAGCGAAAGGAGCGTCAAAATGAAGATCATTGCACACAGAAGCGGACCAACTGTTTTTCCGGAACAAACGATCCGATCCGCCCTTTTTGCAAAAGAAAACGGCGCGGATCTGGTGGAGATCGACGTCCGGTTTACAAAGGATGAAAAATTAGCGGTCTCGCACGATGAAAACGCAGCGCGCGTTTTCGGCGTCGACAAAAACATCGGCGAGATGAGCGGCGACGAATTTGCGGCCCTGAGACATAAGAACGCCAGAACCTACACGTCTCATTTTCTTGAAGACTATATGGAAAGCGGCGTGGGACCGCTGCTGATCCACGTGAAGGAAGATGAGGTCCTGGATGCTCTCCTGGAAAGCATCGAAAACCATGACTATCTTCATAAAGTGGTGCTTGGCGTCCAGAGTCCGGAGGCAGTAAAAAAAGTCAAAGCGTATGACAGCACGATCAAAGTGCTGGGCTTCCTGCCGGACGTGGAAAGCATCTCCGCTTTCGGTGAAACGCAGGCGGACGCTATCCGACTGATCGAAGGATGGCTGAACGCAGATACCGCGCAGCGTGTCCGTCAATATGGAAAAGAGCTGTGGATCATGACCTGGACCCCGGAAGTCGGCCTCACCACCCCGGAAAATCTCAAAAAGATCCACCCCTTCCACCCCGACGCCCTCCTGATCAATGACGTAACCATGCTGAGACCATAAATAACGGGGGAGCGTGCCGCGAAAAACTCATTGGCCCGCAGCGCCTTTTATGCTTCGCATGAAAAGGCATCGCTCACTGTTTGCATGCGCTCACCAAAAGCCGGCATTGACTTTTGGCGGGAGTTTTGTATAATGGAGGGGAATTCGGCCGGGGCCCGGAGGAGGGGCGGGGCCGGAAAATTGAATATGCTTCATCCGTGACGTGTAATCGCAGGTTGTCAGGCTTGGCAGTCTGCGATGAAAAAGGAAAGGTAACCAATCCACTCGACCGGAGCTGTGAGCAAGAGGACGTTCCAAAGCAGCCATGCGCTGCGTGACCGAAAGGTAGCCATTGCGGGGACTTGAGCCCTGTGAGAAGGTAGGAAACGGACGCGGAGGATCCCGGATCCTCCAGATTGCAAGTCAGAAGAATTGCTGTCAGGGCGCAGATATCCTGCGCTTTCAGGATGTGAAACATTCAGGACGAGCTCTCCCTGCAATGTCGATTTTTGTGCGCACTGATCTTATGAGCAGTGCGTTCATTTTTTCCGTGCGCCCGGCGCACGGGTACGGCCGCCGTCTGACTTGTTTCAGACGGCGGCTTTTTTGCGTATATGCGCCCCTTATCGGCGCTGCAGATACGACCACGAAGAAAAATAAAGAAAAAGGAGCGAACCACATGAAAAAACGAGTATTGAGTCTGATCCTGGCACTGGTCATGCTCATCGGCGTTCTGCCGGTGAACATGCTGGCGGCGGAACCGGCGGACGAGCTGCCCGCGCAGCAGACGGTCACGATCGTGACCAGTCTGGACCGTGCGCTGGCAGACGGCGTCTATCCTGCGGCGCAGTCGCCGCTTCCGGTATCGATCCGCGCGGAGGCGGACGGCGAGGCGGTGGAGCACACCGCCAGTCTGGACGGCGAAGCGCTGACCGGCACGCAGGCCGCGGACGGCTGGACGGCCTATGAGCTTTCGTTTGAGGTGGCGGGCAGCTATACGCTGACCGTCAGCGCTGCGGGCGAGACGCAGAGCCGGACCATCGTCTATCAGCCGCAGTCCGCGGACGAGCCCGCGGCGGAGGACCCGGCAGAGGAGCTTCCGGCAAACGACCCGGAGCTGACTCCGGCAGAAGAGACCCCGGCAGAGGAAACTCCGGCCGAAGAGATCCCGGCCGAGGAGCCCAAGCAGGCGCCCAAAGCCGTGCCGCAGACAGCCGCGCAGAGCAGCGACAGTGAGACCGCGGTCGATCTGGGCAGTGCGATCGGTACGGTCCGCGTGATCGTGGAAAATAACACGGCGGATACCGGCGCTGCGGATACCGGCTACGGGACCTGGGAAGCCGGTGCGGCAAAGTGGCATGGGAAGCTCGTCGACAAGGAGGTCACGCTCTACGAGAACTCCACGGCGATGACCTGCATCGCGGATGCGGTCAAGGGCTATACCATGACCGACTCTGACGGTTATATTACGGAGATCGGCGGGCTGAAAGCGGATCCGACGAATTACAGCGTTGGCTGGATGTACACATTCAACGAATGGTTCGCCAATGATCTGCCGACAGCATATACGGCAAAGAAAGAGCTGCGTGACGGCGATGAGATCTGCATGAAGTACACCTGCAAAATGGGTGCGGATATCGGCAGTATCGCGAATGATAAAAACAAGACCCTGGCCGACCTCACCGTGACCGGTGCGGAGCTGAACAAGGTCGACTCCACCCACTATGAGATCCCGCTTGGTGACGCGGAGAGCAAATCGGTCAAGATCGTCCCGACGGCAGCCAATAAGAATTTCCTCGCCTGCGTGTTCAAAGGTACACTGACGGATACGCAGATCGATGCGCTGAATAACGACGAAAACAGCTGGTACACGAATACTGCGCTCGTGCGCCGCAGTGAGACCGTCACGGTCAAAGAGGGCGACACGTTCACCGTCGTGGTCGGTGCGAAGAGCTGGCCGAGCCAGAACAATGGCACCTACGGCGGTGCGGAAAAGGTAGACCCGGGCGTCTACACCGTTACCGCAGTCAAGACAGTAACGGATCCCGACGCAGCGTTCAAGAACTTCTTCGCAGCATTGGCAGGCACAGCAACGGTTGCCAATGATACGAAAGACATTGAAAAGAAAATCTACCCGCTGGAAGTAGCGGAAGACGGTACAGCGCTGGTTACGACAAACAAAAAAATCGGCAAATCGAAATCCGGTTTGACGATCTCTTTCCTGAAGACAGCAAAGCTGACTTTCTCCTATAAGACTTCTTCGGAAGCCAAGTGGGATTATCTGAAGGTCTACCGGATCACGGAGGCAGCGGGCAAGGAAACGGAGACGCTGCTCAATGAGGCGGATAAAGAAGCGTTCAGCGGAGAGATGAGCGACTATGCCTCCTACAGTGTGGAGGTACAGGCTGGCGAAAAGATCCGGATCCGCTTTGAGAAGGACTTCAGCGGCGATGGGACGAGCGACTGTGTCTGGCTGAAGAACTTCACCGTCACCCTTCCGAACAAGGTCATCTTCCACGCCAACAACGGCACGGACGCGACCAGTGAGCAGGGCGTCTTCGGTACGGCTGACCTGACGAAGAACACCTTCACCTACGCGGGTTACCGCTTTGACGGCTGGGCCGAGACGGCGGGCGGCGCGGTCAAATACGCCGACGGCGCGTCCATCACGCTGAACGGCGCAGATGTGAACCTCTACGCCGTCTGGACGAAGGTCTGGAACGTCATGTTCCCCAACATGCCCAAGGACGCGGCCATCACCGTCAAGCAGGGCGAGACCGTCCAGCCTGTCTCGGAGACGGCAAACACCTGGATCCTCCCGGACGGCAGCTATACCTACTCCGCAGAGCTGTTTGGCTATGAGAGCAAGGAAAATGTCCCGTTCCAGGTCAACAGCGCAAACCTTGAGATTCAGGATACGCTGACGGCTGCGGACAAGATCGCCGTTACCTTTTACGTGACCGGCGCGGCCGCGGATACGGCCATCACCATCACTGTCTGGAACAGCGAAAAGACCGTGATGACGGCCCGGGAAGCGAACCCGACCGTCTATGACCTTCCCGCCGGCAGCTATACCTACACGGTCGAGGCCAAGGGGTATAAGAAGATCAAAAACCAGCTCCTGACGGTCGGCGCGGCGGCGCAGACGGTCAACGTCGCGCTGACGGCCAGCGATGCCTGGGAAGGCGACAGCGTTGTGCCGACCAAGGTTGGCGACGTCTATCAGATCACGTCCGGTGCAGAGCTGAAGGGCTTTGCCGACCTCGTGAACGGGGAAGAACCGGGCGCGAAGGGCATTCTGACGAAGAACATCACCCTCAACGAGCCGGGGGACTATGCGCAGAAGTGGACGCCGATGGGCGCTTCCAGCTCCGCCGCCTTCACCGGCGACTTTGACGGCAACGGCAAGACCATCACCGGCCTGTACATGGACGGCGAAGACACGATCTCCGGCCTGTTCGGCTACGTCGGCAAGACCGGCAGCATCCACGACCTGACGATCGCAGACGCGAGCGTCAAGAGCATGAAGACCGGCTCGTACAATCCGAAGGTTTATACGGCGCTCGCCGCCGCATCGAATGCCGGTACGATCAGCAATGTCACGCTGAAAAACTCTATGATTTCCAGCGGCGGCTATGCAGGCGGCATTGCAGCTCTCAATGAGGGCACGATCACGGGCTGCGCAAACGAAAGCGCGCCCGTAACACACAATGAAAAAGCCACCAGTTCCCATTATGCGCTGGCTGGCGGCATTGCCGGCCAGAACAGCGGGACGATTGCGCTCAGCTATAACCTGGCGCGGGTCACGGGTGGAAAAGAGAACAGCGGCTATATTGGCGGCATTGCCGGCAAGAATGAAAGTGCCGGCACGATCGAAAGCTGCTATAACCGGGGAGATATCCAGACCGGCGCTTATCTTGGCGGCATTACGGGCTATCTGAGCGGCACGGCCACGAACTGCTACTCCACCGGCAGCGTCCCGACTGGGACGAATGCAAAAGCGCTGTTCGGCCACTGCACCAGCTACAGCGCGAAAGCGACCGCCTGCTTCTATCTGACCGGCTGCGGCCCCGAAGATACGAAGGGCACCGCGAAGACCGCGGAGGAATTCAAAACGCTGGCGGCCTCGCTCGGCGGCGCGTTTGCAGACGCGGATCCCTATCCCACCCTCAAGTGGCAAGACCCGAATGCGACCTTTACCATCACGCTGACGGTCAAGCCTGCCAACGCCTCCGTCACGGTGACCGGCGCAGCCAGCGTCGGCACCCCGGAGGTGCGCACAGACAGCGAAAAGAACGAGGCGACCTACATCTATTCCGGCCTCAATAAGGGCAGCTACCGCTGGGCGGTCACCTGTGACGACGGCGAGAACGACTATCTGAAGCAGGAGGGCTCCTTCACCATCGCGACGTCCGACGTGACCCACGCCGTGACGCTTGCGGCGAAGACCTATGACGTCAACTTCATTGTCGACCCCGTGGGCGCGGACTTCACCCTGACCCAGGGCGAGGGCGAAGACGCTAAGACCATCACGCCGAAGACGGCGAAGGACGATACCGGCAAGATCGTTTACTCCCTCACGAAGGGCAGCTATCACTATACTGCGTCCTGCTTCGGCTACGCCGACGCTTCCGGCGACGTCACGGTCGCCAAGTCGACCGGCCTTGCCGATACGACGGTCGAGCTGACGGCGAAGACCGGCAGCAAGCTGACCTTCACGAACATCCCGGCGGACGCCGCCGTCACCGTCACCCATGCGGCCGGCGGCGAGCAGACCGGCGCGCGGGAAGGGGAGACCTATACCTTCACGCTCGTGCCAGAGACCTACAGCTACCGCATCCAGCGCAAGGGCTATAAGAGCATCCGCGGCACCGTCACGATGGACGGCACGGAAAAGACCATCGCCGCGGAATGGACCGCCCTCACCGCGTGGGACGGCAGCGTGGCGGAGAGCTTCTCCGGCGGCTCCGGCACCGCGGCGGATCCGTACCAGATCGAAAGCGGCGAAGAGCTGGCGTATCTGAGCAAGCTCGCTGCGGACAAAAAGGCAGTCAATGACGCCTATTATGTGCTGACCGCAGATATTGACCTGAACAACAAGCCGTTTACGCCCATCGGCGTGGATTCGAGCCATTCGTTCCGCGGTACGTTCGACGGCGCGGGACATGTGATCTCCAACCTCAAGGTAGAGGTAACGGAGAGTGCGAAATTTGCAGGCCTGTTTGGCCATGCCAACGTTATCGCCAAGGACCTGACGATCGATACCGCTTCGGTCACCAGTGTATCCATCAACACCGGTGTGCTGGTCGGCGGTCTGTACAGCAGCGGCAGCGCGACCAACTGCGTGGTGAAGAATGCTGCAGTCACCGGCACAGGTACGGTCGGCGGTCTGATCGGCAACTGCGCGGCAGCGGTCAATCGCTGCGCGGTAATGGATACCAGGGTCAGCGGCACGAGCAAGATCGGCGGTCTGATCGGTATGACCGGCAAGACCGTGAATGAGAGCTATGCGCTGCATGTCACCGTAACAGCGGCCGGCGACTATGCCGGCGGCCTGGTTGGCGGCTACTGCGCGAGCACGATCACGAGCTGCTTTGCACGCGGCACAGTCATGGGCGACGGCTATGTCGGCGGTTTGATCGGTGACGGCGTGTCCAGCAGCTCCAGAGCAAAGATCCAGAACTCCTATATGGTCGTGGATGTGACGGCTGATACCGGCACCTTCGGCCCAATCGCAGGCGGCAGCTATGCTTCGGTCACGAAAGCCTTCTATTGCGAGGACAGCGCCCTGACCGGCAAGGACAGCGGCAAGAACACCACCGGCACGTCCAAGACCACGGCGGAGCTGAAGGAGACGGCCATCCTCACGAAGCTCGGCAGCGCCTTCGGTATCTACGCCGGGGCCGACGGCCTGAAAAACGCGGGCTTCCCGTATCTTCTGAACGCGCCCGCCCTCCCGGTCATCCAGCCGCAGAAGCTCGCGTCCCCGGTCATCACGTGGCCGGACAAGACTGCCAGCTGGACGGCGGTCCCGAACGCGCGCGGCTATCTCGTTTCGCTTGCGAAGGGCAGTGAGACGCTCGTGACCGAGACGCTCATCGAAACGACCCGGGACTACACCACGGAAATTGAGCTCGCCGGGACCGGCAGCTATACCATCACCGTCACCGCCATCGGCGACGGCGAGACCTACGGAAATTCCGACCCCGCGGAAAATACCGCTACCATCACGGTCAACACCGCGAGCGTCACCTTCGCCGTCACGGCGGAGGAGGGCAGAGCGTTTGCCGAAGACGAGCCCGTCATCACCCTCACCATGGCGGACGGCAAGACGACGCTCCCCCTGACCAACAACACGGCAAAAACCATCCCGCAGGGGACCTATACCTACGAGGTCAAGGCGAAGACCTTTGCCACCCTGACCGATACCCTGAACGTGACTGCGAACCAGACCGTCACGCTCACGATGCACTACACCACCGACTGGGACGGCTCGACCACGGTCGAACCGCAGAAGGACGGCGAGACCTATCTGATCTCCAACAGCTACGAGCTCGCCTGGTTCCGCGACGAGGTGAACAAGGGCAAGTACACCCTGAACGCGAGGCTGACCGAGAACATCAACCTCGGCGGCCACCCCTGGACGGCGATCAGCAAGGATACGGACGGCAAGTTTGCTACTGGCTACAAGGGAACCTTCGATGGAAACAGCAAGACCATCTCCGGCCTGAACCCAGCCAATGAAGCAATTCCAAATCATAAGGGAGAACCGGTTCTGCAGAGCGCGGGCCTGTTCGGCTGCGTGTATACCGGAGCAGTTGTTAAAAATCTGACAGTCGAGGGTGAACTGCAGGCGGGCAAGTATGCCGGCGGCATCACGGCGGTTCTGGCCGGCGGCATGATACAGAACTGCGTCAACCGCGTTGCCATTACGCTGAAGAAAGGCGTCACGGACGGCTATGCCATCGGTGGCATTACTGGATATCTGTACAATTATACAGATAAATCCTCGCATATTGTCGGCTGCCGGAATGAAGCTGCGATCGATATCGGCGCGTATGGCCGGAACATCGGCGGTATCGTCGGCAGCGGCAGCTATGGCGCAGGGATCGAAAACTGCGGCAACAGCGGCACAATCACGAGCAAGGATTCGACCGGCGGCATCATGGGCAGCGGCTCCGTTCCGATCACAGCCTGCTATAACACCGGCACGATCACGGCCGCGGGCGATGACATCGGCGGCATTGCCGGCTACACATCGCAGGAGATCAAAAACTGCTATAATACCGGTGCAGTCACCGGTACGGGCGCGAAAAACGGCGTCGGCGGTATTGTCGGCCGTCTGAGCAGCGCAGTCAGCAGCTACTCCAACGGCAAGATCACCGGCTGCCTGAATACCGGCGCGGTCACCGCGACGAGCGGGACGGCCGCAGGCGCGATCGTCGGCCAGAAGACGACGGCCAATGCTGCCATCACGCGCAGCTACTTCAAGGCCGGGACCTGCACACAGGCCATCGGCGGCAACCCCGCGGACGGCGACGAGGCGGCGCTGGCCACCGAAGCCGAATGCGGCAGCAAGCGCCTGATCGGCCTGCTCGGCGGCGCGTTCGCCGCAGGCAGCGACGGCAAGCTGACCCTGAACTGGCAGGATCCTGCCGCAAAGCCCGTTGTGACCTTCGTCACGCCCGAGGGCGCGGCTGTCACCATCGAAGGCAAGACCCCGGCGGAGCCCGGCGTCTTCGTGCTGGAAAACGGCACGTACAGCTATTCCGTCTCCAAGCAGGGCTATAACACCGCCACCGGCTCCGTCACCGTAAATGGCGAGAGCCAGCGCGTCGACGTCAACCTCGGCGTTGAGACCTTCTCCGTGACCTTCAACGTCACAACGCCCGGCGCAAAGATCACCGTCACGGACGCGGCCGGGGAGACGATCCAGCCCTCGGCGGAAAATGCGAACGTCTACAGCCTGCCGAACGGCGAATACCACTACACCGTCTCCAAGCTCGGCTGCACGAGCGCGACCGGCGACTTCACCGTCGCGGGCGCGGCGCAGACCGTCGGCCCCATCGAGCTGGCAGGCGCGCAGCTGTACACCGTCACGCTGACCTTCACCGATGACGAGAACGCAAGCGTCACTCCGGCCTCCGTCACGGTCAAGTATGCAGATGAGAGCGTCGAGCCCAACGCGGCTGGTTCCTTCACCTACAGTCTGCCAGACGGCACGTACACATACATCGTCGACGACGCCCGCTACTACAAGGTCGAAGCGCCCTTCACCGTCAGCGGTAAGGATGCGACCATCGCAGTTCAGCTCGAGACCAACAAGACCTGGAACGGCACGGACAAAACACCCGTCACGCCCACCGACGGCGTCTACGAGATCAGCACCGCGGCGGAGCTCGCCTGGTTCGCCGATCAGGTCAACGCGGGCAATACCGCATATCACGCCAGGCTGACGGCCAACATCTACGTCAACGACGGCCAGACCAGCAACACCTGGACCCCCATCGGCGACTACAGCCATATGTACACCGGCACCTTCGACGGCAATGGCAAGTCCGTCTACGGTCTGACCGCCGCGCTCTTCGGCTATACCGGCGAAGGCGCTCTGGTCAAAAACGTCACGGTCTACGGCAGCAATCACGCTGCAGACGACAAGGATACGGCCCCGAAGGGCGGTATCAGCAATCAGGCCTATGGCTCGTTTGAGGGCTGCGTCAGCGATATGACCATCTCCGCAAAATGGTCGGTCGTCGGCGGCATCGTCGGGCGGCTCTATGCGACCGGTCGTATCACCGACTGCGCCAACTATGGTGCGATCAGCAGCAATTGGACCGGCGCGGACCAAAATTCTCCGACCTACGTTGCGGAGGTCGGCGGTATCGCCGGTTCGTCTTCTGGCCCAATTACCCGCAGCTTCAATGCCGGTGCTGTGACAGTTGCACAAAAGGGTTACGGCGGCGTAGGCGGTATCGCTGGTGTGCTGAAGAGCGCGGCGATTTCGGATTGCTATAACACCGGTACGATCACTGGCCCGAGCCGTACAGCAGGCATCGTGAGCATTGCCAACGACACTGCATCTGCGATCGTAAAGAACTGCTATAACACCGGCAAGATCGTTTCCGTCAGTACTTCTACGAACCCAGCCTGCGGCACGATCGCGGGCACGATTGCAAACAGCAATGGTGACCCGATCGGCAGCGTTGAAAATTGCTACTTCCTGAAGGGCACATATTCCTATACCTCCGGCAGCACCATCCATACCGACGAGATGGTCGGCTACCCGCTGGACAAGGGCGAGGCAAACTGCAAGCTCGCGTCCGAGATGAAGCTCGACGCCTTTGCCATCACCCTCAGCCCGACGGACAAGACCTTCAACGTCGACGCGGAGAACATCAACGGCGGCTTCCCCGTGCTCAAATGGCAGGGCGGCCGCGCCCCGCAGGTCACGCAGGACGCCGAGGACGTCGCGGCCGATAAAGCGGCCCTGACCGTCACCCCGACGACCGTGACCTCCGCCGGGAAGCTCGAGCTGGCTTCGACCGGCGCGAAAGGCTCGATCATCACCTGGAAGAGCAGCAAGCCGGCGATCATCGCCGACGACGGCACCGTCACCCTCCCGACGAGCAATGACGTGACCGTCATCCTGACCGCTACGATCACGAAGAACGGCGTCTCCGACATGAAGGAATTCACCCTCACCGTCAGGACGGCCGCCTCCGCGGACAAGGCCGCGCTGAAGGCCATCATCGCCAAGCTCGGCACGCGGTTCCGCGTGGCTTACAAGACCGGCGAGGTAAATGTCCTTGATACCGTCCGTGACAAGCTCGCGGACGCCATCACCGCCAGCGGCGCGTCCCTGACCGCCGACCAGATCACCGTGACCCTTGCGGATAAGGGCAAGACGAGCCTCGGTGCGGGCACGCTGATCGACGACAGCGGCAAGGTCACCTATTACTACGAGGATCCGTCCCAGAGCAGCATCGGCACCGGCGACGCGCGGGTCAACGGCGTAACGTTCACCCTCAGCACCGCGAACGAAGTCAGCGTCACGACCGGCAGCTGCATGGTCTCCATCCCGTGGGACCGCACAAAGGTCACCACAGCCATGACCGCCGCGGCAGAGACCCTGATCTTCGACACCATCAAGGGCGAGAACGAAACCAGCACCGCGGTCACGAAGACCCTGACGCTCCCGGTGAGACTGGATACCTGCGGCTGGTCGACGATCAGCTGGACCAGCTCCAGCGTCGTCGTCACCGTGGAGGACAAGGGCCCGCTGACCCCCGCGGAAGGCACGATCCATCCCAACGATACCGACACCCCGGTTACCCTGACCGCCACCTTCACATTCAACAAGAACATCGACGACTATAATAAGGACGTCGAGGCGCCGATCACCGTCACAAAGACGATCGACGTCACCGTCCCCGGCGCGGCGAGCGACTACATGCAGACCATCCAAAAGATCTGCGCGGAGTACACGCTGGCCCGACTGACGGACTCCGTCACCAAAGAGCCAATCGACCCGGTCAACGTGACGAATGATATCCAGCTCCTGCGCTCCGGGGACTTTACGACGGTCAGCTTCCATACCGGCTCCGACGGCTACGCCATGACCGTGACCGCGACCGCGCCGGATGGCACTGCGACGACCTACGCGGCAGTGAACGGCTACCGCCTGAAGATCTGCCGCCTCGCGGAGACGGCCGGACAGGTCAAGCTGACCCTCACTGTCACGAAGAAGAACGGGAAGGATCTGGATACCCGCTACACCCAGACCAAGGAGCTCGGCATCATCACCGTCACCCCGCTGAAGCCCTCCGAGCTCGCCGCGGAGCTGGCCCTGCTCGAGCAGGCCAAGGCGAATTTCTTCGCCGGCATCAACGACGACCAGAACATCTCGGCCGATGCCGTCACGAAGAACCTGCACGCCTTCCATGAGGCCCGTCTGGATGCCGAAGGAAAACTCATCTGGGTCTACACCAGCGATGAAACGCTGGGCACCGGCATCGTCCCGACGGATCTGCCTGGCTATGACTCGATGGGCACACAGCCCTGGCGGCTTTTCCGCAGCAGCAACAGCGCCGTCATCGCCGATGAAAACCTGCTCGTCACCCCGCATGCGACCGACGACAAGACCGTTACCATCACCGCCAACCTCAAGAGCGCACGCTTCGGCGGCTATTACGAGACCTGCAAGGACAACAGCAGCTACGCGGATGTCCTCGATACGCTCAAAAAGCTGGCAGGCGAGGAAGTCAGCGTGACCGTTACCGTCGTCAGCACGGCCAATCAGGCGGCTGCGAAAGCCGCCGGGGAGAAGATCGACGCGCTCTTCCCGGTCACCAAGGACAGCGCGGATGCCATCAACGAGGCTTCGGGCGCCTACAAGAGCCTGACCGATGCGGCCAAGAAGCTGCTCCCCGATGCGGAAGAAAAGCTCGCCAAGGCCGAGGCCGACTATAAGAAGGTCCTTGCCGACGCCGCGCAGGATCAGGCCGACCGCGACGCGGCCGCCGCCGTCGACGCAAAGATCGAAGCCATCGGCACCGTCACGCTGGAAAAGGAAGGCCTCATCACCGCTGCCCGCAGCGCATATGAAGGCCTGAGCGACGCCGCCAAGGAGCATGTCACGAAGCTCGGCGTGCTCGAAGCCGCAGAAGCAAGGCTAAACGAGCTGAAAAACGCGCAGGGCTACCAGACCCAGCTGCAGAGCGTCCTGGCCTACATCCGCAGCACCGTCACCCCGAAGGCGAACCAGAGCACGAACGGCGACTGGGCCGTCATGGCCCTGGCCCGCGCGGGGCTCAGCTCCGACGCCGACAAGCGCTGGTACGCGGGCTATGCCGACGAACTGGCGAAGCTCCTGGCAGCGAACGGCGGCAGCTTTGAGACCACCAACGAGAATGCCCGCCTCGTCCTCGCGCTGACCGCGCTCGGGCAGAACGCCAAGGCCTATACGGTCGGCGGCGAAACCTACGATCTGGTCACCCCGCTGACCGCGAAGACCGGCAGCGCCTATAAGGCGACCGTCCCCGGCACCACCAGCGCTGCCTTCGCCATCATCGCCATCGACTCCGCACCCTATACCGTCGCGGATACCGCTGCGGTCCCGGCGATGATCCAGTATCTGCTCAGCATGCAGAACCCCTCCGGCGCATGGAAGATCAACAACGATAACCCGGCCGACAATGTGGACGCCACCGCCATGGTCCTCACGGCCCTGGCTCCGCATAAGAGCGAGAACGGTGTGCAGGACGCGATCGACAAGGCCCTGACCTATCTGGAGGGCCTGACCGGCTACGGCAACGCCTGCACCGACGCGCAGCTCGTCACGGCCTACTCGGCCCTCGGCATCGACTGCACGGACGCCAAATACGCCAGAGGCGGCAAGAACCCGCTGACCAGCCTCCTGTCCTACCAGACGGCCTCCGGCGGCTTCTCCCTCGACTCCACTGCGTCCAACGCCAGAGTCTCCCCGCGTCCGACCGAGCAGGCGGCCTATGCCCTCGTCGCTTATGACCGCTTCAAGCGCGGCGTGAAAAGCCTCTACGATATGTCCGACGCCGTCGACCTCCTCCCGGCAGCCAGCGGCGCAGCCGACGTCGCGGCGAAGATCACCGCCCTCGGCACCGTCACCGACTGCAAACGCGAGACCTATCTTGCCCTGCAGGAGATCGAAGCGGCCTACGCCGGGCTGACGGCGGAGGAAAGGGCAGAGGTCACGAACTACGGGACCTTCCTGCAGCGGAAGCAGACCTTCCAGACGCTCCTCGAGGCCTACCGCAAGGCCAAGCTCGCCGAGCTTGACGCCTATTACGACAAGCTCAAGCGCACCGACTACACCACCGACCAGTGGACGAAGATCACCGAGGCCTATCGCACCGGCCGCAGCTCCATCAGCAGCGCCCAGTACGCCGAGCAGGCTGACGCCGCGCTCAAACAGGCCAAGGCAGACATCGACGCCTACGTGAACGGCGACACCATCGAGGTCAGCTTCCGTCTGATCGGCGATTTCCCCGAGTCCTACACCGGCAAGCACCTCGGCTACGTCACCTGGATCGAAACGGAGACCTACACCGTCAAGAAGGGCAGTACCGTCTATGACGTCTTCACCGAAGCCCTGCAGGACGCCGGGCTGACCAGCACCGGCGCAGCCTCCGGCTACGTCAGAAGCATCACCGCCCCATCCATCCTCGGCGGCTACACGCTGAGCGAGTTCGACAACGGCGCAGGCTCCGGCTGGATGTTCACCGTCAACGGCACGCACGGCAACTACGCCCTGGATGAGCACGTGCTGCAGAACGGCGACCGCATCGTCTGGCACTACGTGGACAACTACGCGACGGAGACCTCCACCTGGCTCACGGCCGCGGATATCTCTCCCGCGGAATACGCCCGCCGCCACATCGGCGACGTGGTCACGGCCGGCAAGCACGGCAAGGCGGCGCCCGTACTGACGCTCAGTGACCTCGGCCGGACCGTGAAGTTCATCTTCACGCCCGACAAGGGCTGCCATGTCAAGGACGTCAAGGTCAACGGCAAGTCCATCGGCGCGGTCGAGAGCTACACCTGCAGCAGCTTGAAGATCTACGACCGCATCACCGTGGAATTCACCGACGGCACGCTGCCGTTCACCGACGTGCGCGAGACCGACTGGTTCTATGACGACGTCGTCTTCGCCTACGAAAACGGCCTCTTCTCCGGCACCACGGCCACGACCTTCAGCCCCTACGCCCCCATGACGCGCGCCATGCTCGTCACGGTCCTCTACCGGCTCGAAGGCGAACCCGCCGTCACCGGCCGCAGCGGCTTCTCGGATGTTACGATCGGCAGCTACTATGAAGCCGCCGTCACCTGGGCCGCCGACAACGGCATCGTCAACGGAACCAGCGCCGTGACCTTCAGCCCGAGCGAGAATGTGACCCGCGAGCAGATGGCAGCCATCCTCTGCCGCTACGCGCAGTATAAGCAGTACGGTACGTCGGCAAGCGCGAGCTTGAGCGCCTTCTCCGACGCCGCGGCAGTTTCCACCTACGCGAAGGCTCCGCTTTCCTGGGCTGTCGCAGAGAAGCTGGTCAACGGCACGGACGGCAAGCTCCTCCCGCGCGCCAGCGCCACCCGCGCCCAGGTCGCCGCGATCCTCCATCGTTTCGTAGAAAACATCACCAAATAACCCACCCCAAAAGAGCCGCCCCCACAGGCGGCTCTTTCTTTATCCAAGGCTCCCCACCCAGGGGAGCCTTGGGTGCATGCAAATCCATAAAACTTCCCCGCAAAAAGGTGCAGTCTGACAAACTCAGGCTGCACCTTCTATTGACTGCAAATATTCAAAGGTAACTGCTTACAAATCTGATTCCTACGTATCAGGCGGCGCGTACTAAGACATACGTAGGGTGACTATCGTGTGGAACGACGCCCGAAACATTGGTTCCTGCCTAAATTCAGAGGCAGCACGCACCCCGCGTCCCCAAGCACTCTTTTCTCCCCTATCTTTTCTCTTGCGAGAGAAAAGATAGGGCCGC
>ERZ825896.997-NODE-997-length-33886-cov-6.168455_pt1 | contig 33886 bp, 40 predicted proteins | sample MGYA00519858_ERZ825896 | MGnify/ENA primary metagenome ERZ825896 (study PRJEB31778, sample SAMEA3449214) | human gut metagenome | biome: human gut; feature: human-associated habitat; material: faeces | place: United Kingdom | collected 2010/2012 ...
AAATTTTCCCGCTAATGTTTAAATTTTTTTGAGACATTTTCAAAAACTATTGACATATATACAATTTATATTAAATTAAATTGAAATTAAAGAGAAGAATATACAATAAGTTATAAATAAAAGTAGCGAATTTATTTCACTTTATAACATCTCTGCCTTTTTTTAAATATTAAAAATTTTTTTAAAATAGTTAATGCTGTACTTCCATTTGGCAATGGAAGAAGTAACAAAAACATCAACAATGGTGGAATACAAAAGAATATTACCTTTAACTTATATTGAGTAATAAATAAAGAAAATAGGTAACCAATACCAAGTGAAATTGCAATTGCTATACACTCAAATATTCCAAATCCCTTAAATATTTCTTTTTTCGTTTTTATATTTTTAGGAATTAAATACATTAATACCACTTCCTATCAAAATTACTATTTGCTTCAAGCCCTGAATTGCTCATATATTGATTTCTAATAGGATTATATTTCATACTAAAAGGATTCATATAAGGATTTGAATTATTAAATGATGTGTTAGGTTTTTTTTTCATGTTTTCATTTGTATATTTTTTTATTAATTGATTGGCACCATAATTATTATGTTGAGCCATTTTTTCTTTAACATTAGCCATCTGTTCCTTGGTTAAATTACCACTACGACCATTAAACATATTTGAAATACCTCCTGCGATTTTACTACCACCAGATCTAATGACATTTGCACCCATACCGAGAGCAGACATAGTTCCTGCCTTAGCAATTCCTAATCCTGCATTTATACCAGTACCTACTGCCATAAGAGATTGAATATCACCAAATGCTGACATCATACCTGATTGTTGCCCAAGTAATGAACTAATCAGCGTTGGTGTGCTTATTATAAACAATAAAGCACCTATAATTAAAAAGATACCTGTAAGAGTTCCATTATCCTTTATTGCAGAACCAAACATGTTAAGCAATAACCCAATACATATAAATTGAACAATTGTAATTAAAAAATATCCCATTGTACTTTTAGTCCATGTTTCAAATGCTTTAGATTGATTATTTGTTAAACTGGTACAACAAAAAGGTCCAACTATTTTCATCAGTGCAATTTCCATCACTCGTTTTGCCATTTGAATTGCGACAAAGAAGAGTAAAAAGACTGTCACAACGGAAAGAATTATTAACATAATAAAATTAAGTGAATATTTATAACAATCACCAATACCTGCAAAACCACCTTCAGTAGAATTGATTTTTATTTTTTTCCAATTATTAATTAAATATTCTTTATCCGTTTGTTTCATTTCATCATCATATGATGTAGCTCTAATTAAAGCTTTAGATATGGTTCCTTCAGCTCCATTGGATTTATCCATACCTGATACGGTTATTACTGCATTAGTTGCTTTTGTAGAAAAATCATAACCAAATTGAAATAAAGGATTAATTAAGAACATCATAACTATTGCTAATATGACTCCACGATAAATTGTAAGTGGGCTACCTCTACCATCATTTTTTACGATATAATTCATAACGAGTTCTATAACTACTTTAAGAATTAACCATGAACAGGCAACAATTAATGCACCACCAAATATTTTATTTACATAATCATTATCAAAAAATTTATAACGCCAAATTTTATTGATTATATCAAAAAATCCATCTAGAAACCAAAGAATACCTTTGGCAATACTCCAAAGTGCATTTCTAAACACGTCTAAATACCATTTTTGTTCTACTTGACTAACTGCTAATATTTGTATTAAAATTCCTCCTTAATAGTTTTCTTGATTAATTAACTCAGAGATAACAATAATTTGTTTATTAGTGTTATGCCTACAAGTAATCATAGTAAGAGTAGTTTTGTCTAAATCTCTTGTAATAAGTGCTGTACCATTTTTTTCTATATCATAAATATTAGTCACTTTATATGTATATTTAATTCCACCATAGTATATATATGAAATATCTCCAATTACTAATTTATCTAAATTTTTAAAATATGAAACTCTGCCTGATCCCGAATGACCTGCAAGAATGAAGTTCCCTTTAGAAATATTAGGCATATCAGATCCTTTTAATATTTCAACATTACGATTAACATTGTTATAATATTTTTCCTGTGATAAACCTCTTTTAATATTTATCTTAGGAATTTCTAATACTGCAATATAATTATAATTAGTTTTACTTATGTTTTTGTTTTCAACTTCAACAAATTTATTTTCTTGTGTAATATCTTCAACAACTTGTTCTTCTTCAAAAAATTCTTGCACATTATCTTTTTCAATTCTTTTTAAATTATAATCTGAATAGATGTGGTATCCAATTATAAATAATCCAATTAAAATAAGAAAAGAGCCAATTACTAAAATTTGACTCTTGAAATCTTTATTCTTATTTTTTTCTTTTTTTATCATAAATAATAAATCCAACACCACCAGTAATAAATACTAAACCAATAATATCAATTATATGAGAATCATTAACTCCTGTGTTAGGAACTTCTATAACTTCATCTTTCATTATTGCTTTAACAATTTTACCATCTTCTAATATTTCAAACCACATCTTATTAGGATTTATTTTATAACCTTCAGGTGCTTGTTTTTCTATGATGTAATATTTACCAAGTGGTAGTTCATTAATAATAATTTTACCATTTGAATCAGTTCTACCAACATATACTAATTCATCATTTTCAGTATAAATTTCAATCAAAGTATTTGGTAGTGTTTTATCATTTGAAAAATCTGATTTAGTAAATTCTAGAGTCCCTTTTGGAAGATGATTTTTTAATAAAGTTGTATAGTTTATAATTTTTGTATACTGATCTTTATACTTTAATTCAAAAGTATATTTAGTCTTGTCCAATATATGATTATTTATTGTTTCTATCTCTTGTAAATAATACTTACCTAAAAACAAATTTTCAACTTTAGCATATCCATTTTCATCTGTAATTAAGATCTGTATTAAAGTATCTTTCTTATATTTTAAATTACCTAAAGAATCATAAATATCCTCATTAGCATATAATCCTATTTTTACATTCTTAAGATTAATTTCAGTATAAACATAACCTTTATTAGTTAATTCTACTTTTTCTCCAGTTTTAGTTAGTTCTAGGCTACCTTTAACTGCTTTGTTTTCAAATTTAACTTCATATAAAATCCCAAATTTGTCATCATTTACTAATTTAGAATTTTCATCTATTGTAAATTCAACTGAATTTTTATTCCATAAATATCCATCTATTTTTTGATCTACTTCTTCTAAGAAATAAGTTCCACTTTCTAGCGGATATGGAGTAATTAATATTCCATTTTCATCAGTTTCAAAAACATCAATTGTTTTTGCACTAGGGTATGTTATTGTTTGTTTAACATATTTTTTAGTTTTTGCATTAATAATTTTGAATTTAATACCTGATCTTTTTATAACATCACCAGTATCTTTATCTATTTTTATAACTTTAAGTCTTGCAGTTATTTCTGCATTTGCAATTACTTTTTTTACAATTCCACCATCTTCCTTTACTTCAATGGTAAAATCTTTTGCTTTTTCATAACCCTTAGTTGAAGTTAATTGTTTTACAACATATTTACCATAAGGTAATGTTATATCAAAACTGCCTTGTGCATCAGTTATTAATGTTTTAACTAATTCATTTTTATTGTTGTATATTCCAAATTTTACACCAATTTCAGGAGTCATAATCCCTGTCTTATTATCTGCATATACTTTTATAAATTGAAATGTTCTTTTTATTACATCTTCAAAAACTTGAACTTCAGGATGTAATTGATCAAGAGTTACATCAAAGTAATATTTATTTGGATCTAATTTATACCCATTTGAAGCTTTTTCTTCTAATAAATAATATCTTCCCAATGATGGTAGATAATCACTTTTAGTAGTACCATCATCATTTGTTGTAATAGTTCCTACTTTTGTACCATCTTCTTTATAAATACCATATATTGCTCCTTTTAATGTAGCTTCACCTTGAGCTTTATTATTTTTAGTTTCAGAATCTGTTTTGTGAATTTTTACATCTCCGCCAAATACAGTTACTTTTTTTACAATTCTAATAGGATCAATGTCTCCTCTTTTAATTACATTTTGTGAACTAGTAGCATAATAAAGTTCTATTGGACTTCCATATCTATTACCTGATTTTGTAAGTGTAATTGTTAATTGTCCAACATTAGTTGCTGTTAAAGATAGGTTATTACCATTAATCGTTGCACTACCATTATCTACATTAGATATTTGATAATTATTTAATACACCATTTGAATCATTTATATTAATATTTTGTCCAACTACCATTGTATCTGGAAAATTAGTAAAATTTGGCGTTGTATTATGATTATTAACTAAATCCATTATAGAATTCATTTGTCCTGCTAAAATACTATCATTTCTATTTCCTTTTAGTGTATCAGTAAAAAAACTATCAACATTTGGATCTGCTAATTTCCATATTAGCATTTGTGCTGCTAAATAATATGTATCATCAGTATGATCATGTGTTGCATCTTTATACCCATATCCATAATAGGCAATTTTTGAAATCTTATTCCATGTATCTAAAGGTATATTAGCTACGGCTTGTATATCCTCTGTGGTTACCTCATAAGTTGCATCTGAATTAATTTTCGTCATCGGTTGCACACAATAAACAAAATGTCCATCGCTAGTTCTAACAATAAATTGTCCTTTAAACCACATTTTGCTTTCTCCTCGTGTATGCATAACATAAAATGGACCTCCAACATAAGGTCCTGCTTTTATTTGTCCTTCATAAGTACGAGCATCTACTTTATTTATCCCTAAAAATGCTCCCACAATTGTTATAACAAATAATAATATTTTACTTAATTTATTCATTTATACATTCCTCCCATCAAAAAAAGACTTCTAAAAAGTCTTTTAGTATTAATTAAGTTTCTCAGTATGAAACATCCATCCTAGATTTTTGCCTGATGCACTTGAAACCGTAGAGCAATGATACAATTCTTCACCATTTAAATATGGTTTATAAGATTCTCCATAATTAGCACACTCTTCATATGTTGAAAAATCTACACGTTCCCAACTATATAATGGTTTATTATAATATTGATCTTCTGTGATTCCAAGAATATCCCACGGATTATTTGCTTTAACATTATTATTCGATTCTTCCTTTTGTTCTTCTTGTTGAACAGGTGGTTGAGTTATTTCGAAAGTTGTTGTTTTCTGGTTATTTTTGTTTTCGTTTGACTGAATATTTGATTTGTTTGAATTATTAGTTTTGGTCTCTTTTGATTCATTGTTTTTTGAAGTAGTATCGTCATTATTCACATCATCTTTTTTATCAACATTTTCATCTTTGATTTTTACTTCATCTTTAACAGCTTTTTTATTATCAGAATTCTTTTTTTCTACAATAGATGGATTATTTTTATTTTTTGAATCATATTTATTATGGAAATTATACAAAAATAAACCTGTTATAAAAATAATACTAATGATTAATAAACCAATCAATAATCCAATAATTTTCTTTTTGATAAGATCACCTTCTTTTTAGGAGATATTAACTCTTATTTTAATATATGTCAAATTTTTATTTATAAAGATATTGTTTTAAATAATCTAAATCATTTATTAAATCAATTAGATTACATCTTAACTCTATGTTTTTTATATGTTTATTTTTTTTATCATCAAAGTATTTTGCTAGAGTTTCAACATAATAAATACTTCGAATCTTATTTTTTATTTGATTTTTTGCTAACTCCACATTTTTTACTTCATCAAAGCAGTGGAAGTAATCTAGCATATCATAAATTCGATTAACTAAATTATGACTTTTTACGAATGAATGCCAAGTTTTCTTTTTCATATATTTTTTATACATAGCACGTTTCTTACATCAAAATCTTGTAAGTCAACAATTTCAAAATCTGAATCATCAAAAGATACAGCATCATAAAAATCAATATCATCATTATCAATTAAAATACTAATTGCATTTCTAATATTGTTCTTATCAATTATTCCATATCTTTCAACAAAATTATAATTAACTAATAAATGTAATCTATAAAGCATATCCTGTATTTTCATTAAAATATAATCACGATTTGAACCATATTCCATCTCATAATTTTTAGTGAAACCATCATATAAACTTTTGTTAATTTTTCTATCATCAAGTAAATACTTTAATGTATCAATATTTTTAATATCTTTACCTTCAATTTTACCCTCTGTTAAAATTTCATTTATTGTTTTTTTAAAATCTTTTTGATTCATTATTTAAAATATCCTAAAATCCATGATACGAATTGAGTTGTGACAAGTGCAGATACACCTGCAATTATTGCAGTTTTTATTTTTCGATCATAACTTGCTTTTTGATTATCATCACTTGATGCCATTTTAAGAGCATAGTCTTTGGCGACAAAAAAAGCTGTTCCACCAATCACGAACAACCTTAAATATCCCATAGCATCATTTATTAATTTTAAAACATCCTGTAATATGCTTTCCATTAATATATAGCTCCTAGCAATAGTTTTGCATTTTTGTTATAATATGAGTAGTCGAATAAAATGAGTGCTTTGTTTTTTCGACTTTTTTTATACAATAATTTGTTTATAAAAAAATCCCTCCCATTATGTGTTCTCATTATCGTATTCAAATTGTAATTTTAGTTGAATTCCTTTTTGAATTCTTTTTTTTATAACTTCACAATATTTGTCAGTAAGTTCAATTCCGATCCATCTTCGATTTAGAACTTCACATGCTAAAAGGGTAGACCCACTTCCACTTGTGAAATCCAAAACTAGGTCACCTCGTTTAGAATAGGTAGATACAATATATTCCATCAAAACAATTGGCTTTTGTGTAGGATGATATAAATCAGTTTCTCTTGCAAATTGAATAACATTTCTTGGAAAATTAGCTTCCTCTTGGGTATAACTAACTTTTTCATCACTTTTTTTATCACCTAAATAATTTATAGGTTTTGTTGTGACTTTAAGATTAACTGGAATAATACCTTGTGGAAAATATCTCATTGGTGGTTTAGCAGATGCAACAGCACCACATTTCGAAAATATCATAATATCTTCATAACATCTTAATGGTTGATATTTAGCATTTTGAAATCCTGTTACTTGTGTTTTTATCCATTTCCAATCATAACGATAGAATTTAGGATTACTCATCCTCAAACTACTACTAAATGGCTCATTGCCAAAAAGGACAATAGCACCATCATCTTTAATCAATTTGGAAAGCTTATCCCACATTTGATCAAATGGAATAATTTGATCCCATGAATATGATGTTACAGCATATGGCGGATCCGTTATAATTGCATCAACTTTAATTCCTTGTTCAATAAGATAATCCATAACTTTTAAACAATCACCCTTATATAATTTACCTAATCTTGTAGAGTAGTATGGATTACAAGTTTCTAAATTTTCACCTCCTTATCTTATAAATTTAGTTTTTTTATAACGAGATCCCTATAAACTCGTTATTCTTTATTTAATTAAATCAACAAATTTATCTAAACCACTTTTTAAACAAAATTTAATAATTGCACTTTTCCTAACTTGTGTAATATGTTTTGAATATGTTTTATATTTTCCAATTATTTCTTGATCCGTTAATCTATCAACAAATGTTGCATCAAAAATATCTTTTTCATCTTTATTTAAAGTAGAGTAATCAGAGAAATAGCAGTTTAAAAAATTACTCATTTTTTCTTCATCTTTCATATTTTTAATTATAATGCTCTCAATTTTAGAATTAGTATTTCTTTGAGAAGAACCATATTTTTCCCCATAAGATGCAATTGACGATGAATTATAATTATACCCACACTCTAATGTAAGTAAAAAATTTTCTACAATATCAAGTGTTATAAAAATTAATTCTTTAAATTTTTCAATGGGATACTGACTAGCAACATAATCGTTTAAAAAGTCAGTTCTTCTTTTTCTCATAATTTCTTCCTCCAAACAAAAAGAGAGCAAAGACTATTAACAAGTCAGTTTGCTCTCTTGTAATTATTACTGCTATTATTAAAAAAAGGGGAAAAGGTTCTTTGTTGATTTTCATCATTATAATAATCTCTACGATAATTAATCCAACCCATATTATTCAATCCCCCAAAGTATTACGATATAAGACCGTTTTTAAATACTTGTTGACTATAATAGCATTCGGTATTTTTTAAGTCAATTCCCAATTCGTGGAATAAATGAAAAAAGGATTTTTTTCATCCTTCTTCATAATTATGACTTATTATAATCATTTTATCCCTTGACTTTATAAAAATCAAACACTTTATATGATAAGTTATAAACTCTTTATAAACTCCTTTTACTTTGTTTAGCCTTGATTTACATAGTCTTTCGAGGTTTCATATACTAATATATCATCTATTTTGCAATCTAAAATATAACAAAATTTTGCAAGTATTTCTGAAGTAAAAGCATAATTGTCACCATAATAATATTTTTTCACTATTTCATATTTAACATTTGCTAATTTACTCATAGTACTTATTGATATATGTTTCTTATCCATTAAAACATTTAATTTAATTTTTACATTTCCAAAATCAGTTTCATAATCAATCTCCTTAATATTCACAATAGCCATCCTTTCTTGAAACAAAAAAAGAGTAGTATCACCAAAGTCAAGGATAATACTACTCCCAAAAATAATTTTTACTACTATATAATTATAACACAAAAATCGACATTTAAATTATTAAAAATAACTACTCGTTTAAAAGTAGTTATTATATAGTTCTACTGAAGAACTTTAAATAAATATTCTAAGAAGTCATTTATATTCAAGAAGTTTATTTTATCAAGATATTCCAAAAATAACAAATGTATATCTTTTTTTGTAGATGATTTATTTAATGTTATTTCTAATAATTCTTCTTCTTTATTTATATATAATTTAAGAAAATAATACTTATTCATTTCATAATCAAGTTTATTTCCATAATTTTTTTTCTTTTCAGGAATGGATTTTTCGTAAGTTAATAGATTTATAATATAAGGATGTTTTTCTATTTGTTTATAATCAATAGCATAATCACTTATATTTGATTTAGAACCTTTAGTATCCAATACAAAATTATTTATATTAAAATCATTTTTTTTATTTCTAATTATATCTTTTAATCTTTCAAATTTATCCATAAACAACCACCTGCAAAAACATTATAACACATAACATACATTATATAATACTATTTGTGATTTTTTTCTATTTTATCAATATCATCCTTATTATATATAAACTGCTGTATAAGTTTTGTATTTTCAATATCTACATTAGGATGTTTGTCTTCACCTTCAACATATTTAACTAAGTGCCTAGACAATTTTTCAATATCCTTTTCAATATCAGCTGGAAAACAACAACTATATTTCATGTCGATAGCATCAATTAATTGTAATGTTACAAATAATCCTTCTTCAACTTCATGATTCTCATAAACATATTTACTCAACTAAAATCACCTCGTTTGAGATGTTAACTCTCATGAAAAAATTAATCAAGTCAGTTTGCAAAAAAAATTAATTATGTGTATAATGGTCTCAATAGAAAATAAAAATACTAGTAAGATTTCTTACTAGCATATATATATAAATCGTTTAAAAACGATTGATTTTCTGGCAGGGGTAGAAGGATTTGAACCCTCGCGAATGGTTTTGGAGACCATCATACTACCACTATATTATACCCCTATAAATGCTCAATTAAGAGCAAACAATTTATATTATAAAATGATATATTATTATCATTTATAAACTAATTTAATTCGAAATGATATGTTTCAAATTTATACTTATGCCACCAAAAGTGCCACCAGTTCAAAACATAACATTTGATAAACCCAGTAGTTATAAGGTAAAATCAGTCTTTTTAACTTTTATAACAAAGGTTTTGGAGACCAAGCGAATAACCGTTAACTCAACTCCCTAAAACATCTATATTATAGCATATATTTTTATTACTAACAATAAATAAATTAAACTTTTATCAATTTTTACATAAAATGTAATGGTGATATAATGGCAATTGTTAAATATAATACAAAGGAAAGAGATTTACTTGCAAGATTAATGCGAGCAGAAGCCGTTGGCGAAGGCGATTTAGGTATGCTAATGGTTGGCAATGTTGGGATTAATAGAGTTATTTCAAATTGTTTAACATTTAAAGATATTAGAACAATATCCGAAATGATTTATCAAACACCTGGTGGATTTGCAGGAAAAGATAGTCCATTGTTTTTTAGTAATCCAACAACTTCTCAGCGAAGGCTTGCTGATAGAGTTATAAGAGGAGAATACTATTACCCAGCAACACATGCCTTATGGTTTTATGCTCCTTCAACAGGTGAATCATGCAAATCAACATGGTGGGATCAAGATTTATCAGGAAGATATAAAAGTCATTGCTTTTATCAACCGGATTTAAATGTTTGTACAGAACTTAGATAAATCTATCAATATTTAAGTATAAAATTGCTAGTCAGCAATTTTTTCTTTATCATCTTATCCATAAACACCTTTATATTATTGTAAATACATTACTAGTATTATATAATAATGCTGCATAGGTAATTATTTTTTTATTAATATAAAAGGTAAAATAAATACAAAAAGGAGATAATATTATGATTATTAATGAAGAATTTATGACGGAATTTTTTAAATCTTTATCTTTAAATTCCCTATATAATGAAATATCATTTCAATTTGAATTAGGTAAATTTATAGAACAGAAATATAAAAATTGCAAAGTAGAATATGAAAGAAATATAACTAATAAAAAAATAGAATTAGATGAAAATGTTAAAAGAAATATTTCACTAAACAAAAACCATATATTATTAAATAATGATAATAAAAGATATAAAAAAGAAATTGATATTTTTATTTATAAAACAGATTTATCAGAAAAGTATGCGATTGAATTAAAATTTCCATCTTCAACAGATGGCTATACAAACGCTAATAAGAAATTTATTGAAGATATTGAATTTGTAAATTTTATTAAAGATAATTGTAAAAACTTTAAAGGAACTTATTGTATAAATATTGCAAGACATAAAAATCTATACTCAGGAGGAAAATTAGATATTACAAGAAAAAGAAATGATATAAAATGGATAGATGTTGAACCAAAAGAATGTTTAGAAATTACAGATAGTAAAAATGAAATAAGTCCAAAATATTATATTTATAAAAATAATAATTAAACAGAAATAAGAGGTTATAACTTATGATGGAACTAAGATTTAATGATGAGTTTAATGGAATAATAGAAGTGCCAATAAACTGTTGGAAAACATTTGATGATATTCCACAAAAGATTAAAGATTTTATTACTGAAACATCTAATTCAATCCCAATATTTGATGAAAGTAATAATAAATATTATTGTCCAAAATGTGTAAAAGAAATTAATGAAAAAAAGATGTGTGAAAAATGTTCAAAAATATTTAAGTTGCATGATGAGTCAAGCATTGAAAATATAAAAAAACTAAGAAACTACCAAAACAATATCTATTATTATATATTTGATATTAAGGATGGCAATATATTACTTTACTTATTATGTGAACATATAGATTATTATAATCCATTAGTATATTACCCATATAAACATAGTGAAATAAATATTGAAAATATCTATCAAATTTTACCGAAAGAAATCATAAACATAAAATCAGGCAAACATATTTTATATAAAAATATAGATACGGTATATACAAAGATTATAAATGATGATTTAAGTAATGATGAGTTTGAAATATATGAAGAATTGGAATTTAATACATATGAACACCAATATTTATACACAGATAATTTAAAAGATTTAAAAAATACAAATTTATATAGGTATAGTAATATTTGGACTTTAGAAGATTATTTCAAAGAACATTGCTTTACTTTAGCAAGTTTAATTTTCTATCCTGTATATTATAAAGAATTTGAGTATTTATTAAAAATGAAACTATATGCACTGGCAATTAATTATTGCTCCTATATAAAATATAGAGGAAGTTTTGAAAATACATTTGGAGTTGAAAAAAAATATTATTCCTTTATGAAAGATATTGATATAACTGGTCCTCAACTAGATGCATTTAGACTTTATCATACAACTGATACAAATATATTAAAATTCATAGTGAATAATTATTTTTTAGTTGAACTAATATTAAAGTATGTTAGTTTAGATAAGGTGTTAGAATATCTTGATGAACAAGGATTAAGTATAAAGAATTTATATGAGTATGAAGATTATATTAGATGTTGTGAAGAAATGAAATTGAACTTAAAAGACCATAATATATTATTTCCAAAGCAATTTACTAAACAACATGATAAAATTACAAATGAAATGGTAATAACAAAAAATCCCCAAACTGATAAACGTATAAAAAACTTATCTAATATTCTTTTTCTAAATAAATATGAAGATGATAAATATATTATATTTGCAGCAGATAGTATCAATAGTCTTGTTGATGAAAGTTCCAGGCAATCTAATTGCGTTAGAACGTATTGCGACATGGTAAGTAATAATTCATGCCAAGTATATTTTATGAGATACAAAAATGATATAACTAAATCTTTCATCACGATTGAGGTTAGAAATAATAAAGTTGTTCAGGCCAAAACTAGATTTAATGAAGAACCACCTATTGAAGCTATGAATATTATAAAAAAATGGGAACAAACATTAATTCCAATAATAAATGAATAACTATGTAAGTACAATCATTTGAAATAAACTTTTTTACTATCTAAAATAATAATATAATAGAAACTCCTAATTACTTATTAATATACTAATTAAGAATAAAGAATAAGTTAGTAGTAAAAAATAACTAACTTTTTTTGTAATTTAACAATTTAATTGAACATATTTAATAAAATTATGTTATAATGAACTTGTACTTGCTCGTGTGATGAAATGGTAGACGTGCTGGACTCAAAATCCAGTGGTGGCAACACCGTGTCGGTTCAAGTCCGACCACGAGCACCATTGATGAATCTGTTCGATCTATTCGAACTTTGATATATAGAAATCAATCGAAATAATTGATTTTTTCGTTTAGAAAAAAAAATCATAAGGAAGGTTGGTGTCTATGATAAATATTATTAAGAAAGAAATTGATGTAGAAAAGTCGTTAAGAAAAAGATTAGAAATTACATGTGATTTTTGTAATACTATTCCAACTATTATAAATAGTAGTATTAGAAAAGTAGATAAAACTAATTTAACTTGTATTGAACCAAATAAAATAATAATTAACAATAATGTATTTCTTGCATTTAACTATTTTAATTAAATCTATATTAATAATTTAAGTATAAAATTAAGATTATGAAAAAGAAAAAGCGATTTGGATTTCAATATCTAAGTCGCCTTTATTTTATCTTTTTCTATGAACTGCTTGTTTCTCTTCGTAATTAAATTGATCATTTATATCAATATTTGGTTGCATCATATCTTCTCTTCTTAAAGGATCTTGATTAATGCTAGATTTTGATTGCATCATATCTTCCCTTCTTAAAGGTTCTTGATTAATGCTAGGTTTTGATTGCATCATATCTTCATGACGTAATTGCTCATAATTATTATCCATTTTGTATCCTCCCAATTCAATTATAACATAATTTCAAAAAAATAATCATTAAAACAATGTATATGTAAATATTAAATTAACAGAAACAGGCATTGCTATTTTAAAAAATAGACACGATGAACTTGTAAAGGCTTATCCAAAGATGGCAGATGCAATAGACAAGGCTGAACCTAAAATTGATGAAAATGGGTACACTCAAATGCAAATGGTTGAAGTAATGCAAGTCTTTGGAAGTTATATGTACAATGGAAATACTGATCTTCCATTTGAAACTGATATTTTAATGTCTGAAAAAGATTTAAAAGATCAAGTGAAAGGTAAAAGTTTATAATTATTTTTAAATTATATCAAGAAATTGACACAAATTATATATCGATTTCTAATTTGGCAAAAAGGTTATAGATAACAACCATATTACACTAGATTAATATTGTTCGAACCATTTTGGTTCGTTTTTTGTTTTGAGATATTTTAATTTATATAAAAAACAAAGTTAATCATAAATCAACAGGCATTGCCACTAAAATTTTTGAAGATTATTGAAATGATTTTTATAATAAATATAAATTTGAATTGAATACACTAATGTTCAATATTACTTATTCTAATCAATTTAAATTCCCTATCTAATTTTTATATACACAAAATTTATATTATGATATAATAATTTTTCAGGAGGTTATTATATATGAAATTGAAAGAAAAACTTTTAAATATTAAAAAGGAATTATTGCTCTTAATTCAACCAACTTCTAGAGACTTTGAATTTAATGCTACACTAGAAGATCATCCAATTGGTAATCAAAATGTATATAGATTATACTATGTTAATTATAGTAGAATATTCGAATATTCAGGGTGCCGTGATGATAATAGTATTTTATTTAATTGGGCATGTAAACCTTTTATGATGCCAGATGGAATGACACGCGAAGAAGGCTTTAAAGTATTATCTTACCTAACGGACTTTATTGAAAAAAGAGACGATATTGGTACATGTTCTCTAACATCTGTTGAAACTCTTGATGATGTCTTAGATTTAGAAGAGTTTAAATTTAAAAGAATTGTAGAGAATGATAAAAATAGAATTATAGATTTATTTACAGTTACTGGAAGACTACTATTATTTAAGAATAGTGAACTTTATTCAAAATACTTTGAATGGTATACTAGTGATGTTACCTTAGAAGAAGTAAAAAATATTTACGCAAAATACAATATGTTATTTCCTGATGTAGCATGGTTTGATGATCAAAAAGAAAAAGATAATGCAAAAGTTTTAAAAATTAGTAAACATAAATGATAAATATAAAAACTCGTTTCTTTGTATAAAACGAGTTTTAATTCTATTAATTTCTACCTATTTTCTTTGCTAAAACAAAATTTCTTAGTCTTTCATCTTCTATTGTTTTATTATCAAATTTTAATAAATCACTTTCATTACAATTTAATATAGCGTTTATCAATTGAAAATTATTTTCACAATATTTTGGATAATTATAATTTAATGATGATATTTTGTATGCTAAATGATCTATATTTTTTAATAAAGATGCATTATCTTGTAAATGATTAATGCTACTAATTTGTGGTTTAATAATTCTACCTATAATACCATATATTTCTTCATAGTTTTTATTTAACATTTGTGCTAATTTTTTAGTAGATATACCTGTTCTATGTGCAAGTAATATAATAATTTTCTTTGTATTTTCATTATAAATATTTATTAAACCTTTTTTTGAATCATCATATAAATCAAATTCATCAAGTGACTCATCTTTAATTTTATCAATACCATCTATAAAACGCATTGGATCACGTTTTAGATTAGGATGTTCATAATCTAATGATGAACATAAGTATTCCAATTCCTTACATGAAGAGATAATTTCATAAAATTGTTCAATGTCAAGATTAGAATACAAACCATATGTAAGTATTTTCTTAAATATATTTCTCACATTTAAATTATTTTGATATTGTTCTGATACAATAAAATTATTTAATTTTTTACAACTTACTCCTAATGCAAGTGCATATTGTTCTAACTCATTTGAACTAATTGTTTTCGTAACATATAATTGTTCTAACATTGTTACATTATTTTCTTTTTTCATTATATAATCCTCCCTTAATACAACTTACTTCTTAAATTTGATTGTTGACTTAAGATTTGGAAATGCTTTTAATATCCTTTTATATATTGGTGATTTACTTTGAATAAATTCCCTAACATTTTTTGTTATTTCATCAGTACAATCTTTTCTAACACTACTAACTACACCCCTAATTTTGCACATTACATTAAATGAAAGGGAAATATCAACTAATAATATTATTAAGATTGTAATCGATAAACTATTGAAAATTACATTAGGTAATTTATCGATAAAAGTCATTATACATGGATTTAAAAACTTAATAACAAGTACACCTAATATTCCAAATAAAATAGAATTTTGTAAACAAACTCTACCATTAAGATTAAACCTTTTTTGGGTATAATCCCACCATCTTGTTTTAAATAATTTTTCCATAATTATACTTGTTGAATACTCTATTACTGTACAAATAAGAAATGACATACAAAATAATGTAAAATAATCATCTCCATACCTTGTTAAAAGTAATGTCATTGCAACAACAGATACACCATATATAGGACATACAGGGCCTATTAAAAACCCTCTACTTGAAAGTTTATGTTTGGCAATACTAACAACAATAACCTCCATAAGCCATCCCATAAATGAGTAAATTATAAATAATAGAAAAAATTTAAATATTATATACATTTTATACTCTCCTTATAATGATAAATTATATCATAATTTAAGTATAACGTAAAGCCAACAAAAAAACTACTTACGTAGTTTACAACATAAATGGTGGAGCATAACGGGATCGAACCGTTGACCTCCACGGTGCAAACGTGGCGCTCTCCCAGCTGAGCTAATGCCCCAAAACATCAACAAAATCATATTATCATAATTAATACTCTATTGTCAATACTTTTTATTTATTTTTTGTTGTAAACTAATCTTCCATGACCACTTTTAGTTATATCTATCATATCTATATTCTTCGGTTCTTCATATTCAATATGATAAAATTCCATTAATTTTTGTGTCATACCTTTGTATAACGTAATCGCATCATCATACCAATTATTATCAATGCAAAGTGTAGTTGGTATAATAAAGTTATTAAATAATGTTGTTGCAATGCTTACTCTTGCATGATCATTTGCAAGCAAAGCAGCAATTTTAGGACCAACAACATCATACTCAACTAATATCTTTGCACCATCAATAGATTTTTGTAGTACATCATTGCGAAACTTTCTTAAAGTATCTAAATATGTATTACTGTCTTCTTTTTGTAATATATGACACAACATTGTTGTAATGTAGCAACCACTACCACTTTCATAGTCGTGGCTAAATTCTTCCGCTCTTCTTATTTCACTTGAATTTCTTGAATATGCTTCACAAAACTTACTACAACTAAGTTCATTTGCTCTAACATATTCATACTCTTTTTCACAATAATACTTTCCACCTTCACGTTTACTTAAATCTAAATACGTGCACTCTGAGCATTTATGTTCATCAATAGTAAAAAAGCCCATTAAAAAAATCCCCCTTCTTTATATGGGAGATATATTAACACTTAATTTATAAGTTGTCAAGAGATTAATCATCAAAGTCAATATCTACAATATCACTAATTGGTATTAATTCATTATCCATAGTAATTAAATGAAGACTATTTTTACCAATTATTTTTCTTTTTATAGTTTCATCTTTTAATTTAATTTTAACATCTGCCTTATATACATATCTTTGTGAATTAAATATACTATTTATCTTTTGATTAATATTTTGATATTTAAATTTATTATCACTTGTATTACTTATTTCCTCTTTATGATTACTATTAGTATAATAAACAGTATCATTATGAGCAGCCGATGAAGATATTCTGTTTGCAAACACACCTGGTAATTTTTTATTCATGTACATAACCTCCTATTTAAAGTTATGACTAAAGTTAATATTTATTCATACATATGTGTTCTCGCATATTTAATTAAGGCTTCTTGTCCCTCTTTTGTAGGATGAATACCATCATCTTCTCTACAATAACCTTTTTTACAGGCACCATTTTCATCTTTCATTGCTGGTGCTGAATTTAGAAATTTTACGTCTAAATCTTCACACATTTTACCTATATAATAGTTTAATTTATTTATTTTATCATTATTAATTCCTGTTTCTTTTTCATCAAATGATGCATCTACTGGCGGAATAGATTGAATAATAAGTTTAGTTTTAGGGCTTGCTTTTTTGATATCAGTAATTAATTCAGAATATTTTTGATAAAAGTATTCTGGTGTCATATAGGCAGCACTATTTGTTCCAAGTGTCATTATAACCATATCAGGTTTATATTTTTCAAAATTTTGAACAAATGTTTTTCCTGTATCTATATGATTAATATAAATAGGAGATGTAAGAGCTGTTTCTGGTGTAATAGAAATTTGATGCCATAAATTTTTTCCAGATATTTGTTCATTAATAACATAATATAAAGCCATTGAATCACCAGCAAAAATGATACTATTTGTATACTCTTCTCCTCCATCTTTTGTTTCTTTAAGTGTTACACTCTCAAACATTCCATCTAATGTAAAATCTTTAACACTAAGACTAAGTGGAGATGATGATGTGACAATTACTTTTCTTTCCATTTCGGTTAAATTATTACTCTTATCTTTTACAGAATACTTAATAATATATTCTCCTTCTTTTTCTGTATTTACCTTTCCTGATACTTTAACATCACTACTTATATCACCATCACTATTGTCAAGTGCGACATATCCAGGATCATTAAATGTAGAATTTAACATAACTATTATTTCTTTACCACCCTTTAGAGTAATTTCTGGTTTAACAGTATCAATTACCTTTATTTTTTTTGTTACAGTGTATGTTTTATTATTTTTAGAATAATTATATTTAATATCATATACTCCCGATTTATTATTATTTAAATTAGTATCAATTTTAACATTATCTGTAACATCAATACCTTTATAGTATGCTTTAAATTCATTTGTAAATTCTTCTCCAACTTGTATTGTCTTTGTATTCATATCTACCTTAAAATCTTTTTTTAATGATTTAAAAAGCATAACTAAACATACTATTAAAAATATTAATATTAATGCTGCTATTAAAGTATTTCCTATATTTATTTTTCTTTTTTTCATAATGGCTCACCTATTATATTATGACATACTCATAATTAATTAGTCAATACAATTAATCTTTCAAAATATATCATTTTTCTAACAATAATGATACAAATATACCTATTACAAATAAAATTATACCTATAAATATACTTAGTAAATTCGTATTACATTTTAAGACATTTATTATTAATAAAAAACAAGATGATAATAAAAAACCAAGTATACATGAAAAACTTTCATGATAAAATTTCTTTAAAGAATATGCAACAAACTTAGATATTAAATATGTACCTATGACTACACCAATTAAAAATGGCAATATTTTTATAATATTATTTATTTCATATACATTACTAAATAAATCTAAAACAGTTCCATAACAACCAAGTAATATCATAATCGCACTACCACTTATTCCAGGTATAATCATAGTTGCTGCATCTAAAAGTCCTAGTAAAAAGAAAATATATAAAGGATAATTATTTACACCAAATGACTTATTATTATCAATAAATGATAGTGAAAAGATAAGAGAAAATGATAATATAAATAATACTATATTTTTAAAATTATATTTTTTTACTTTTTTTATCAAACTAGGTATTCCACCAGCAATAAGTCCAATAAAAAAAAGCATTGTTATAACATAATATTTATCTAGCATACTAAATATAAGTTTACTCATTAAAATGATAGCCATTGACACACCTATTAATACAGGCATCAAAAACTTAATATTTTCTTTTATGTTACAAAAAAAATTACCAATAGAATTCATTAGTTTGTCATATATTCCCATTGTAATAGCAAGTAGAGAACCACTTACACCTGGAATAATTTTACCTACACCAATAAAAAATCCTTTGATAATTAAACTTATATTTTTCATATAATCACCATTTAATTATATGATTATACTTATTATTTAATATCTGAAGAGTTTATAATTAACTTTAATATAATTCCTATTAAAATAATGGCAATTCCTACGAAACAAAAACTTATATCTTTAAATAGAATAAGGGCTAAAACGATACATAAAATACTAATAACAGATAATATTAAGCATGGCTTTTTATATTTCATTTACTTTCTACCCCTCGCTTCTCTTTCTATATATATTTTATCATATATTTTATCATTTGTTTAGTCCTTTATTGTTTTATTAAAAACTTTAGTATATAATGATTATAGGTGATAACATGAAGGCATTAGTAACAGGTGGTAGTTCTGGAATTGGACTTGCGATTGCGAAAAAATTAGATAGTATGGGATATGATATTATTTTAGTGTCAAGAAATAAAAAGAAACTAGAATCAGTTAAACAAGAATTAACAAATAATACAACTACAATTGCAACCGATATTTCAAGTACATATAATTGTAAAAAACTATTTAAAAAAGTTAAAGATGAAGATATTGATATTCTTATAAATTGTGCTGGTGTTGGACAATTTGGTTATTTTAATGAATCTAAAATAGATGATGATTTAGATTTAATTGATTTAAATATTGAAGCGACACATACTTTAACAAAATTATTTTTAAAATATTTTAATGAAAAAAACAATGGCTATATTCTTAATGTAGCATCTACAGCATCATTTTCTCCTGGACCACTTATGGCTACATATTTTGCTTCAAAAGCATATGTATATCGATTAACAATGGCTATAAATGAAGAACTAAAACACCTAAAATCTAATGTTTATGTAGGATGTTTCTGTCCTGGGCCAGTAAACACACATTTTAATGACAAACTTGGTATTAAATTTAGTAAAGCAATAGATAGTAATGACGCAGCAGAGATTGCTATTAAAGGAATGTTTAAAAGGAAAGCAACTATTATTCCTAGTTTTAGTCAAAGATTAAATGCAAGATTTTCTAAATTAGTACCAAGGAAATCTCTTTTAAAAGCTAACTATAATGTACAAATTAAAAAGTTAAAAAATAAACAAGGTTAAAAGTCCTTGTTTTATTTTTCTGGTTTATCAGATTTAAGATTTATATCAACAATATGTTTTGCTCTTTGTTTTTCCTTAGGTAGTGGAGTAAAACATTTCTCACCATATCTTCTTATTAAATAATCCCTATAATCATTTGGAACAGGTAATTCAATATCCTCAAATGGCAAATAAGTTACAGGAAACATATTTTTATATATATATCTTAGTGGATGAAAGGGGCTTTTATAAATCCATGTAATATCATCACCAATATATTTTGTTTTTTTACATAGTTTTCCATATAATTTGGCATTTCCAATAAATAAATATTTAAGTGGTACTGGATTTATCCTTAAGTTTTCAAAAAAAGTTATAACATTTCCAAGTATTTGATTTATAAATCTAAGTGGGAAATCTAAAACAGTATGTTTAGATAAGTGATCATAAATAAAGACATCAATAAATACTCCATCACAATCCTTACACTTATTAAATAATAGTTTATTTGTTTCTTTTAAATATGTGCCTTTTTTTCTTATTTTCATGGCTGGCCATGTAACATCATATTTATGATTTTTTTCAAAACAATGTACAACATATTTATCCGGATCTAAATCTTTTACAGCAACTTTTAAAAATTTTTCATAATCCTCACGCATCATAGCAATATCCATATCATCATCCCATGGAATAAAGCCTTTATATAAAACAGCACCTAACGTAGAACCACCTGTTAAACAATAATTTATATGATGCTTTTTACACACTTTATCAATATCTTTCATAATATCTAATATAACAAGTTGAACATCTCTTACCGTTATCTTAGTACCATCTTTTTTTTCTTTTAAAATAAATTCACCAAAGTCTTCTCTATTATAAGTTTTCATTAATTGTCTTCACCTTCTGATAATGCTTTAAATAACTCAACATCCTCTGGTGTTGTTATTTTGATATTCTTCTCTGACCCAAGAGAAAAGTTAACTTTTTCACCTAACTTTATCATTAAATCACATGTTGCAACAACATTTTCTACTTTTTTATTTTCTAGTTGTTCATATGCCCATAATAGTTTTTCAAGTGGATAAGTATGAGGTGTTTGTGTTCTCTTTAATGTATCTCTTTCCAAGCATTCGTTTGATGTTTCGTTATCTGATGTTCTAACAATAACCTCATTACAAGGAACAACAGCAACGGCTGATCCTTTTTCCTTACATGTAACAATAGAATTGGATATGACATCATTACTAATAAGTGGTCTATTACCATCGTGTATTAAAACAATATCATTTCCAGAACAATGTTTTTGTAGTTCTTTTAAACCCAAATAAATAGAATGTGGACCATTGCCACCATTACCGCCAGGAATTATCCATTTTAATTTAGTAATTTTATATTGCTTGGCATATGCTTCTAATATTGGTTCCCATCCATTTAAACATGGTACTATGATAGCATCAATATTAGGATGTCTTTGAAATGCCTCCAATGTATAAATTATTAGTGGTTTATTATTTATTGTTGCAAACTGCTTTGGTATTTCTTGCTTCATTCTTGTACCACGACCAGCTGCAGTTAAAAGTGCTATATTCATAAATACTCCTCATTTTCTATATAACAATAATATATAACAGATACTTATCTTTGTCAAATGTTTACGTTTGGATATCTTTTACTATATTTTTGAAATTTATTACCTTTTCTCATAACATTTATAATATTTTTTTAATATAAAAATAATAATTTAAAAGAAAAGTGTCAACTATGTGACACTAAAATATACCTATAATTTCATTATTTTCATCTAATTTAATGTTTTCATAATTAGGATTTTTAGGCATACCAGGCATCGTCATAATATCACCTAAAAACACCGTAATTATTTCTGCACCATTATATAATTTAACATTTTTAACTGTAATTTCATAATCTTTAGGAAATCCTAGTTTTTCTTTATCATCAGATATAGAATATTGTGTTTTAGCAATACATATTGGCAAATTAGGATTAATACTATTAATTTCGTTTATAGCCATTTCTGCTTCTTTTGTATAATTAACATGACTTGCATGATATACTTTGGATGCTACACTATATATTTTATCTTTAATACTCATATCAAAATCATATAAATACTTTAATTCTTTATCATTATTACATAAACTTATGACTTTATTTGCTAAATCAATAGATCCATCTTTACCTTCTTCATAAGAATTACATATACTAAACATAATATTATGTTTTAAACAATAATTTTTAACAATGCTTATTTGTTCATCAGTATCTGATGCATATTTATTTAAACATACAATATAATTCACATTATAATTATTAAGATTACTTATATGTGCTTCTAAATTGGAAAGACCATCTTCTATACCTGCAGTGCTACTATCAAATAAATGTTCTTTTGCAATATATGCATTATATTTTAATGATTTAATCGTTGTTACAAGTACCACACAATTTGGTTTTAAATTATTTAATTGGCACTTTATATCAATAAATTTTTCTGCACCTAAATCAGATCCAAAACCTGCTTCTGTTACCACATAATCTGCAAGAGTTAAACTTGTGCGTGTTGCAACTAAAGAATTACATCCATGAGCAATATTAGCAAATGGTCCACCATGTACAACAGCGAGATTCCCCTCTAAAGTTTGGACAATATTTGGTTTAAAGGCTTCTTTTAATAGTGATACCATTGCACCCTCTACTTTTAAATCTCTAGCATACACAGGATTACCATTTATACTATATGCCACTAAAATATTCCCAAGTCTTTTTTCTAAATCATTAAGATCTTTTGCAAGGCAAAAAATAACCATTATCTCACTTGCTGCCGTTATATTAAAATGTTCTGTTCTAGGTATGCCATTTATAGTGCCTCCCTGACCAATCGTAATATAACGTAGAGCTCTATCATTCATATCAATACATCTATTAAACATTATTTTATTAATATCTATATTTAAAGAATTACCAAATTTAATATGATTATCAATAGCAGCACAAAGTAAATTATTGGCAGATGTAATGGCATGAAAATCACCATTAAAGTGCAAATTAATATCTTCCATAGGAATAACCTGTGCATATCCACCACCGGTTGCCCCACCTTTAAGACCAAAAACGGGTCCTAATGATGGTTCACGAAGCGTTACAATAGATTTTTTACCTATGGCATTTAAAGCATCATTTAAACCTATACTTACAGTCGTTTTACCTTCACCATATGGTGTGGGATTAGTGGCTGTTACAAGAATTAATTTACCTATTTTTTGATTTGTTCCTTTGATATCAATCTTGGCTTTATATTTTCCATAGTAATCGATTGTTTCTTCATCAATATTATATTTTTCTATTATGTCTTTTATTTCTTTTATTCCTACACTTCTTTGAATTTCAATATCTGTCATTGTGGTCACCTCTTAATAAATTATACTATTTTTTAAGAAAAAAAGAAACAATATTAATTGTTCCTAGTAATTATATATTCCATTTAATTTTTCCATATCTGTAGTAGTCAAGTTATCCATTACCCATTTTTTATCTTTTTTTGTTAGGGTTAATTCTAAAGTATATTTAACTGTATCTTTATTTTTTTTCATTAAGTCAAGTTGATAATCAACATATTTAGTATGACTATATTTACCATTGTCGTCGTTAAATTCTTCTGGAGTTTCTGTTAGTTTATCTGATGCTTCTTTTAATACTTTTGAATAATCATCAACCTCTATCTCAACAGTTACAAAGGCTCTATCACCATCTATTTTTTCATCTTTAACATTATATTCTAAGTCTTGATAATGCTTCTTCATAATACCACGATATGTATCCCTTTGAGATGCATTAAAACTTTCTTCCTCAGCTATAACTTTATCTAAATCGTCAAGAATGTCCTTATCAAGTGTTTGATACTTTCCAAGAAATATCTCCACTTGTTTTGTTGGTGTATTATTTAAGTTTGCCTGACAACCACATAAACTAAATATTGAAACAAAGGCTATTAAAAAAGATATAATTTTTTTCATATAAATCTCCTTTCATTTATATATTGTAATTATTTTTTATTTTTTATTCATAAAAGTGTTAATTTATGTAAATCATAATAAAAAAGAGATTTAAAAATATATTTAAAAATGTTAGTATATAATAAAGAGGTGTTTTAAATGGGCAAAATGAAAGATAGAGAACAACTAGAACTAATTAAATCTTATGCATTTAGACTTAAAGCTTTTGGTATTAATTTTGAATATGGAAAATTTAAAGATGTATTTAGTAAATTTCCTTCAAATGAAATAAATAATAAACTGTCTAGTTTGATGAATGATAAAGATAATACAATTATTTATTTAAATCAATTAGGTATTAAAGCAATTGATAAATATAATATTAATAATTTAACTGAAAAAGTAAAGAAGCAACTTAATTTATCAGATGTTATAGAATTTACAAGCAATGATAAAGATTATTTTAAATTTAGAAGTAATGATGGACAAATATTTATCGTAAGAAACTTAGGTAATGATTCTAAACAATTATTTATGGATATTTTAAAGGCATCAAGTATTAATTTTGATGATGGTAAAAAGAATGCTGACTTAATATTTAGAAGATTAAACGATAAAAAATTTATTGAAATACAAATGGAAAAATCGGATGAAATTAGGAATGAGCAAAAAGATGCAGCTAAAATGGCTATAATTAGAAAACTTGAACAAAGATTTCCTGATAAACAAATTATTGCTTCTTTAGAAGAAAGTATTTATATTATTAAGGGTAACAATAGTGAAGAAGATATTGTATTATCTGCTAATTATGAAAATGGAAAATTCAAAATACGAAAAGTCACACAAAAGACATATGGAAAAAAAGTTGAATCAGAAGAAAAGCCTGATAAAAAAGAAGAAACTAATGATGTGGAAGTGCCAAAAGATATCTTAGAAGAAATTGAAAATGACATAGATCTTCATAAAATTATTGAAGAAGGAATAGAAAATAATTTAGATGATCAAACAATTGAAAGTGTTGCAACAAATACATTAATAAATAAGAATAGTAAGTTTACTAATATAAATGTAGCGTTTATAATTAATAGAATGATTGCCTTAGCAAGACAAAGAAGACAAAGTAATAGTCAAAATACTAATTCCTTAGGTGGTAGACAGTATACTTTAAATACTAATAGTCGTATAAATTTAGTTGATAATGCTTCATAACCAAAAAGACAATAAGTCTTTTTTTATTTACACTTTATTGTCATCATAAAAAATATGTTCTATCTTTTAAAAATATTACCTTTTTAAATATCAAAAAAAGTAAGATTAATCTCTTACTTTAATATGAACTTCTCTTAATTGTTTTTCAGATAATTCACTTGGACAACCCATCATTTGATCTTGTCCACTTACACTCATTGGGAATGCTTGAACTTCTCTTAAATTAACTTCATCCCTTAAAAGCATAATAATTCTATCAATACCTGGAGCCATTCCTGCATGTGGTGGAACACCATACTTAAAAGCATTATATAATGATCTAAATCTCTCTTTAACAACATCCTTGCTATAACCAACAAGTTCAAATCCTTTTTCAAGACTTTCAATATCATGATTACGAACAGCACCACTTGCCATTTCATAACCATTACATACAAAGTCAAATTGATATGCTAGAATATCATCAATATTATCATTATTAAGTGATTCTATACCACCCTTTGGCATACTAAATGGGTTATGACAAAAATCATATTTCTTTTCTTCTTCATTGTATTCAAACATTGGAAAATCATTAATAATACAGAATTCATATTTATTTTTATCAATTAAGTCCAATCTTTTACCAAGTTCCGTTCTAATCATACCGGCTTGTTTAGCAGCTTGATGTTCCTTTTTATCAGCAATAAAGAATAAAACACTACCTACTTTTAGGTCTGCTCTATCTGTTAATGCTTTTCTATCTTCATCTGTTAAAAATTTATCAATAGGTCCTTTAAAAGAATTATCTTCTTCAACAGTAATATAACCAATACCAGGCATACCTATCTTTTTCGCATACTCTACTAAATCATTAAACCAACTATTAGATTTACTTGCTAAATCATCTACTTTAATACCTCTTACAGTTACTCCTCTAAATGGTTTAAACTCTGTATTTACAAATAAATCACTTAAATCAATTATCTCAAGTGGATTTCTTAAATCTGGTTTATCTGTACCATATTTTAGCATAGATTCTCTAAAAGATATTCTTCTGAATGGTCTTGGGCTTACTTCTCTATCACTAAATGTTTTAAATGTATCGTAGAAAACTTCTTCGCCTACATTGTATACATCTTCTTCAGTAACAAAAGCCATTTCCATATCTAATTGATAAAATTCAAGTGTTCTGTCAGCACGACAATCTTCGTCTCTAAAACATGGAGCGATTTGATAGTATTTATCGAATCCACTTACCATAAGTAGTTCTTTAAATACTTGTGGTGCTTGTGGTAAGGCATAAAACTTACCTTTAAACTTACGTGATGGAATAATAAAGTCTCTTGCTCCTTCTGGTGAAGAGGCTGTTATAATTGGTGTTTGTACTTCTGTAAAATTCATAGAATCCATCTTGTTTCTTAAAAATTTTAAAATTTTACTTCTAAAAGTGATATTACTATGTACTTTTTCATTTCTTAAATCTAAGTAGCGATATTTTAATCTTACCTCTTCAGAAACTTCCTTTGATGTCATAATTTCAAATGGTAATTCATTTGGTGCTTTTCCTAAAACTTCAATAGTATTTACAAGGACTTCAATAGTACCTGTTTTAATACGACTATTGTAATCTTCTTCTGCACGTTTACGAACAGTTCCCACAACTGTTACACTTGATTCACGAGTTAATCCTTCAAAAATTGAATCATCATTACTTACAAGTTGAATAGTACCTGTTTCATCACGCATATCAACAAAAATTACGCCACCATGGTCACGAATATTTTCAATCCAACCAGCAAGTTTAATTTCATTATTAATATTTTCTTCTGTTACACAGCCGCAATAAATTGTACGATATTTATTACTCATAAACTTACCTCTTTTCTATTTCCTCTTTAATTATTTTAGCAGTCATACTTGGATTAGCCTGACCACGAGTTGCCTTCATTACTTGACCAACAAAGAAATCAAAAACATTTTTTCCTTTACGATGTTGTTCAATTAAATCTTCATGTTCATCTAGTACTTTAACAACAATTTCTCTAATAGCATTATCATCACCAAGTTGTTTTATACCAAGTTTTTCAACTATTTTTGATGGTTCTTCTTTATCTTCCTCTACTTTAAAGAATACCTCTTTACTTTGTTTTGATGAAATTTTACCTTCATCAACCATTTTAATTATATCATTTAACATCTTAGGTGTTAAATAAAGTGATGTAATTGCTAGATCATTTTTATTTAAGTATCCAAGAATAGTACTTGTTACCCAGTTTGATGCAACTTTAGGATTAGCACCTAATTTGATAGTTTCTTCATAGTAATCAGCAACGCTTTTTTCTTTTACAATGATAGTCGCATCATAATTAGTAATTCCATATTCATTGATATATTTTTCTTTTCTTTCATTAGCAAGGGCTGGAATAGATGCTCTAATTTCTTCTATCCAATCTGGAGATAACTTAAATTTAGGAATATTTGGTTCAATAAAGTATTTGTAATCAATGGCATCTACTTTACTACGCATGTAGATTGTACTAGCACTTTCTTCATCCCATCTTCTTGTTTGTTGTTCCATCTCATCATATTTACCAGTTTCTTTTAACTCTATTTGTCTTTTTATTTCATAATTAATAGCGTCTCTTACACCACCAAATGAGTTAACATTTTTTATTTCAACCTTTGTACCCCAGTTTTCTTCTTTGGTTTCATCTAAATCCTTAGGCATAATAGATACGTTTACATCACATCTAATTTGTCCTTTTTTGCTATCTGCTTCACTTATTCCAGCATATTGGTAAATAGAACGCATTGTTTCTAGGAAGGAAACAGCTTCATCAGCAGAATGAAAATCAGGGTAAGTTACTAATTCAAGTAGTGGTACACCGGCTCTATTATAGTCAATTGTTGTACATGTTGCATAATGATCTGAACTTGCAGCATCCTCTTCTAAGTGAATATTGTTAATACGTACTTCTTTTTCTTCACCATTACATTCATATTTTAAAGTACCATAAATTCCAACTGGTGCTGGTTTTGTTTCTTGAGTAATTTGAAATCCCTTTGGAAGATCAGGATAATAATAATTTTTTCTTTCAAAATAAATATATTCTGGTTGTTTACATTTTAAAATAATACTTGCCATTAAAGCCTTTTTTACAGCTTCTTTGTTTACAACCGGAAGTGTACCTGGAAAAGCCATATCTACAGGTCTTATATTTGAATTAGGAGTTTCACTGAATGTATTAGCAGCACTTGAAAATACTTTAGTATTTGTTTCACTAATTTCACAGTGCATTTCTAGTCCAATTAAAACTTTATAATCATTCATTATTTTACCTCCTTTGCAATTTGATTTTTGTAATCAAAAGATTTTTCTAAGGCGTATGCAATATTTAAGACATTAGCATCATCATAACAATTACCTGTAATATTAAGAGCAACAGGTAAATTATCAACAAATCCATCAGGAATAGTAATTGATGGGAAACCACCAAAATTTCCTACTTGTAAATGTTCTTCTAAGGCAGCTGTATTTTCATCTAAAATATCAAGTGAACCATCTAAATGTTTAGCAGGACCACTTCCTACTGGCAAAATAACAGCATCATATTTCTTATATAATTCCTTCCATGCATCAACAAGTAATCTCCTTACTCTTTGGGCATTATGGAAATATCTGTCTTTATTTTGAGCCTGTAATACATAAGAGCCAATTACAAATCTTCTTTTAATAAGTGGTGAGAAACCTTCAGTACGATAATTTTTCATCATTTCAATATAGTTATCGCCTTTACCCCTTGGTCCAAAAATAATTCCTGTTAAGTTGGACATATTAGAAGTTGCTTCAGCACAAGAAATAACTACATATACAGATGGAAGAGCAGTTAATAGTTTTTCATCAACAGATACCTCTTCAACATCCATACCAAGTTCACGACATTTGTCGATTGTTTTCATAAAATTAGCAAGATGTTCTTTTAATTCATTTGATGCATGTGGGTACATATTTATATCACAAATTTCTTTAATGTAACATAACTTTTTTCCCTTTACATCACCAGTTAATGAATCATACAAATGAATATCTTTTGAATCCCAACTAGTCATATCATTTTTATCAATGCCCTTCATATTGTCGACAACAATAGCAGCATCTTCAACACATCTTGATAAAACTCCACAATGATCCAAACTGCTCGCAAATGGGAATAATCCATATCTTGAAATCATTCCATATGTTGGTTTATATCCAACAATGCCACAATATGCAGCGGGTTTACGAATAGAATCTCCGGTATCACTACCAGTTGCATATGGATAAACACCTGCAGCAACAGCAGCAGCACTACCAGCAGAAGATCCAGCACACATTCTTGCTTTATCCCATGGATTTCTTACAATTCCAGTATGTCCTGTTGTTCCAGTACCACCCATACCGAATTCATCCATTACTGTCTTATTAACAGCAACAGCGCCTGCTTTTTCTAGATTTGAAATAGCAGTTGCAGTAAAAAATGGTACATAATCTTTTAGAGTATTACTAGATCCTGTACTAAGAATACCCTTGGTACTATAGTTATCCTTAATACCATAAGGAATACCTGATAGTAAGTTATCTGTTACTTTTGTCCCCTTTGCATCATCTAATATTGTTACAAAGGCATTACATTCTTCTTGTACTTCATGTGATTTAGCAAGTGCTTCTTTTACCAATTCTTCACTAGTTACCTCGCCCTTAACAAGAGCCTCATGTATTTCTTTTATCGTTTTATTCATATATGTCATTAATCAGTCACCACCTTTGGAACTTGTACTTCTCTATCTGTATATTCATCACAATTTTGTAATAATTCTTCAATTGGAACAGATTCTTCTACAACATCTTCTCTTAATTCATAAACAAAGTCATCTAAACAATGAGACATTGGAGTAACTTTTTCAATATCAGGAATTTGATTTATTAAATCTATATTAGCATCAATAATTTCAAATTCATCTAATACCATTTTATTCTCTTCTTTTGTTAATCCAATTAATAATTTGTCTGCATAATCATCAACCATTGCGGATGTAAATTTTGCCTTTTCCATAACTTTCCCTCCTATAAATAAAAACAAGTCCTAAGGACTTGTTATATCAAAAATGGCGCCTGATGTAGGACTCGAACCTACGACCTGCCGGTTAACAGCCGGATGCTCTACCGACTGAGCTAATCAGGCACAAGTGGCGCTCAATGTAGGACTCGGACCTACGACCTGCCGGTTAACAGCCGGATGCTCTACCAACTGAGCTAATTGAGCAAATTCAATATTAATCGTCCTTAAGGGACGAATTTTTAATCCGCGGTGCCACCCAAATTGTCATCATGACCACTCTATTGTAATATGATAACGGTTTACATTCCGGCTTATCCTACTAAATTCAGTAAGCAACTCTATGGTGTTATTCATATCAGCCTTATTGTTAAGATTCCACCATCCTTAACTCTCTTTAAATAGTATCTAATATTACTTCTCCATTTCAATGTCTTTGAATGACTGTTTTAAGTATATAACAAATGAAAGTTAAATGTCAATAATTTTTATCAAATTAATTACATTTACCTTATAAATTAGTATATCTTTATAAATTATATTCAAAAAAAGAAAAAATAAATTATTTAATTTTAGAATGTTCTTCCTCTTCTTCCATTTTCATTAAATAATTTACTTTTTCTAACATACTTATTTCACTATCATCATCATTATTTTTGTTAAATGAATACATTTTATTTATTAATTTTCCAAGTATTTTTAATTTTGCAGTATCAGTACATAAACTTTGATATGCTTCGATTAACATATCTTGATTACCTATTAAATCAAATAATTCTAACCTATATTCATCTTTATCAAACACATTGTTTAAAATACCAAGTATCATATCATCACTGATATTTTTATAACTTTTAACCCATGAAATAACTCTAAGTGGATCAATAAAGCTTTTAAGGACAAGATATTTATTATTTTTTTCATGAACAAATATCATATATCTTTCCTTTTCTTTATCATCTGAAAATGTTGATATAATAGTAGCCCTATCGTTATCACTCATTTGTGTAAAATACTTATTTAGACTATCTTCTTTAATAGAATCTTTTGATATATAAGATATAATTCTTACCTTATCATTTTGCTCATTAATAAATTTTAATTTTAATTTATCACTATTTAATGTAGATATAATATAGTAATCATAATCGTTTAAATTTATTTCATGATCAGTTAAATATTTCATTTTTAATTTATCACTATGTAAAGTACCTATAATACTTGCAACATCATTATCGGATAATATTTCTTTATATTCTCCTAAACATATATTTTTTATTCTATCATCTGAAAAATCTTTTATGATAGAAACTATTTTTTTTATAAATTCCTTGTCTTTAAATAAATATTCTATTCCTGGTATTACTTTTATTTTTTGTAAACAATCGGCTTTTGAATAATCAGAAGATAGAAAACCTATCATTTTAATAATATTTCTTTTGTCTTTAAGATTTAATATAAATTCAAAATTCTTAATAAATTTTTGATCACTTAGGCATGAGTATAAATTACATTTTTGACATTCATCATCTAATTCATTTTCTATTTCAAATAATTCATCTGCTTCTTTTATAGTAAAGAGATTACCATATACTTTTTCGTTAAACGAGTTAATTAAATTTTTATCCTTAAGTATTACTGTTCGCTCATCAAGAGTAAGCATATCTCTTATTCTATTTGCTTCAATATCTTCATTAGTATTATATAGATCAATTATACTTGCAAGTCTCTCACTCATACTACATGCACATCCCTATTATATAGAATAACAAAAAAAGAAGGTAAAATCAATAAATTTATTATCTTTTTATAGCCTTCATTTTTAATATATTATACATTTTTATATATTTAAAGTCTAAATTGTTATCCATACAATTATTTATTCTTTTTACTATATTATTAACTTTATTCTCCTTTTCATTAAAACATTCATAATATATATATTTTAATTTATCATACTCTTGATTCTTTATTAATACATTTAATTCTCTTTTTATATATTTAATAATATCTTTATCATTTCTGGTTTTAAAAGTATCAATATTTCTCTTATTTAAAGTTTTATAATTTATTTTTTCTTCACTTAGCCTTTCACACACTTCTATAACTTCTGTATCTTCATCAATTAATAATTTACTAATATACTTGCCTATTCCTTTATCATCACATTTAAAGGCCAGTACCTCAAGACCATTTGATAATAGAAATGCATATTCTACTTGTTTAACCTTTTTATGATCAAATACTTCTGTTTTATTTAATAATTTATTTAAAAAGTCTAAATCAAATTTAACTATATTTTCTTTTATTTGTTTAAAACTATGACAATCTATTCTAAATACAGGTATTTTTCTTATATGCTCTATGTCATCACTATAATTCCAATCAAAAAAGTCATATAAATCCTCTTTAAAATTTAACAAAATATCATATATGTAATTCATGTTTTCTCCTCTCTGGTATAAAAATGGTAAGTGCCATTATTATTAACCCTATAATTGTATATAGACATTCAATCTGTCTACTTATAAAATTAACATACTCTGAAAAATTATACCCTATTGTCATTAAATTTAAGTAACTTATAATATAAACACAGCCGATTGTTGTAAGACCAAAACCAATTAGAAAAAAGAAAATTCGTACAAACACTATTACCACCTAATTAATTTTATACTT
>ERZ825896.1007-NODE-1007-length-33668-cov-4.137387_pt1 | contig 33668 bp, 42 predicted proteins | sample MGYA00519858_ERZ825896 | MGnify/ENA primary metagenome ERZ825896 (study PRJEB31778, sample SAMEA3449214) | human gut metagenome | biome: human gut; feature: human-associated habitat; material: faeces | place: United Kingdom | collected 2010/2012 ...
GAGCTTCACGTACACCGGTTGATACACCAACAATTGCCTGTACAATAGCGTAAATAAGCTGAACCGCTAATACCAAAAATGCAACTCCTCGCATAAGAGAATATGCAATTGCAGCAAGTACACCATATACATTTCCTTCTGCAAAGGAAAAACAATAAAACTTGGTAACACCATTACCTGTTTGTAAAATAATGTCAGTTACATCACCAATCAATATTTTTAAAAGCCAAGATAAACCTTCTGTAATAACAAACGCAAAATCTATAATGATGTTACCTGTTATCTTGGACACTCCAGTCATATCATCTGGATTGATGATATCACGAGCAGTCTCTGCTTCCGTCTCTGCTTCCGTTTCTTCTGCTTGTACAAATTGTGTAGAAACTACAACTGAACCGGTAAAGGCTAACAAGAGTATTACTATCATAAGTACTGCAAAAGCACGTTTTTTACATTTTCTCTTCAACATAGACCTCCTATCGTTTGGAGTTTTTCAACATACGAGCGCGTTGTTCTGCATCAGTCTCCGCAATTAGTCCTTCTACTTCCTTCAAGTAAGCTACTTTGACAAAATATACATGCCCACTGTCGACAACACACATTTCTCCTCGGTGACGGCGCTTCAACTCTGGATCAGCTTCTCGATCACCACCAAGTTCAACCAGTGTTGCCATCTGTGAATCTGTGATGTTAATCTTCTTTTGCAGATATTCTTTTGTTGAAAACTGATGTTTAAATAAAAGCATAGAAGATGTATTCTCAAAGATTGTTCGTGTTGCCTCATCATCACCGAAATCTGTCAATGACTGCGTAATAACCCAGCAACCACAGTTCTTTTTTCTTGCAGTACGATATAACGATGCAATCAGCTGTTTACAGTATTCGTTCTTCCACATCTTATCAACCTCATCCAGAATCACCACCATTCGTTCAATCTTTCGTGGATCTTCTGAATTTGTCTTTACAAAGGATTCGTTTACAAAGGTTATGGCAACCATTCTTGCAACATTCATCTCCGATTCTGGAAGCCCAGAAAGATCAATATTCGTAAATCGAGTGGATTTGCTCAAGCGAATAGTAGACTGACCATCAAAGTAACTTCTAATTCCAATGATCGAGCTAATTGGTTCGTCTGTTACTGGATCATAATGAATACCATTTTCATTAACAGGTGTTGCTTCATATTCCTCTCGTGTGAAGAAGCGTACTTCAACAGGTGTGTAATACAGTTCCGTAACATACTCTCGAAGTGCTGCAAGCATCAAACGGTATACTGTTCCAACCTCTTCTGTTCGATGCTCCTGCTGTGCAAGTAACAATTTCTTATAAAAGTCAGTAAAAGTCGGAAGATCTTTTACAACACGTTCTGTATGAATTCCTGCATTGGTTGTTACTGTGATTTCACGATATAAGCTATTTACGTCGCCCTCTACAATTCCGCGATCGGCATACAACTGTGTGCAAATGATTGTAATCTGCTCCGACATATATACCATATCTTCAAATTTCATGGTTGTTCCTGCATAATATGCACCGCCAGTAATCATCAACATTATGATATAGGATACATCCGCAACCTTTGATTTCACCTCCAACGAAAGCCATTCGTCTGCAACAGCACCGTTTGAGTCAAGTTCTACTTTTTTTGTCGGACCAATCTCAAAAATATTCAAGATCGTTCCGGAACCAGGGCTAACCGTGTAAACAATTCCATTAACTGCACGAGCCAGACCACAATACTCGCCTTCAATACTTCCTGAAGGTCGCTGTGAATCAATTGCAACAAAACGAGTATCGATTGCCATACGAAACGACAAAATTTTCGTAGTCAATGACTTACCAGATCCCGTCATTCCTGCAATAATCATGTTATAGCCGTTATGAGATCGGTCGAAAGGATCAAATAATACAGCAGATCCATCTGACATGTTTTGTCCTAAGTACGTTCCGTTCTCATGTTGAAAAACATTTTGATTATAATTAAAAATAGTGGAGAGTGAACGCTGGTCCATCAAGAACATCTTAATTGTATCGGACTTAATTGGTCCAAAGGATAAGTTAAACCGTCTATTCAGACAACTGATTGACTGGAAGGCCTCTGCTTGTACTGCAAAACAACTTGTAACATCAATATTTTTATCTCTGGCAGCAGCAACAAATGCATCCGTTTGTGAATCTAATTCTGCAACACTAAGAGCCCATATTGCAAAGCCAAAGCCAACGTTGAAAAACTTATTTTCGCCAGTCTCAATTGCAGTGGCCCAGCTTTCTGTTTCGTGCAATTGCTGTGAAATCTTACGATGACGGTTTCGATCCCTGGCCTTTTCTGCTGTAATTGCTTCGCCCTCTAAGATGACAACGTGCTTGTCCAATGTTCTTGAACTTTCAGCTTCACTTAAAGGTTCAATAAAAATGGCCGATGAACAATTACCAAAATTCAAGAGTGAAGTAAATGTTCGTGCAAACACAGTTCTCTTTGGCATTGCAACAATGGAAAAACATCTTATATAAATGTCTTTTCCTCCATCATTGAGGATTAAGTATGAGTTTATATTAGGGTCTACGCCATTTGGTGCAACTACCTGGCGCATTGCTTTGTTCTTGTCAAGTAGAGAAGCTTCCCCCCAATTTGTCTTTAAAAGTTCTTCTTCTGAAATAATAGCCTTACGCTCTTGTACTCCGCCAATAATTCTGCGAATCGCTGCTACAAATATGATCACAAGAATTCCGAAAATCGAAAATGCAATTCCTATAAGTAATAACATACGATATGGAACAAGAGCTGTTCCAATTTGTTCAATCATTATATGCTCTCCTCGTCTTCTTGATTTTCGCTACTCATATCGAGAGAATCTGAATCACCTATATTCACCATATTACTTCCATATTTTTGTAAAAGTTCTTTTTCTCTGGCCTTCTCCTGTTCCATCAGCTGCAACTCATATGGAACCTGCTCGTTATAATAACGATCTGCCTGCGCTTTCTCGTAAGCAACTTCTTGCTTAATTTCAGAATCGTCTAACACTGAAAACAAGTGAAAATAACTGGAGCCAAAGATTTCCTCCATTCTAAACTTTGAAGCTGAATATGGATGAAAATGATTGTACTCACACTCCAGCAGATCTTCACAACTCATCTTTCTCGCTTTACAACCACATTGAGATAATGCATTTGCAAGAATGTTGAGTTTATCAAATAAACGCCGACGCGCCTCTTTATACACTTCCTGTTTATTCAATGCTTTCGATGAGAAGTTACTAGGATCGTACACCCAATCAACCAGATAGCATACATTACGTTTTGGTCGCACATTGTCACCGCTTGTATTATGCAACTCTTGAATAATTGCCTGTTGCTCATTGACTAAATTGATAACAGCCTGCTGCTCGTTCAAATTTTGTTGCAGCAGCTGCTGATAGTGAATTCTGGCGTCATCGCTACCTAGTGACGCCAGCTCATTAACGGTTCCCTGCAACTCCCAGTAGTTTGCTTGTAAAGAATCCAGTTCTTTCTGTAAACGATCAATGCACTGCTCACATTTGCGAATATTAATGCTCAAATCAACCTTGCGGGCATCCTGACGTACCATGAGTGGTTCAGACACTACATTAGTCATTCGTATCATACCAATGATTGAACGATAACGTTCATCCGCAGATGCCATATCAAAATCATAACCACTGATACAAAGTCCGGCAACAAACCGGGTTCCGTTATCCGTTACAATGGCACCACCCCAACGAAAGTCAACAATATCATCAAATTTTACATACTCTGTTGAATCCGTTCGCTTAAAATTATTATAGTCCAGATGAATTTCTTCACTTTCAGAAACCGAAGTTGATTGGGCACGGTTTTTTCTTTTTATGTACAGCCAAACAAAGATGCAAATTGCAATAATTGCCATTATAACTACCACAGTAATTGCCAAGTATATTTTACTCAGCAATGCATTTATCATATCCACAGACTAACAATTCTCCTTTCTATCGTAGTTTTTAGTATATAGTATTCGTGAAAATCTACGCATTATTATCCGCAAAATCACTGCTTCCAACATCATTCCTCCCCCATGGAGATAGCTTGTTTTTGGTATTGGTATTAATGCAATGCAGCCAATGACCAGACTGACCACAACGTCAACTGGAATCCACACAATATCTAATCCGAGTGGAGAGAGCACTTTAAAGAAAAAATAATCCAGTGCTAATCCAATTGCGATATATACAAGCTGACGTTTTGTAAACTTCCACCAACGATCTTCATCCTTATACTCTGCAGGTATTTGGTACTTTCCTGTTTGTGCCATAGCATTCCTCCATTCTGCCCTGTAAAAGATTTAAGTTCCAATCATGACGGCAATATCATATAACAGATCTGCAATTCCCAATCCACCAAATAAAACCATTATTAGGATATACAAATTCAGTACCCTGCTTTTATATTCAGAACGTCTTTGTGGATCTTTTGCCATATATAATCCGATAAAATAAATCGCGGTAGCTGCAAGAGCCACAGAGAATCCAATTACTTTCAAAGACGCAACTGCATCTTGAAAAATAGCAGTCGCATCTTTAAACGCATCTGGAATTGTAAATTTTCGAAACCAATTCTGCGGATTCATATCAATGCCACTATCCTCTCTTAATACGGGAATTGTAACTTTCGATACCAAATCAACCACATCCTTTCAAAAAGCGGTCAGCTGACAACCAGCCAACCGCTTTTTTGTAAATTTAGAATATTGCACCTACCTATACTCTAGCATTTGCGCCAACATTCAATGCTGCACCAACAATTGCAACAGCGCCACCGATCAAGAACGCCGCAACACAAATCCAAATGATTGCATCTTTACCAGCTTCTCGTTTTTGCGAAGTACGATTAATTGCAAGTCGAATAAATCCAACAATCAAAGCAATTGTAGCAATAATAATTCCAGCATTCTTTAGGTTTATGTAGACAGAATTTACAACACCTTTTGCCGCATTTCCAATTTTATCCACACTGTCATTGCTACCTGCACCATTTAAAATGGATGCCGCATCCAACTCATCAGCAAATGTATTTATAGCCTTTAATCCAGTGAGAGTAAGTGCTGTTTCTATACTTGCCACCATTTTCTTTAGCTGTACCATAGACCTTCCTCCTTTCTTAGTACGTATCAAGAATCAATTTTTGAAGACATATGAGAGAATCATGTAAGAAGTTGGATAAATAAGTTGACAAAAGTTGTTGCTCCTCCAATTAAAATCAATGCTACTGCAATACCAACTAGTTTCCACTTTGCACTTTCTCTCAAGCGCCCATTTTTCGACAATCCAATTTCAACAAAAGCAATTATCATTCCTGTTGCCGCAATGCAAACTCCAATTGTAAAAAGCATATTGTACACAGATCCGAATATATTCTGAATCTGTTTGCCAACTACTGTTATCCTTTCTACAGGCGAGCCAGAAGCTGCCGCCGATTGTACAATTGCCAATGCTGCATCTCCATTTTCGGCATGCACTGAAACAGTAAAGAACAAATTTGCTATCAAAGTAAGCAGCAGTTTCCAACTATTTCTTTGCATTGTCATACCGACGCTCCAAGTTTCAAGAATGCAGTGATCAATGTTATTGCCGCACCTATGCCGATAGCCGCACCGATTACGTAGAACAGCTGTGATTTTGATTCTTCGCGCTTACCACCATTACCACCTGATGTAATAAAACCAATTGCAACTAAGATAACAGAAATGACTAGTAACGCAATACAGACTGCTCTAACTGCATCAAACGTAGATCCAAATATTCCCATAATCGGCTTTGCAATTGAATCTACGCTAGAATTTGTCCCAAGCCCCTGCATAACCGAATCCGCATCCGGAACGTCACCACGACCATCTGCTAGTACAGTAGACGAAATAGTTCCAAGCGCTAGTGCTACTTCTGTACTAAATATAGAAAGTTTCTCAAATCGTTTCATATGTTCCCTCCTTTCGAAAAGTCTTTCCCCCATACCACATAAGGTTGCTAAACCTGCTATCAAAGTTATAGAATTACTATAAAGGTTACAAAAAAGTCCATTTTTGTATTGACAACACGCATACTCTCTGTTACAATATAAATGACAGAATAGTAAGAACCTTTTGCAAATAGGGGATGGTGTAATTTCTCAATGCTATGTAGTGCCACGAAAGAATTCAAAAGGTTATGTTTTTAATAAGTTGTCTTTTGTAAAATAGTTACTTTTATTTTGCAAAAGTAACCTTTTTTTCCACTTTTCCTATTGACAGAAATAGTTCTGCTTGCTATAATATAAATAGCGAAGGAGTAAATTCTTTGTCTCGCATTCTTACGTTTTGATTGAGATACAGGTTGAGTTTCAGAAAGATGCTCCAATGTTTGCCACGACTGCAAGGATTGTTCCTGTTGCAGCTAACATAGCGCATCCAATAGCAATAGTAATAAGTTGCTGTTTTGCCCGTTCTCTTCCCATTGGATTATTTGATGTTACAATGAGAATTGCAACTACAATAACTGCACATACCGCTGCTGCTATTCCACAAGTAAGAGCCACTTTTTGGAGTGCGCCAAAGAAACCCACAATGGACAGAGTTGCCTTGCCAAAAGTACCACCTATTGGATCTCCTCCTTCAAGTTGTCCCGATAGTGAATAATAAGTAAGTTGGTTTATTTACTAACACCTCCTATCTTGTCAGTACAATTTTATCGTAACATTCACGAAAAATCAAGTCTAAGGCGTAAGTTTTTGACAAGATTTTCTTTTTATTTTAAAAAAAAGCTCTTGAAAATGAAAACTAAATAGCGTATACTTTTGAATATAAAGAAAGTCATATAACTCCCCCCAAGAGATTGGCTTTCTTTACTACTGTTACCCTGCAGGTGTCATATCTGTGGGGTTCCCCAGTTTATTCAACAGATCTGCAGTTACTTCTGCTTTCTTTCTTTTGCGCACCAAAAAAGCGCCTGACAGAATATATCTGCCAGGCGCTTTTTGGTATCGTTTCACAAACAAGATTGCACTATTTTTCATCTTTCGCTGAAAAATGCTCCAAGAACATTTCATTAGGAACGTTTTTGTGCTTTCTTTTCACTTTTTGCCATCTCAAATCCGAATCCTTCTGGAAGAGCATGAGTTGAGGTTCCCTTAAATGCATCAAAAGATGTAAAACCTCGTACAACACCTTGTCCTTCTAACAATTGAAAGACCGCTGATAAAATCGTATTTGCAGCCCATCTGTTTGTCACCATATGTTGCGGAGCTACGTTATTCAGCTCCTCACAGCTGCTCTCTGCCCTCGACTTTTGTGTAGAAATATCCTCCTCGAATTGAAATCCATAGAAATCTCTAGCTGGAGAAATCACGACTCCTTTATCCTTTGAGGCAAAGATACATTGCCCAGTCGAGAAACCATTTCCCGCATCAATGTAAATACAAGTATCTTGACATTGAAAATACTTTTCTAAGATCCTTCTTGCTGGAACATTATCCACGCATGAAACAATTACCGGTATGACAGAGCACTCAAAATTTCCTGCCCGACCACATAGCTGTGTTTCAGCAGCTTCAACCAAGGATTCAACATCATCAACATTGACAATGTATTTTCCACTAGAAAGAACATCCAATTCATATGCATCATTGATGGCCTGCGCCAAACAATCAGCCTTATTCCGACCTACATCCTCCGAAAAATACAGTTGTCGCGATCTGTTCTTGTCCTCCACAAGATCGCCATCTGCCAATACAACAGATACACTTCGTTTAATTGAAGGTGATGCCGATGCTATATAGCGAGCCAGATCACCCATTACAAATGATCCAGTACCTCCCACCCCAACTAATATTATTCCATAAGTATTTCTTTCCATTTTAATTAAATTCCTCCTTTTTCATACTGATACTACAGTTATCTGGTTCTAACGCTCTTACGCGCACCAAATACCGACACAACACTATTAAGCTCATAATGCAAAACATTTCGTCCACACTGAATTCATTTAATGTAATTCCAATGGTTGAGGCACCATCTAACGAATCACAAATAAAAACTGGAAAATACCATACATCGTCATTCAAGTAGGCATTTTCAGGTAGATAAAGTGAATTACAAATTCCGCCTATATTGGTCAGAGCTGCATAGAGTTGTTTACACCAGCTTTCCTCCCGATTTTCCAAATTACGTTTAATGCTCGGTAAAAAGCAGTCTTGGAATACTACATTTTCCACCCACATATATCCATCAGAATAATCATCCAATAGATCCTTTATCAAGATGTACTCCAGCGAATCGTATGGTGTTTCTGTTAAGCCTTCTTCTTCTATATCAATGATATACTCCCTTATCATTTCAAAGAAGAAATTTTTTAAATCAGTAAGTGAAACCGGTTCAGAACCAGTTTCTTCAGCTTGAATATTAGCATTCTCTTCAAGCTCATCTTCATGTAATAAAAGAGCCTGATCATAAGCTTGTTCAAGTTGACCATTTACCGCACATTGAGATAATGTGCCAGCCATAATTTCCATTCTATTAAAAAAATCTTCTATGAATACAGCATCATGGCCCCAATAACTCCAGAATGTATCCCATGCATCGCCGTTGCCAACTTGATCGTCAGCTGTAATCATAACAAGACATTTTTTAAACAATTCAAATACAATACTCATATAGTCCACATTAGAAATATTAAAAGAAATGCTTTTTAACATTTTTGATAACGGATCATCTGAACATGCATCTACAATTTTCTTAAAAATGTTTAATTTTTGAATAAGCCATGCCCTTATAAGACCAGTCTCCTCATCGTTGTTTATTCTATCAAATCCGATAGTATCAACGGCATACAAGAACTCTTGATCTGCCTGAAACAACTTTATTTGTTTCAAGACAAAATTAATTACAGATTCCAATTCAGCTTGCATCTTTTTTCTCCTTCTTTCGAATATCCTGATACCACTTGTGATCTTCTTCTATCGCTTTCTGTAACACCGCATTCTGTTTGGCCAATTGTTTTCCCACTACAGTTAACGCACATATTGCATACAGCGCAGAAGGGCTAAGAATCCACCCTGAATCAAGATATTCTTGCACACTTGCAAAGCAGAATACCTTTGCATCTTTATCAGTCCACATAAGCGCACTCATACAATCGACAAACCGAAATAATTCATTTGTTTCCGTAAGATTCATCTCCCGCAGTTGAAACAGCAGATGACTCTTATACAAATACAAATTAGTTTGTGGCTCGTCGCACGCATCCGACCTAGAGAATGCCATTCCAATTCCACTTATCAGCACATCTTCTTGATCAGTTGTGCAATCAAACTGATACTCGTGCAGTAGCATATGTAACTTGGCCGCTACACGCTCTCTTTGCACAAGACTTTCTTCGTAATCCTGTGTCAAAGCTGCTTCAATCTGAGGCCGATCTCCAAACTCAAATCTATCGGCTATAATCTCATCGGCCAATGTCAAATACTCATCCAAATCTTCCGTGTCAAACCAGTGATATCCTTTTATTATGACAAAATATGAGTCAATCCAGTTAAAATTCCCATATTTTTGATACTGTGAGAATAAATCAAAGATTTTATCGTCTGCCACCTTACAAATGCCCAGCTGATGATAGAGTTCCGAAAAGTATCCTCGCTCAACCAAAGACATTTGATTCTTCAAGGAGTAATCCATACCCAATACTCTGGCTACCAGAATCAAAAATATACGAGATTCTGCCTCATAGAGAGCAACATCATTTAACCATGACGGTTGCCATTCACTCAGCTTTGAGATTATCTGCTTTTTCTGCACTATCTCTCCTTTCCTGCTTACAAACCTCTCTTGCAAGCATTTCCAATACTGTCGTCTTGAAAGGGGCAAACAATCTTGGATAATGGTCATCATAACTTTTTGCGGTGGAAACCCTGGGGGCTTGCCCCTGGGAGGAAACCGCGCTCCTTCCTTTAAATATAAACCAATCCTGCATTGTTCTTACTGAGCTTACAGTTTACGGTTTTGTGATAGTCCATACCTCCATCCACTGCATACAGTCTGGCTCCGTTACTTTGTGTTGCTCTCAATACAAATAGCTTTCCGTTCTCCGCATATATGGTTCCCGGAAGATTCCGTTTTGTATTGTTGTAAGATCGTGTACTTTTTCGTACTGATAAACGTCCTTTGTGTTCTGGATGTTCTTGCAAGTACTCTGCAAGACTTGGAAACGGTTTCTTACCATCCGCCTGTCCGGTACGCTTATGACGATTCTTTGCAACCGCATTCCCTTCATGAAAATAGGTACGCTCTTTCTGTGCTTTAATCCATGATCTGTCGTGTCTGCGAAATTGCTTAATTCGGTACAATTTAGAAAAATCAGGAACTGTATCATAAGTTCCTATACTACTCATGGCAATGCACCAGGCATCCATGTAATGGGTACCATCATCTTTTTGCTTTTCCGGTAAACCGACACTTTCTCGGATCATATGTGTTTCGTAGCCTGTTGTAATAAAAACGGATGTAAGTTTTGTCAGCTCCAACAACAACTTTGGCATGATCTGGTTTATGACACTTAATGCATGATACTTCTTTTGGAGTCCTTTCTTTTTGGAAAGAAGTTTCTCCTTTGCATTGATATCCTTATGCACCTGCTCATGGCAGATATGGCAAAGTCCGGCGTAGTTATCAATACTCTCACTGCCTCCTTGTGATTTTGGTGTCAGATGATGATACTGTTCGATCTTCTTTCGCCCGCACAAAAGGCATTTGCCGTGTTGTTGGCTATAGACTGCATCCTTGACATCTGTAAAGCCGAAAAGCCGTCCCTTCTGGTATTCCCAGTTTTCTATGTTTGGATTTTCCATTCTGGCAAAATCAAATCGGTTAATCTCGATTGCAACTGCCGATACCGGAAGAATCTTCTGAATTTTGCGTATTGCATTGATATGCGTCCGCAAAAGCTGTTCTGCGGTAGGTGTAAGCCATCCGGTTGGACGTTTTCGATTTCTGAATTTCGCTTCCTGATTTCGGATCACTTTACATCGGATCGGCTTTTTCTGCCCGGGCAGCATACGCCAGTATTCCGTGATTCTTACCAGTTCGGTCTTGTCCGCATGGATTGCACGTCGCTGTCGCTTTTTGCGTTCTCCACGTCTGCTTGACAGTCTGTGTGCTTTCCTGTCTTTCATAAGTTTTGGAATTTCCTTATTTCTGGTTTCCACGAGACACGCATGCAGAACATCACCGTTTGTAGTGGCTGCACAGAGTCCGATATTGATACGACCCGGATCAACACCTAGAATGATCGGCTGAGTCACAAGATTTATAATCTGATAGGTTAATCGGACAGTAAACGGGTTGATGCAGAAAACTCGTACTTTTCCTGCATGCAGCATCCTCTTAATCCGTCCGTAGCTGTGTGACGGCATCAGAGGTGTGCCATCTTTATTTAACATGTATATGGTCGGCATAGCTGTCTCCTTTCATTCATCTGCGGGTTAAATCGGCTGTAAACCACAGTCCCGCACTGTTGTCTGCTTGCGCAGTGTTTCCATAGACTCGGCATACGCTTAGCAGAAACGGGGGCTTGGAATCACCCACGTGTGCAACGTATGTCGGCTCTCGCAGCTTCCCTTTCGGGAAACGATCTCTGCTCACTTTATCGCGTCGCTACCGACTCGTATTGTCTGACAATCACTTTCGATCTCGCCATACAATCCCAGGGGCTTGCCCCTGGGTCAGTGAAATGTTTCTGTATCCACAACCGCTTCCAAGCAATATACGCAATCTTTTCCTCGGTAGAAATATTGGCCGGTTATGCCCTCTTTCAAAATTTCTTGAACAGATAGATCAATATGGCGGCATTGCAGTGCCCTATGAATCCATGGAAGCTTTCGAAGACGAATTTCATATTCGGCGCAATCGGGATCCAAATAAAATAAAATAAATCCGTGTTGAAAAAATCCACCACAAACTTAACCACTGCTTCCAAATCGGTGGATGAAACCTCATGTACCAAACTTGCCCGAAACAAATCAGATGTCCTGTCTTCCTGCGACAAAACAGCGGTAATATCATCTGCTAGCAAGATACTTGCCTCATGATATGGATTCCAAGAAAACCACCGAAATTCCAATAGCAGATCGTTGAATATCTCACCCATTTCAGCGCAATCCATATTCGGATTTTGAATATGGTAAAATATTCCGGTACTATTCAACGCAGGCATATAATCGAAAGTATTTGTCAACCTCATATACACAATTCGAACCATCTTCATTTTCAAAAATAATTCCAAAAATTCAACCCAATCCGACTGCGCTACATCAATCTGCCCCAGATTATCTACATAGTCCAAATCGGTTATTGCTTTAATAATTTGAATCAATTTTTTTTGCATAATTCCTCGCTTTCCACAGGAATCCTTAATACAATTGCTGCTACCATAAGCACCACATTTGATTGACTCACTTCTGATAGGTTAATCGTACCATCAATAAACTTTCGACTTTCCGCGTAGTCAGTTACTTCCACAGAAAGATCTCCGTTTTTATCCACTGCAATTTGAAATCCATTTCCCTCAAGCGGCGGTTGGAATGAAGGCAATCGCAACTCGGGATATTGCTTCATTAACTCGCAAAGATCTGCGTGTGCTAATCTGCTGTTTTGAACAATAAAGCTATTTAAATTCTGAAAGAACTTTATGTTCCAGTTCTTTGGACTTAAAACGTCCATAAAAATTAAGCTCCTTTCTGCTCTAAATGCAAAGAGGACAGAGATTGTCTCCCTGTCCTCTTCTTTTCGTATCACTATATTTATTATTTTTTCGAATCAACAAGCTGATGGAAGTATAACTTCCCTCGTTCCTTGTTGAGTTGTCCTTTTAAGGACAGCACCCCCTTTCCACTTGCCCAGACCCTAAGGATATCATCTAAGCGATTAATACATCCTTTCTCCGGGCATTTTGATGCCTGCGACAAGAGCGACTCATATCGGTTCTTATAGAACCATAGCTCCACTTCTTGTCCTTCAGAAGTTCGAACTGGAATGTAATAATTTCCATTTCGACCCTCTGCCAAGACTCCAATTGGTGACACCTTAAAACATGCTTCTGTCGAAGCATGTTGCTCCTGCTCTTGTGCAAAAGCTTGAGATGCTACCATTGGCTTGTTCTGCCTTCCTGATGAACTAGAATGAGCTCGTCTCCAAATCATTTCAATATTTCCACCGATTCGAAACTCATCGCAACAGTCCTTAAGACCAGCAGATGTTGCCTTTCCTAGATTCATCTGCAGAGAGCTAGCATTTGTGATCTCTGCCAGTCCTGGCTTTTGAGCCTCAAAAGCAACAGTCCGAAGGTCATCTTCCAAAAGCTGTAAAGACACCTGAACTGTCAAGATGTCTATACTTCTTTTTGGTGCGTTTTGAACACATGGATTGGTTACATTAACCCTATATCCAAGTGTTCCCAACACAGTGTCAAGGCGTTTTCTGTACACCCAAATCGGTGCATAGGGCTGCGCCTTTTTGCCTTTACCATAACCGTTGCCATTCTTCTCCAACTCCTCCGTGAGATCTCTGAGATCTTTCACGTCAAAATCCTTTCCAAGAGCGGCAAACACTTCTGACCAATCTCTCATTGATCCTTTCCACCTTTCTAATCCAAGACTTATACACGGCAAACTCTTCTTCTCCTTTGCCTTTCGGTTATTTTAACACAAAAATGCCGCCGCGCCTACAGGCACAGCAGCATTTTCTTACACTAAGCTTAGATTTCAAACACGTCCGTAGCGTTCAGCCCGATGGCATTCCAATCCATCTGTGCGCAACACACAACTTCCGGTTTTTTCTGGTCCAGTCTGCCTATGCACACATACAGACCCGGATAAACAGAACTACGGAAATCCTGTCCTGAAAAAAATGCATTCATCGAGTTGTGTGAATGCGCTTCACAGAACAAGAATGCTTCTCCCGTCAGCGCTTCCTTCGGCTGATCCGAATCTTGAAAATTCACAAAGACTCGGGTTCGCCTCGTAGCTGCTAGGTGATGTACAAAAAATGTACCATCCTTGCGTTTGTACACCCTCGCAGCATCCTCTAACGGCATTGCCTTTCGAAAGAGACTTACCAGTTCTTCCAGAATTTCACTAGGCATCTTCTCTGCCACTGTGAATTGCAGTGCCTGTTCTGGATACTTTACGAATCTTCCAGCTGGGATTTGCTGCACTTTTCCATCGTTCGCACTACCAGCAACTCGAAATCGGGCTGCATCACCGCGCTCCTCATCCAAGTATTCCTCAGCCTCTCTCCTCGTTTCAAACGTAGGAAAGTACGGTCTAGCACCCTTGCCTTGCATATAGACGAGGACCTGAATAATATCCTCCGTCTCGTCGCTGTCAGGGATGGGAACGTTCTGCATATAGCAGAAATCCGTTTTTACGTCTTTCAGTGCAGAATACTTTTCAAGAACCATATCCTTAATAGTATTCATCGGCACTTCGGCAGTTCCGTCAAAGTCCTCTGCCGTCAGCTGAACGGCTTGGATACCAAATGTAAAGGCTAATTTCACAGGAAGCGTCACCTTCTTTTCTGGCTTTGCTTTCGGCGGCGCTGCTTTAACCTTTACCTCTTCTGTCTTCCTGTGGAAGAAATACGGAATAACCTTACCGTCCACAAGAACCAGTTCAGCCTTTACCGGAAGCTTATCAAGTTCAGCAAAAGCAGGGTCAATCAATTTAAAGACATCTCCCTGCGTTTTGAAGTCCGTTGGAACTACAGCTTCCTTGTCTCCCACAACAACGGTTGCACCGGCTTTGATACCCTCCAGACCCGTTATCATAGTTTGTGGCAATGGGGCATAAAGGCCATCAGCCAATTTAATAGCATCAGCTCCCTCATAATGCGGATATGCCTCTATGAACATTGCCAACAGATCTTTGATGGAATAAGACCCATCATCGTCTGGAACTGATACGGAATCTCCGAATCGCACCAGACGATCTTCTGGTGATACCGTGTCTGTCAATGGCACTGTGCGGATATACGGCAATGCAGCCAAGACCGCATTCTCTGCCAGTGAGAAGAACTCAAAATAATCTGCTTCTAAGAAACTCCTCTCTGTAAGCAATTCCTTCAGTTCTTTCACCGACTTTTTCTCAAAGTTAATTGCCAATGGTTGGCAATACAAGGTACCCTTCTCAAGCACCGTGTCCTCTGCCAAAGGCTTAACCTCTGCCGCCTCTGCCTTCTTAGCTGCCGGCTTTGTTTCCTTTTTAGCCTCCTTTGGCTTCTTAGTAGCTGCCGGCTTAACCTCCTTCTTTTTTGTTTCCTTCTTTGGAGCCTCAAGACCCAATCCCTCAAGACTCAGCTGTCCAAATAATGACATTTTTTTCTCCCTTCTGTCGCTTCTTACGACTATAAATAATAAAAAAAGACCCCTCCAATACAATCGTCCTTGACAAACCGTATAGTAGAGATCCTCTTGCAACATTTTAGAAAATAAAAAAACACCAAAAATCAACTTGATTTCTGATGCTTTCTATTCTCTATACAGTCAGATTTTTCACATAACTGTATACAAAAAGTATACAGCAAACAAACCTAGCAAACTAGGATTTTTACATTTAAAGACGCGAGCATTGCGTCTAAAAATAATATATGAACCATCCAAACTGTTTTCAGTTTATCATACTTTTGTAAAATATACAAGCCCTTTTATCGAAAGCGTGGTAGCAAACTGATCGACAAAGAGTAAAGCCACCTAGAATTATTTGCAAAAAAAATAAAGGCACCGACAAAATGTCGATGCCCATTCACAGCGAGCCGTAGCTCGTCCCCAGAGGGGGATTTTCAAGCAAATTATAGACCCTGACGCATCCATTGACGTTCACTGTCTTCATCCGCTTTAGACAACTTCTGAAGCTCTTGATCTGCTCTCATCTCAGTTGCCCATTTTGTTCCAAGCTTGAGACCAAGCTCATAAAATCGTGCAACGAGTTTCACCGCAACTGGATTCTGAGGACGCTGTGCCTCCTGCAGAATCTCAATCATCTTGTCGACTGATATATCATCCGGGTCAACGGACGGATCATACACTCCGAATGCAGAAACACAGATATCGTATGCTTTCTTCGTTAGATCCTTCTCAGCAACAAATTCTATTTCTGGTCTTTCGGAATATTGTTTAGATCCTGCCCTCAGCAACGGGCTTTTTTTTCGAATTGAGATCACTTCTCTGAAAAGAGGTGGCTCTTCCAATCGTATCTTGCCCATTCTATCGAGCTCAATAGTATACGCCCCGTCTTTATAGTCTAAGACCAGAGACATATCTACTTTTTCTCCGATGGCAGATTTGATTCCGCACACCAACACCTCCCATACATAGCATGGTACTGTACTTTTCAGCTCTCTGGCCACTTCGTACAGACCTTCGTTATAGGGAAGATCCTCCCAAGTTTCTGCCAGCTTGAGTGCCAATTCGATTCTGTCAATTTCGTAAAATTTTTCCATAGTTTTCTCCTTCTGGGCTTCGCCCTAAAAAAATTAGAGCAAGCTGCTTTGCAACTCACTCTTTTAATACAACATTATCAAGCCGCTTGCGCGACACTCGCACAGGTGACTTGATCTAACTTTTAGATTACGCCGCGGAGATCATATTTCCTATTTTGGCAGCGACTGCCTCATAGTCGATATAACCTAACAGTGCTAACTTATTTGGAAGGTCCTTCATTGCTTCAATGAAGCGAGAGGAATCCTTCTTTCTAAGTTGACACACTACAACAGAATATTTCGGACAACCCTCATTCTTAAAAAGAGCTTTTTCTCGGACAAAAAGTCCATTTTCTCTCAAGAGGCGAAGTCCCGTGCCCTCTCTCGTGTCGATGAATGCATACTCTGCTAAAAAGCGATTCTTCATTTTCCAATAATATTTTGTTTCCATAGTTTTTTCTTCTCCTGTTCTTCGCAACTACAATCTCCTCGTCCACCAGATGAGGAGATTGCCCCGATGGTTTTAAAACTCTATATCCTCGGGATTTTTTCTTGTGGTAACATTAGTTGAGATGTCCCACAGGGCATCTCTTAAATTCTGAACACAGCAATAATCCCATCCATACCAATCATCTCGATTGGCGGTATAGGATTCTTCCCACTTATCCAGAACCTTCATAACTTCCTCCCAATTTAAATCCATTTGTTTTTCTTTTTTCATAATTTCTCCTTTCGGGCAGTTCTCTGCCCTTTATATTTTTCGGCAAGCAGCTATGCAGCTCTTTTATCTGCAACACGAACGGGACACTACTCCCACACTAGATCCCAAGGGTTCCAATGCGGAAGCATGTCATACTCTCGCCACAAAAGATCAGCCTCCTTTGTGGTCAAAGAATACTCCTTTGCCAAACGCTCCCAGTTGGTCCACGGACCTCCCTGTTCTGCCGCATTCAAATTAAATGCCCAGTTTCGGGCAGTCTCGCGGTCAAGCTCTCCTTCCCAGAATCGCTCCTTTGGGGAAGCGTTAATGCCGTTGTCGTGAGTCGCGGTTTGAACCACTCTCCATGAGGCATCCTGACCTAGCCAAAAGGGCGTGTAGCAAAATCCATCCTGGACGCGGGTACAGCGGAATTTCTCCGTGCTGATTACCTCAACACGAACGTCCACCTCTTTGTATGTGGCAAGAATGGTGTGTGCGCCTGTGATTCGAGCGCTAAGACCTTCGAACTTATTCAGTTCTCCAGCTAAACCTGCAGTTTCTCTTACCATTTCTAAATACTTACTCATATTATCTCCTTCCGGGCCTCTGCCCTTATACAAATGTGAGGCAAGCTGCTATGCAGCTCACCTCTCTTTTTTTACAATAGGGACACCGAAACCGATGCCCCTTTACACAGTTACATTTTGCTACTACGCGCTGGAAGCTCCGACGCTCAACACTCAGCTCTCATTCGATTTTGAAAGTGTCTTGGTGACCACTTCAATCTTCAAGACTTGTTCCCAAGCCTTGTGTACAAATTTGAACTGCCGTTCCTCCTTTCCCGTTGCCGGATTAATTGCCACAATATCCGTCTCCACGCGATCTGCCACTGCGCGGATTACCGGCTTGCGCGCGGTATTGATACGTGGATTAGTCAAATCTGCTAGCATTGCCGGTGGAAGAACCACCGCAAGTACATCACAGTCTTCACCAATTTTCAGTACGTCCGCAGCACTATTCACTGATTCTTTATACTCTTTCACCTCGATATCGCTACCGAAGATGTCAGTTAAATCAGCGTACTGCTCCTGTGTCATTTCGTGTCTGGACAACCAAAGAATTTTTTTCATAGTTTTTTCTCCTTCTGCCGTTTCTACGGCTTAAAAAATTTTAATTTATATAAAAAGTCCCTTCTACATAGTTGTCTTAGACAAGCCATATAGGAGAGACATTTTTAACGTGTAGGCAATAAAAAAACACCAAAAATCAAATGATTTTCGATGCTTCCAATTCCCATATACAATTAGATTTTTCTCATATATCTGTATACAAAAAGTATACAGCAAACAAACCTAGCAAACTAGGATTTGTACATTTAAAGACGCGAGCATTGCGCCTAAAAATAATATATGAACCATCCAATCTGGTTTTACTATAGCATACTTGTAAGAAATATGCAATAGTTTTTTCTATTTTTTTATCAATCCAATCCCAGATTCCTTACCGTCTTTTCGGCTGAGATTAGCAATTCCTCTGGAAACTCCTTTTTTCCATGCAGAGAAGTCAACAGATCACCCAACGACATCATACTGTTGACCTTGTTTCCAACAGCATAATAGTCACCGTTATATGGTGAATCAAAGAACAGTGCCTCTGACTTCTTAACTACTTCGGACAACTTTTCATTGCCCGTCAGTTGCACTGAATTTCCGCCCATGCAAATGCTTCCATTGTCAGAAACATTACTAAACGGAAATCGGTATAATGGCGTTGTATCGTCAGGCCAATCTACTGTTGTCTGCTTAACACACCATACTGATGTTGGTCGTGCGGACTGATCGGCTCTTGTGATTTCCATAATCATGGCAGGATATGGGATCATATACCCCATTGTCTCCTCGCCTCTTTTTCTATACGCCAGAAAACGCACCTCCCCCGGAATAAAACAATAAATTATCTGTTCACGTTCTCCCATCATTACTGAAAGAACTTCTCTTGGAAGTAACCCCAGTTTTTTCTTGGCATTGTTGTGAGTTCTGTTTTTCAGCAATGCCTCACAGTATCCGTCATAACTTACGGTTTTGTGAACCGCAATGTCACTATTATTGTCCTGCCATATTGTCAACTCGGCAACGTCGCAGCCCCCTTCACAACCAATAGTCGCTGCAAAATACTTCTTCTCCATATTTTTTCTCCTTTTCTTCTCTGCAATAAAAGCAATAAGAAATTCAAACATCAGATTAACCCACTTTGAAAACTCGTGACACTAGTCAGGATCTTTTCAAAATCAAGTGGGGATCTTCAAGCCATTCAATGACCAAAGCCGTCTTTTACAAAAGCTTTCGTTTCCTACGACAAGGCAGGACCTTTAATAGCTGAGTTCTGTCTTTTTCTTGTTCTGCCCCCAGATCCGAAATCCTCGTAAAGATTTGACCTAATTGGGGAAGCAATTCCAAAATTTTTTCAGAAGAAATATCTTCTACATCGCTCAGCTTATCAGCTGCCATAATGCGGCTGGCAAGACAAACGGCCTCTCCCTGACCATCTTTTTCAATCGTAGGCAGCTCCAATAAATCGCTAATGGCACTGTCCACATGATACGTATACATACCCATTGTCATTCTCCTTTCTACAAACAAAAAGCGCTCTTGCGACTTCTTGTCGCAGAACGCTTTTTGCTATCCATATGTTTAGATTAAATTATACTCTTTCATGAGCATGTCACGATATGCCGCATCTTTTGCAATTTTTTTAATATCGGCATAACGTTCTTCATCAGAAAGCAACTCAATTAATTTGGACAGTTGGCTTAATCCTTCTGCTCTGCCTTCTGCTCTGCCTTCTGCCAGACCTTTTGTCTTACTCTCATCAAGCATGTCTTTAACTGCCTTACACATGTCAATTTCCCCCTTTCCATCAGGAACATAGATCATTGTCAATGATCATTACTTTACCAAACCATAAAAGGCACTCCACTGCTTCATGAGCTCAATCGGAGTGCCTTTGGGCTATAATTTGACTAAACATTTTTCAATCAATTTTTCTAATAGATCATTGCTAACATTTGCAGATCGTACGCTAGCAATAACCATTTCCTCTTTAGTTACTTCTGTAAAATCAATTTCAAATCTCCCATTATTCAAGCACAATTGTTCAATGTATATCCTCTGAGTTCGGCCATTTCCTTCTCTAAATGGATGGATCATATTAATCTCACCCAAGTAAAAAGCAAGTCTCTTACTCATTTCTTTTTTGTCAGATATATCAGATAAAAATTTTTCTCTTTTCAGTTTTCGATATAAATCATCAAACTGAGGTTCTATAAATTGCACTAAACAAAAAATCGTGCCCTTGGAGATGTCGACTGTTCTTGCCTTTCCTGCCCATAAATAAATATCTTTAAATAACTGCCTATGAATAGAACATAGATGCGCAAATGAGAAGTCTCCTGTTACCCCCATATTTGCTAATTCGGCTTGTCGTACAGAAGAATAATCCCTTTCTGCCTCGTGCAGTGTTGTCAAATCCCGAATGTTAAACTTATTTTTTAAAACATTAGTCCCGGGATAGCAATACTGGGCATCCTGCTCGTCATCATAGAAATAATCATACTCTTGATCCTTCATTTTTTTGTGTGGATACAATGTATTTTCTGTCTAACTCTGCAATGGCGTCAACTACTGATATGTTCTTTGTTAGAACATCTTTGACTCTTTTTCGGCACTCTTCATTAAATAACATGCCTTCCATTTGAAAACTAGATTCAATACTACTTACTTTTCTATCAACCGTCATACGAGTATCCTTATTCTCCTTCCTTATATTCTTTCATAAGCCTTCCAAGTGTCAACATATCTCCTCTTCAAGATTTTCTCCTTGCGAAGTTATCCATACATATATTGTATAGCACAACTTCTTCTTTTTCAAGTATTTTGTAAATTCTGTGGCTCTTGATCACTACATGTCTTTCTCCCTTCTTTGCATAAAAAAGCGCTCTAACGACTTCTTGTCGTAGAACGCTTAGATTATACCTATACAATTATTTTTCCGGTAGCTGTAAAAAATATACAGCAAACAAACCCAGCAAACCGGGCTTTTGCCAATTAAGAATGCGAGCTGTGCATTCCTTAAAATCATTTACCATACCAGATAGACCTAGTATAGCAGATCCACCCATGAATTGCAATAAAAAAAATACATCCCCACCGAAGCGAGGATGCGATTTGAGTATCACAAACTACTTGCACTGAAATTCGGGGCCTATTTGTTTGCAGAGGATATTTCATCATGAACGTCTTTTCAATACTTGATATCATACCTTCCTGTGATGCTCCCACTCTGCCTGCCGTGTCTTTGCTATGGGCATTCCCCTATGTAGTATTATCGAAACCACCATTTGTAAGCATGTTCGCCGCGAAACGGCTCTTTGTCAAAAATGAGTTTCGTCAATTGTGATTTATCAACCAATGTAACTTCCTTTTGCAGTTTCCCCTTCGTTGGATACTCTACCGTAATGGAAAGCACATCGCCTGCTTTATGCTTTTTTAACACCGAAGACAATTGGTCGATGGTGTTAATTTCGATTCCATCCAAAAAACAGATCCTACAGCCTGCTCGTATTGCGCTGCTTCTCGGTGAGAAATACACAATCACTCCGGCATCACGAAAGCCAAGTTTCTTTGCCCGATGCTTGCTTTCCTGATCCAGCATCATCCCTAGATAGCCGTCAAACTCTATAGTCCCACAAAAAATCGCTATGATGAGACTTCGTGTCGATGTAGCCGTAGGTTCCCTTGACGGAAACCGTGGCAGCTCCTTTTGAAAAGATTCCAAGGTTTTCGTATGCCCCGTCAAATGTCAATGCAGGTTCGTTCTTCTGATTGATGAAATATTCCACATCGCCCACCCGAACCGGAGCGTAACTTCCAGTTTCGTCAAACACGCCGATGTGATCATACATCGGATCAATCAGTACCTGACCTGCCTCATTGATCAAACCAAACTTTCCATTCTGCCCGACAACCGCACAGCCGTTCCAAAAATCTGTGGCAGAGGAAATGGAAAGCTCGGTTTCCTCGTAGTTTGCTGCGCTTTCTGCATTCGAAGACACGTCAGTACTCTTTCCTGTCACAGAACCCTTTGAACTGCCCTGTGCCGCGTCCTGTGACGAAGAAGCCTCTGCCGTATACTTTCTTTCAGAATTCTCCTTCCAGACCTCTTGCAGCACCTCCTGTGGGTTCTCTTTCTCCTGCGATACTGCCCCACTCGATGTTGCAGGAAACATCTCAACCCGTACGGACAGACAGCCGTTCGCAATCATGCAAAACGAAAGCCCCAGTCCAAGTATGCTTCTTTTCATCCTTCACCATCCTCTGTCCTGTCTTATTAGCACGTTACCTTTTTTGTCTGTGCCATTCTTTCTATGTGTTTCTTCCCGTTTTTTGCCGGCATAGAATCCTTGTGCGTAACAGCCGCCTTCTGATGTACGGTTTCAATTTTTTGAAAGACCTCTAACCCAACCACAATCAGCCGCTCTTTTCCAAACAGGTTAACGCTGACCCATGCCTTGCGCTTATGTCGGTCAATCTTTTTGATCTGAGATTCCCTTTCCTTTAACGGGCCGGATAGAATCGTCAGTTTCTGATCGACAATAATTCCCTTCGACATCTCAAGGATGCCGTCTTTGGCAAGTGAAAACAGTCTCATATCCTGCTCGCTTAAAAGGATCAGCTCATCGTTTTTTGCAAGCATATGATTTTTCTTGCACTGCTCGGTCAGCTTTTGGGGATCATCCGAGGCCAGAAATAAATATCCCGGTAAAAGCTTTTTTGTCTGCAGATGCCATTCTCCGGCATAGTGCATAATTTCCTGCTTTAACGGAAGAAAACATTTTGAAAGAAGTGCTTTATTGTCAATCTGACGCTCACACGCTCTTTGCATCTGCTCTTCTCTACCTGTTCCTGTTATCATCGCACACCACATAGAAGCTTCCTCCTATCAAATAAAACTTATCCTTATCCTATTTCAAGCCTTAAAGAAATCATCAAAAAGAGTCTTGATTTCACGCCACAAAGCCACCACTACACAAATGACGACACAAATGACGACACAACTAGCAATGAAAGCTACGATTGATAGTGAAACCCATATACATATTGCTTCAATGATACAACACAATAGCACAAGCAATTCCAATGTCAGTAGCAGGATAGGATTGATATGTGCTAAAAAATCGGCTATCGGCTCCATTGCCTTTTCCGATATTCTTAATATTAGTGCTGTTATTGCCACCAGTAACAAATATCGTACAAAGAATCGAAAGGACCGTTTCTTGTATTGTTTTTGCACAATAAAGCTTATAACAAGATTTCCAACCATCCCAAAATTGAAAAAGATCTGTAATCCCCATAAAGAAGCAATTAAAAGTTCAAGCATTTTCTCTGTAGTAAACAACTATCCACACTCCTTCGTAGCTTCCATATGAATTGTTATATCTTCATTATTGGTAGGCTTGAGACTTGCTAAAAGCTTGCAAAATTCCTTCACGCGGGTTGCTACAATCTCAATATCAAGCAGCTTATCTGAAGACTGGCTTTCGTTCCAAATCTCAGCCACACGACGCGGATCGCACGTTAAGTTGATCCATTTTTGTAATGTTGGCATTGTAATCTCCTTTCTACATTTTCCATTTTTTTCGGCGTATTAAGAAAAATCTCTTTGCCGTGAGCTTCGGCATATCTCAAAGTGGCAGCAGTCCCACTTCGATCATAGTGGAAATCAATTCTTGTGTCGAGACAACCAAGCACAATGTCAGAAGCATCCACCATATCGTGATTTCTCTTTAAGATACCTAAGCAGGAATTCTCGACCATTCAATAGCCGAGTTGTTCACTATTCGAAATGCTTCCTCCCTATTGATTCTTTGCCATACTGCAAAGAAGTGCTACTGCCTTTTCTTCCTCATCAAATACCGTTAAAATCGAATATGGTGAATTGCTGTAGAAAAAGGTGGATTACTCCTCCCAGTCTTTCCAATCCTTTTCATTATAGTCTACATGTTTTGAGAAGTCTTGCTTTTCCTTTGACAGCGCATAAAGTGCGTCTTTGAGTTCTATCGCTAAAACCGTATTGACTGATACGCCACATTTCTCTGCAACCTCTTTTGTTTCGTCCAGACATGCTTGGATATGCTGTGCTCGTCTTTCGATGCGTTCTTTCCTGCGAACATCTTTCTCTTTCTGCTTCCAGTTGTCCAAAAGCCGTCTCATAATTGCTTCTACAACTACTTTATTTCTGCAGTTACTACACAAATCCTTAACTACTTTATGATGTTCAGGTGAATTATGTAGATAATTTTTTTCATCAAACGGATAAAAAAGATTTCGCTTGGCATCCATATTATTTTTTCCATAAGACATATTATCGCAAGAACTCTGATTATTGTCTGGATTGTATTCATACTTACAATTAGCCAAAATACTTAAATCCTTTGATATAGTGTAACTCCAGTTCGAATCACTATAATCAGTACAGTTGTCCATTAGATCCTTCTTTTGGGAATCTAGCCCTTGAAATACATGGTCTTGTAAGGCATCGACGATTTCGCTAACCTTCTGTTCTTCTTCCTTTGACAAATTGATTTCTTCTTCCATAATAATTGCCTCGCTTTCTTCTGAGTAGCACTTCAATCCTACAATAGTGGGGCAAACCATCCTTTGCTTGCCCCACTGAAATCACAAGTAATTACTTGTCATGATCATGGCCTGCGTATTTCTCATTGTTTGGATTACACTGGTCTGCATGGTTATCCAAATTTGCCTGATATGCATCATTGTTTGGGTTATGCTGATTTGCATAATCATCAAGCTGTGCCTGCGTGTGCGTATAGCCCGATACGCCGTGTCCATGTCCACCGCCCTTACTCATAGTCTTCTCTCACCTCTTTTCTTTTTGCTATATTGTACAGAACCTGACTCGTAACATCGCGCCACTCGTTGTCAACACAAATGATCTTATCATCACACTTATGCTTGTCACATTGATCCTGATAGGTACACATATCGTTACAGATCGTTCGGTCAATCTCCTGCTTTAAAAGACCATCATCCGAAGGAAGCTGTTTTTCCTCGAACTGTTTGAAATACCTCCTTCAATAAGTGCTGCCATTGTTACCGGCAGCCTGACATATCCAAATTGGCGCTACGTTCGTTGAGTCAATTTTCTGTAACCTCATCAAGTTTGGATAAGCACCTTTAGAATTCGTCGGACACCGTATGGAATGTATCTTGTAACTCAATTCTTGCTACCGTATCAACCGAAACGCCGCAATTCTCTGCAATCGCCTTAATTTCATCTAAGTACGCCTTGATGTGTTGTGACCGTCTCTCAACACGTCTGCGTAAATTCTCCTCTTTCTGCTTCCATTCGTTTAGAACGGTTGCCATAACTGCGCTTGTTATAGATTCTTTTGAAAGCGCTTCATTCCTGCATTCGTTGCAAAGCATCTCAACCAACTTATACTCAAAAGAACCAGGCTCATAGTTGTATGTAGCAAATGGGTAATAGCACATCGTAGCATATCGACCCTTATATACATACTGGCATCTGCTGAAATTCCAATGTGCCTCGTAGTTCCACTTCGAATCACGATACTCCGAGCTTTTGTCTGCCGTTTCCTTTTGCCTTATGGCTCTTTTGTTGTTGTCCAGTGCTCGAATGATGCTGTCTCTCATAGTTTCTACGATGTACACAATCTTCCCCTCTTCGGTTTCTGGTAACGTTATCATATCGCTCATAGCAAATACCTCGCTTTCTTCTTATTCACTGAACTGCACCACAGCTAGAACACTTATACCCAGTTGTTACAGTTTCATCCCATGCTGCCTGATCTACTACCTGTTCATTGTGACCGGTTGCTTTGTGGTGGACGGTGGTTGTCTCTGCGTCGTGATGCACAGTTTGATAAACCGCATCATGGTGGGTCGTTCCAACCTGACGTGGCTCTGAATGCCAACTGGACCAGCAACCAGCTTCCATATGAATTGTTATATCTTCATTTGGATCTAAAAATTCATGACCACATCGATTACAAATTCCAACACGTGCATAAATTGGTTCATCCCAGGCATCCTGAATTAACACCTGCTCATCATACGCTGCGGTAACTTCCTCCTGTTTTGTTTTTGTGTTCTCAGTATGCCACACCTAAAAAACTGGCGCAAGGGGGCTGACTACCCAATTTTTCTTTTTTTGAATAGCATCTGCCGTACCTTCTCTGCCATCTGCCAGGCAAGAGGTTCTTTTCGAAGAACAAGGACTCCTCCATATACTGCAAAAAACAAGATGGCCGATACAAGTAGTGATGCAAATGATCCAAGAGCAGTCGTTTTCACCCACAGACAACTTGCAATAGCCAGTGCCAATGCCAGAACGATGGTTCCATAGCGTACCTTCTGATAGGAAGAAAGGACTTCTTTTCTGAGTGCCCAAAACTGTACGGCAAAAACAACACCCTCTGCCACAACGGTTCCAATGGCCGCACCTGCAGATGCCATGGATGGAATCAATGCTGCATTCAATAAAAGATCCGCAACGGCTCCTGCAATCTCCGAATACAGCACAACCTTTTCTTTTCCTAATGGAATCAACGTCTGAATGCCCATGATATTCGTTAGCCCAATAAAAAGCAACGTTGGCATAATGATCTGCATCGGAACAATGGAGGCCTCGTACTCTGCTCCCGAAAGAAAAAAGATGCCTTCCTTTGCAAACAAGATAAAGTAAACCGTTAACGGCACGGAAATCAAAATCACAAAGTTTAACGCCACATGGGTAATCCGATAAAATTTGTCCATTAACTTGCACTCGACATAGTAGGATGCCCTTGGCAGTAACACAACGCCCAAAGACGTCACAACGCTTACCAGAATGCTTTTGATCTTGACGGCTGCATTGTAATACCCAACCTCAGCATCCGAAGTCAAAAAGCCAAGCATTACCGTGTCCAGGTTTGTATAAATCGTCGTCGCACACGACATCGCAAAGAAAATAAAAACCGCCTTAAAGTGCTGGCGAAAGTTGTAATGACCAACTGGCTTTAACGAAATGTAATGATAAAGATGAATGAAGTTGAATACATTGGAAGCAGAGGAGGCCAGAATTGAAACTCCTCCGTAAATCATGTAGTCACTCTGCTCATGAACCAGAAGAAACATCGCTAAAATTGCAATAAGTTTAAAAAGGATAGACCGAACCGTGATGTATGTGTACTGCTCTAATGCCTTGTAGAGCCATTCCATGCCAATGGCATTAAAAAGGATTGTCAACCCTACGATTAAAAACAACTCCTTCTCCTGATGCAGACGCGGAACAAACAGAATCGCCCCAAACAGCGCCACATACGCAAGCACACTCATCACTAGATTGATCAGAAAAAGCTCTTGTACCGTTCGAGTCAAGGCTTCTTTGTCATCGCGTACCTTTGCACAGGCACGAATGCCATAGGTTGGGATGCCAAGCTGTGCAAACAGTGCAAAGTATGAAACCACAGATGTGGCAAACGACACTTTTCCCATTCCGGCCGGAAGAAGGATTCGAGAAATGTAGGGAAATGTCAGAAGGGGGAACAAAAACTGCGACATAGTAAGAATCGCATTCATTAGAAAGTTTAAAGTTAAAGACTTTTTTTGCGTATTCATAAAAGTGCCGAGCAAAATAGAAAGCCTGGCATCTCCTTTCTAAGTTTATAGGCCGAGTTTTTTTCGATGCATGGATGAAACAAGTCCATAAGAAAAAAATCCAGTGTAAACCAATACCTGAAATGTTTTTAACTTCATAATCTCACGATACACAGTGTTATGCTCACGCTTCAACTCTTCCACCATAGCCTTTGTTATCTTTTTATACGTCTTTGTGTCTTTAAAGGAAAGATAAATGCTAAGCTGTGTTCCAACCGTCGCGGCAATCCGTTTGCAATAATAGCTTCCAATCGAAGCATTCCAATGCGCTGACATGTGATACGCTTCATACTCACGAAGCAGATGTTCGAGTACATTACGATGCATCTGTACATTTTTCTGAAGACTCTTGATGCTCATGCTTTGTGTAGATAAGGAAACACGATACATGTAAATGGTCTGGCTAAGAAAGGCAACCGTATGGATGTATGGTGTTGGAAATAATAAGTATTCCAAGTCGGTGTAAAAACCATTGTCCAACCGAATGCCGTTCTCCTTCAAGATAGAAGTCTTATAGGTGACATTGTGCATGGCAAGGAAAAGATCCTTTGCTACCTGCTCAAACTGAATCTCTCGGTCCATCATGTCCGTTTTTAGCATTTCCAGGCGTTTCTCGCCTGTCTCATGATCAACACAACAATAGCTTGTGCATACCATATCCGTATCATGCTCTTCCAGGTAGGTAAGATATGCCTCCATCTCATTGGCGTTAACCCAGTCGTCGCCATCCACCATTCGAAAATACTTTCCAGTAGCATGGGCGAGTCCGCTGTTTACAGTAGAACCCGGACCGGCATTTTTTTGCACAATCAACTTAAAGGAACCCGGATACTTTTTTTCATACGCCGCAACGATCTCACGAGTCTGGTCTTTGGAACCATCGTCTGTTACAAGCACTTCTACTTTTTCCAAGATCTCTGGGCGAATAAAGGAATCCAGACACTGACGAATCATAGACTCCAAGTTGTAAGCTGCCACAGAAACACTTAATATTTTTTCCATAAGTCAAAACGTCAGGGAGATCTGTTTCCTCTTTTTTCAAGATTTCTTCTCCCTGACTTTCCTTTCTGCTCATTTTGAGCGATTCTTACTGATTATTCGTATCTGCACTTACTGGATTCTTTGTTGCAGCCTGCATCAGGCAGCTCATTGACATCCAGAAAACGGTTGCCATTGGTGATGTTACATAAACAATCTCTGTCATTACGAAAGTGGAAGTTACCATAACCAATAAAATTACAAAGCATCCAATACCCATGAATCCCATTCGGTCTACAATTACTTTCCAGTTCTTGATGATGGTAATAAAGAATGTAAACGCCATTGCCAGATAAATCAAAAGGCCAACTGCACCCTGTCCAACCAAGATGTCAAAGAAGACGTTATGCATACTCTCAAACTTCATGTGATCATTTGTAATTAGGTAAGAGTCTGGAAGATTCTCGGTAACATATGGTAATACATTGTTATGAGAAATACCAACGATTGGACTTGTCCTGAAGATCTCAATTGCACTCTTCCAGATATCTGCTCTTCGATTTGTGACATCCTCAGAATATTCATCGGCACGTCCTAAAGACTGTGCGAGCTGTTCTTCATAACGCTGCGCCTCCCAGTCAATTGCTTCTGTACTTTCACTTTCTGTCTCAGATGATTTGTTTTCAGAAAAAGTTGCAGTTTCTCCCTCTGCCTCATTTGAGTCGATTGTCGCTGCCTGTGTTTCTGGCATCTCTACAGTCTGCTCAATCTGTTCTTTTGATGTTGTTGTGATTGCATTATATGCCTTTTTAATACCAACTGGAAAAACAAAAGCAACCGCAAGTCCAATCAACGCGTAAAGAATTGCCTTCTGAATATTCTTTCTTCGCTTTACTGCCAAGAATACATAGGAGACTGTCGCAACACACAGACACAACTGACCGGTTCTGGAATCAGAAAACGCAATGTAAGCAACTTCAAGAATAACATTTAATGCTAACAGAACGCGTACCCACGCGGTACGATTCTTTAAAAAGTAACTAACTGCCAGAACGATGCCAACACAGCTCATTACCGCTCCGATGTTTGCATCCCAATAAGCACCGTATAATCTTCCCCAGTTAAAACCGATATAATATATTGGTCCGACTCCTTCCCCATAGAAGGTCTGGGAATACCCGCTGATCATAAAAGCAAAACTTAAAAGAGAGAGTGTTGCATTCATAATCACATAGTAGATGGTGAGAATTGTAAATTGCTTCTGGCTGGCCTGATCCTTCTCATCTGTACAATAGCAATATACGATAAAAAACAAAAATGCACACCAAATCAAGGTTCTAATATTTGTATACCAACCATATCGTATGTTTACAACGATTGATACCAGATAGCTAGCACAGAATGCAACTAGCAGGAAGAAATTTTTGGATCTCCAATAACTCTTCCAATGTACCAGACGAATCAACATTAACAATCCGCCTCCAAAAACTGTTGGCCACAAAAATAATGAAACAATTGGTTTTCCGAATGTAAGTGAACTTGCTTCTAAAAAGCCAACCGTTAAAAGCCCCAATTTAATGATGAGCTCTAGCCACCAAATGATATTTCTCGATTTTTTTTCCATTTTTTTGTTCCTCTCTGTTTTGTTTTCGTCATGCCCCGAACAGCTTTTTCAATTGTTCTGCCTGTACACTCTCATCATAAGCGCTATCCTTAAATAGATTATCTGTTTGCGCGTTTCTTTCATAATTTAACTGTTGCTCAATAGCACTCGCCCAGATCTCGCCCCCGCTTTGAATACTAAGTTGTATGCAATCTTTGCCTAATACAACCTCTGGTGTAATGGTATTACTTAAAAACGTCATAAGACCTGCTGCTTGTGCTTCAATTGCCACAATCGGTTGGCCTTCAAATCGGGATGGAAGTACGAAAAAGTCCATTGCCTGCATCAAAGCTGGTACATCTTCTCTTACGCCCAGAAATTGAATTGCATTTGAAAGACCTCTTTTCTCTGCCATCTTTTTCATTTCGTCTAAGTCTTCACCCTCTCCTACGGAAAGTAGTACGGCATTTGGAACTTTCTTGATCAATTCATCCATAATATCAAGCAGGAAAAAATTGTTCTTTGCATAGCAGTATTTTCCTACATGACCAACAACTACTCTATCCTTCAAATTCAGATCATCACGAACCTTGTTTCGTACCCCCTCGTTGTAACGGAATTTGGAAACATCAATTGCGTTATGAATCACATGATAATGGCAGCTGCGTCTTATTTTCTCTGGAAACATCCACTTTCCTGCATAATCGGAGCAAGCGCAGTAATCCGTTGCCGCTTTTGCGAGTATTGGACGAAATACCTTATGAATTCCGGTTCGTGCCAAGCGTACTGATGTGATCGCAGAATCTACTCTTGAGCTATGGGCATGGACAATGACCTTCTTTACTCCTGCGTGATGAGCAGCCAGTGCGCCGATTGCATTAAATGCTTCTGAAATATTAAAATACGCTACATCATACTTTTCTTTCTGAATTAACTGATTCACAAAGCGGTACTGACCGGCCGGATGCTTTAAGGATGGCATTTCAATCACACCTGCATGATAGGCTCCAAAGATTGCTTCCAGTTCTGGTGTCTTGTGATTGGTCAGAAAATCAAAAGAAATATCCTCTTGCTTCATCACATCCAACACGTGAAGCAAATATTTGTCAATTCCATTGCTTTTTCCATCAATTACGTACCCTACTAATACGTGCATTGTTCTTTCCTTTCTCGTTGTCATCTATTTTGTTTTAGCCTTGAAAAAATGCCTGGGCATTTTTCTTTTACAATGTAAATCCCTCGTCCGCAGAATAAGCAAAATCCAACTTTTTCATTACGGATTCCCCAAGCAAGAACTTTCAGGATGCGGTTTTCTGGGAACAAAGAATTCTTCAAACTCTGATAGGTCGGTGTCTGAAACTGCGTCCGTACCCAATTCTTTCGACCCTTATGGTTCATCTTTGCCAGTTTACTACAATTTCTTTGCAGAGCAGACATAAAGTAACGACAATAAATACTACCAAGACTTTTTAGCTCATCTGGTGTTTCCATATTCCAATCACAATAAAGCTGACGCATGCTCTCAACACGACGCTCATGAAGTTCGAAGTAATCCGCCAGATACTTTGTGGTAAGACTTCCCTTCTTTCGGATCGCATACTTGTAAAGTGCTTCCTCAATCAGGTTACAGCTGTCAAGCTGTCGAAACACTTCGATGTTAAAAAGCACATCTTCAATCATGGTTACTGTTTGGAATCGAAAGCCATGTTCTTTTAAATATGCTAGCTGATAGGCTTTGTTCCACGCATAGCCAAACAATGTCTGGCATTCAAGGGATAAAACATGTTCTCGAACTTTTTTTTGAGTATCAAAGCATCCTGCCGCAGGTACAATCTGTTTTTGATATTCAAGTTTTCCATTCAGATCATAATACATTTCGGTAAGGCCAAACAAAACAACTTTCGCAGGATTTTGTTTTAAACTTTCTTCGATTTTTGCCAACATATCAGTATCATATCGGTCATCTGGATCAAGAAACAAGATATACTCGCCGCTTGCAGCGTCCATTCCCTGATTTCTTGCATTACTCAGTCCTCCATTTTTCTTAAGATGCTGAACACGAATCCGTTTGTCCGTTTGCGCCAGTGCATCGCAAAGGCTTCCAGTTTCATCAGTCGAACAATCATCAATCAAAATCAATTCAAAATCTGCAAATGATTGTTTTTCAATGTCGGATACCGCATCTTCTATGTATGCTTCCACATTATATGCTGGCATAACAATACTATAATGCATTTCAATACCTCACGCAAGGGGAGTTCTTTATTTATTGCTTCTTGAGACATGGTGAAACGCCTCAAAGGACCTTCACAAGCCCTCTACACCCTGTTACGGGTTTACCTTTAAGCAGTCTTTTAGGCGGCTTTTTGTTTTGATTCCTCTATATACCTGGTCTTATCCCTGGCACTGCTTGCTTTAAACTCTTCCTGCATCCCTTTCTTTTTAGTTTTTCACAGTTGTTGTATTAGATTCGAAAATGTATTCTATTTACGAAACTACGAATTTCCTCCGACAATATGTCAATCTCGTCCGCCAATTCGATCATAAGTACCGTATCTACCGAAATTCCACAAGCATCTGCAACTGCTTTGCTCTCATTCAAACGTACTTTCATGTGCTGGACTCTTTCATTGATCCTTTTCTGACTACGAGCAGCCTCCTCCTTTTTACACCACTCATTTAAAAGCTTTTCCATAACAGCTTTCTTAATGGTATTGTCTTCATAACGCATACTTTCAACAGTTTTATTCTCAGATGACCCGCTCACATAATTCTCCAAACGGAACGGATAGTATCGGTACACATCACCCAAAAATGCAGCCTTATTGTTATAATTAAATCGGCAATCATTCAGATTTTTCGAAACCTTATAGTTCCATTTTGAATCATCATACTCCGTTTCGTGTCTCATCTTTGCTTTTCTACCATCAAGCTCCTTAAACACTTGCGGTTTTAATACGTTAACAATTTGATCAATCTTCTTTGTATTTGTTTCTGGTAAATGTTCATTCATCCTTCTTTTGCGCAGGAAACCTCATCCGACGTGTCGGGCGGGGAGGAATGCGCCGAAACACGTTCCTTAACTTCCTGTCCTTTCTTCTTTTTTGTTTGATTCGTATGGCACTCTGTAATACCCGCCTGCATATTGATACATTGTCAGCT
>ERZ825896.1009-NODE-1009-length-33649-cov-7.224534_pt1 | contig 33649 bp, 31 predicted proteins | sample MGYA00519858_ERZ825896 | MGnify/ENA primary metagenome ERZ825896 (study PRJEB31778, sample SAMEA3449214) | human gut metagenome | biome: human gut; feature: human-associated habitat; material: faeces | place: United Kingdom | collected 2010/2012 ...
ATCGGTGCCGGAACAAGTGGCAATCAGCACGGTTGGTATATCCCTGCCGGAGGTGTACTGAAGTTCTTTGATTATCCGACAGATGAGGTGGCTGTGTGGAATAATGGTTGGGGAGGCGGATATTATTTCCTTTCTAAAGCCGATTTCAGTCAGTGTGTTTATTACGCAAGCGGTACATTAAGCGATGAAAACCCGAACCACTTTCCGAAAGTAAGTGAGATTTCCTACTTCACCAATGTGATCGGCACACTGGAGAAGGCTTCTACCGAAGTGGTCTCTGAAGAGCGTAAAAGAGAATTTATTGCTGAAGCCCGTCTTTGTCGTGGATTGATGATGTATTATCTATTGCATGTATATGGTCCTGTTCCTTTCGCATATGTTAATTTCTTTTTTTCTGTAACAGCTGACTCTGCTGCACTTTCTTTTTTTGTTTCATTTGTTGTCTTTGCATCTTTTTTTCCGCAGCCTGCTGCAATTACTGCCGCTGCTGCTAATACTCCAATTGCCAATACACCTTTTTTAAACTTTTTCATAATCATTTTCTCCTTTTATCTGTCTTATTTTCTGCGAGCCTTTCCTGCGAAGAAATTTCCAAGACTTTGTATGCACTGTGTAATAATAATAAGTACAACTACAAGTGAATACATAAGTGTAAAGTTAAAGCGGTTGTAACCATAATTAAGAACAAGCGCTCCGATACCACCGCCTCCTACATATCCTGCCATTGCACTTGCACCAATCAATCCAACAATACCAGTTGTAAGTGAAAGAATAACAGATCCAAGTGACTCTGGCAAAATAAATTTTGTAACAAGCTGCAGCGGTGTTGCCCCCATTGCCAGTGCAGCTTCTAAAATGCCATTTCCTGTATCGAGAAGGGAATTTTCAAATAAGCGTGTCAAAAGCGGTATCGCGTTTACTGTAAGAGGCACAATTGCTGCTGTTGCTCCAATTCTCGTTCCTATTAAAAACTTTGTAACTGGCATAATTGCAACCAGAAGAACAACAAATGGTGTACTTCTTACAATATTAATTATCACATTGATGATATTATAAATCACCACATTCTGGTATAACCCGCCCTTTCTTGTAAAGATCAGCACGATTGCCAGAACAAATGCGACAATCGTTACAATAATCAGGGCTATTCCAACCATGTATAATGTCTCTGCAAATGATGTTAACAGCTTATCATTTGATATTCCAAGAAATTCTTCAAGTGCCATATTTTTCTCCTTTTCGTCTTTCTTATATATAAATCTCTTTATAACCAACGCCGTGCTCTGAAAAATACTTCTGTGCTCCTTCAATTTCATTCTTTGCACCAATGATCTGTACAATAATGATTCCTAAGACTCGCTCCTGTATTTCACTGATATTGGCAAATAAAATATTTGTTTCTACATCAAATTTCTTATTTACACCAGATAATACAGATTCTGTACTGTCACTGTCAAGAAACTTTAACTTCAAAAGCTTATTGTTCTTTTTTTCAGAACGTATACTTTCTATCAAAAGTTCTGGAACACTGTCATTAATTACTGTTTTTACAAAATTCTTTGTGATCTCCTGCTGTGGTTCACTGAATACATCAAGCACATTTCCTTTCTCGACAACTCTTCCACTCTCCATCACAGCTACATGATGACAAATGCTTTGGATAACGTTCATCTCATGTGTGATCAGCACAATCGTAATGCCAAGTTCCTTATTGATTCTTTTTAACAGCTTAAGGATCGCTTTTGTCGTTTTGGGATCAAGTGCACTAGTTGATTCATCGCTAAGCAAAATAGATGGATCTGTTGCCAAGGCTCTTGCAATTCCTACTCTTTCTGCACAGAAAAGATAAAATTTGTTTTCTTTTTGTTTTCTTTTCTGTTGGTTGAAAGTATAGCAAAAGCCCACGATTTTCATCGTGAGCTTTTATTTTAACTATTTATTTTGATACCAGATTGCTACGTGCTTTGCACTCTCGCAATCTTCAAAAACATTCGTAATCCGCTCATTTTTCTTTGAAAAATGGCTACTTACTCATATTTTTGGCGGGTCAAGAGTTCAAAAAATCTCTTGCAAGCAAGCTTGCATCGGCTTTCTGACCTTTTGACCCTGGTATCATTTATATTTCAGCGTAATAATATCGCTGTCCTTTTTTTGTATCCATATGAAAAAATGATATATCATAAAGTTTCTTTAAATTTTCTTCACATAGACATTCATTTGTATTTCCTGCTGCAATTACCTGCCCATCTTTTAGCATAATCAGACGATCACAATAAATTCCAGCCAGATTGATATCATGAAGCACCATAAGCACAGATACGCCTTCCTGTCTGTTTAATTCCGAAAGCGTCTGCATGATTTCAATCTGGTTTTTAATGTCAAGGCTTGTAATCGGTTCATCAAGAAGCATCCAAGGTGTGGTTTGTGCTACCGCGCGTGCAATCACAATCTTTTGTTTTTCGCCGCCGCTTAAGATAGCAAATTTTTTATTCTTAAGCTTATCTGCTTTTGTGAGCGAAAAAGCGCGATAAACTGCTTCTTTATCACCGATTGAGGTTCCCTCAAATCGTCCCTGATATGGTGTACGTCCTGTCATCACGATCTCCTCTGCCGTAAAGTCTGTCTCAATATCTGTCTTCTGCGGCACAAATGAGAGCAGTCTTGCAAGCTTTTTTCGCGGATAATCGTCAGCCGGCACATCACCAATTTTCATGCTTTCTTTACTCTCTGTTTTTAAAAATGCGAGTACATGACGCAGAAAGCTCGATTTCCCGGCTCCGTTTGGCCCGATAATTCCATAGATGTGACCTGGCTCAAGAGTAAGCGTGATATCTTTTAAAATTGGATGATCCATCCCTTCTGGTGTCCAGGTCAGATGATTGCTTACAATATCTACTGATTTGAGCAAATCCATTCCCGATGCCGATTCTTTTTTATTTCCTTGTCGACTCACGATTGTTTTCTCCTTTTTTGATTTTACGCTGTTCACGAGGGTATTCTACGAAAGCGGCTCGCTGCTAATCTAGATTGTGGACCGTAAACGTTAGAAATTTCTCACGCCAACTTCTTCTTAATTAGCAGAATCAGATATGGTGCCCCGACAATTGCTGTCAGCACACCAACTGGCAGTTCTCCCGGTGCAGTCACTGTGCGCGCTAACGTATCGCAAATCATCAAGAAAAATCCGCCTCCAAGAATCGCCCCAGGCAAAATTCTTCGATAATCATCACCAAGCAAAAATCGTACAATATGAGGAATCACTAGTCCGACAAAACCAATCACACCGCTGACGGAAACACATGCGGCAACCATCACCGATACTACTAAAATCAAAATTCGGCGTATACGCGCTGTCTCGATACCAAGACTCTGTGCCGTCTCCTCACCCATCGCCATCAAATTCAGATCCTTTGACAAGACAATGCAGACACAAAGACAAATCATTTCACAGATAGCCACATAACAAACCTTCACCCACACTGCAGATGAAAAGCTTCCCATTGTCCACAGATAGACTTGTTCGATCTTATCATGATTAAGGGACATAAGAAGTGACATCACAGCTGAAAAAAGTGTACTGATTGCCGTTCCTGTAAGAAGGATACCTATTGTCTTTGCTCCCTTTTTCATGCCTCCAATCAAATATACTAGCATAATTGTTAAAATCGCACCAATAAAAGCACACACACCAATAGTTCCAATCCCCAAAACACTCACCTGTACACCAAAAAGAATAGCAATCGTTGCGCCAAGTGCGGCACCTGAGGATACACCTAAAATATGCGGATCAGCAAGCGGATTTTGAAAAATCCCCTGAAACACGCCTCCCGCTGCCGAAAGTCCTGCACCAACAAGTGCTGCAAGCAAAACTCGAGGCAGGCGAACCTGCAAAATTATATAGCGCTGCATCGTGCTATACGCTGATATATCCACAAATTGGCCTATTCCTGGAATACCAGACAGCGCAAGCTTAATGCTCCCTATTATGCCAATCTCTGCAGATCCAACACTTAGGGAAATGGCAGCTCCCACAAAAAGAAGAGCTGCCATGCAAACATAAATATACAAATATGTTTTTTTCTTTTCCATTACTTTTCTAATGCTGCCTTTACGTAAGCAACCTCATCGGCCTTTGCGTTACAGTTAAATATCTGACCAAGTGTGATTACAGTCTCATCATCTTCTGCATCAACATAGATAACAGGAATATTGGCATCGTCAAACTTTGCCTTTTCCTCAGCAGAATACTCTGCATCTGCAACAACAACTGCCGGAGCCTCTAAAACAACGTCCTCAACACTTTTTTGTTCATACTCGGCATCCTCACTAACTACACCGATTTCCTTTAACAGATCGAAAACTTCCTCGCTTGCAGCGTAAACGCTCTCTGGGCAAGATTCGATATTGTACTCTACAACACCACTTTTTACATTAACCGGATACTCAGTATCTGATGGGAAGCACTCTGGATGAAGCATCTGTGCTAACTCTACAACAGCATCTGCATTTCTCGGTCCCTGACGATCAAGCATGTTAGTATCAATAGTCTCTACAAAACCATTCTTTACTGCACTCAGCTCAGTATACGGATCTGTTGTGCAGAAACCTTCCTCATTATAAGCATTTAAGATAACATACTGCGGATCCTTCTCCAGAAGTGTCTCTGTGGAATATGACCATCCCTCCACATCTGATGCAATGTTGTCACCGCCTGCCGCTGTCAGAATACCATTTACGAAAGTATCTCCTCCAGCTGTATAATCGCCGTACTCACCGTATCCAACTACATAATAAACTGTCGGATTCTCATCAACATTTGCCAGACGATCAGAAACATAGTCCATCTTTGTCTGCATTTCATCAACGGTCTTTTCTGCTGCTTCTTCACAGTTTACAGCCTCGCCAACCAAGCTGATCATATCATAAACGCCTTCCATATCGCCCTCATCATAGAGATACAAAACAGGAACACCAGCATCATCAAGCTGCTTTACTGCATCATCTGAAAAATGAGTAGAGGCAAGAACCAGATCTGGCTCCAGGCTTAAAATTTTCTCAATATCTGCATTTGAAATACTGCCAACAGACTCAACCTCGCTGACTGCTGCCGGATAATCGCAGTAATCGGTTCTTCCGACTAATTTATCACCTGCACCGATTGCATACAGAATCTCTGTCATATTGGGTCCCATGGATACAATCTTTTCAGGCTCCTCATTAATTGTAATTTCAGTGCCGTCTGTTCCGGTTAATGTAAGCGGATAGCTAACCTCGCCAGACTCCTCAGATTCGCCTGCCTCAGATACTGCTTCTGTCGCTGATTCAGACTTAGCTTCGCTGCTTGCCTCTTTTGCTGCCAATACAGATGTACTTGACGCCACAAGTGCTCCACACATAATAATTGCCTGCATCTTCTGATACTTTCTCATAAAACTCCTAACTGCAGATTTTTTCTGCATCACATATTCTTTTGCGCTCTATATTATAACGAACTATGGCCTGTATTTCAAGCAAATTATTTTAAAGGCAGAACTGCAGTGTTCCTCAAATTAACATCTCTGCCGCAAACACAATCACGCAGCATATTACTGCCACTAGAAACATACTTACACCCTTTCTAGCAGCAATGATTCCTGCTATAAGTGCCAGTACTCCTGCAATCGGCACAGCAGTCGTTTCTACAATCGCTGGAAAAGTCATGACAGATAACGTTACATACGGTACATAGAATAAAAATGACTTTAAAAATGGATTTTCAATTTTCTTTCGGATCAGTGTAAGCGGCACCGCGCGCACGGCAAAGGATACAAGCGCAGACACCATGATATACAGATAAATATTATGCTGCATAGTTTTTATCTCCTTCCTGCGTTTCGTCCTTCACTGGAAACAATACTGCGGCTGCTCCTGCGATTACAATTGTCAAGATTATAGTTCTCATACTTGCAGACAAAGTTTTTGTGACTGGAAGCCATGTAAACAGGCCACTGAATACAAAACTAATCAAAACAACACCACCTAAAACTTTGTTTTTCTTTGTAGGCGGAATGACAATTGCTAAAAACATGCCATACAATGCAACGCTAAGCGCACTTACGGCAGAAGCCGGCAGGATATTTCCTGCAACAATTCCTATTGCCGTTGCAGATGACCATGCCGGCAGTGCGAGCGCCATTGCTCCATAAGTATAAAAAGGATTCACATTTCCAGGTCTTGCAATGGAGATTCCAAAGATCTCATCGGTAATGCCAAATCCGACTAATACACGGTGGATAAGCTGTGCATCTGGTGCAAAACGCTGACTTAATGCACAGCTCATCAAAAGATATCTTGCGTTTGTTATAAGGATGACGAGTGCCATCTCAATGTAAGGCGCACCTGCCTCTATTACAGTAAATTCTGCATACTCACCTGCTGATGCATGGTTGAGCATACTTGATAGAAAACCCTGAAACGGGGTTAGTCCTGCTTTTCTTGCCATAATTCCAAGTGAAAATGCAACTGCGAAATAGGCAAGTGCAATGGGGATGCTGTCATACATCCCCTTGCTGAATGCTCTCTTGTTACTCATTGTACTGCTTACTGCCAGCCCTTATCTGACCAGTCATGGTCTTTAATACGCTGATACTCCTCCATGGAAATTTTAAGAATGGTTCCGTGTTTAAAACCATATGGGAACGAAAATGCGGCGTCACTTCTTATAAAGTTTCCACTTGCTAAACTATCTGCGACAAATGGCACATACCCTTGTCCTGCACCCGGCACGCCATAGTAATCTAAGAAAAGACACCATCTGCCATCCTCTAACTTAACAGCTGTTGCTGCCTCATATTTGCCTTCCTCGATGGTCTCCATACTCTTATCAAACGCTTCAATTCTCGTATATGGTCCAGTGATTTCATCTGAACGAAGCAGCAGTATACGCGCTGGATTTTGACCACTCTTAACAAACAGATAGTAGCTTCCATCTTCCTCATAAAGTGCGGAATCTATTATATCATGTTCTTTCCACTCATATAAAATTTCCGGCTTTGAAAATTCTTTAAAATCCTTTGTGCGGCTATAAAAAATTGCTTTTTCACCGTAATTATTTCTTGCATGAGAAGAAGACCAGTGCACAACATAATCTTCTGCCTTTTTATCATAAATAACATCTGGTGCCCACAAACAGCCAAACTGTTCGTCTCCAATCTTTGCAAGACGCTGCTCCGTCCAGTTTACAAGATCATCTGACTCCCATATTGCAAGGCTTTTACTTCCGTTATGACCGATCTCATCCCATGAATGATGATACTGTCCGCGCATTCCATAGGATAAGCTTAAATCTGTTGCCAAGATAACAAATTTTTCCTTTCCGGTCTGTGGATCTTTGCAGCGCGTTACAGTAAAATCACGCACTCCCTTATCACCATAATAAGCCCAAAGAACTGGCGCACCGCCATTTACCTCTTCCCAGTTAAAGCCGTCCTTGCTTACGCCAAAATAGACCTGCTCTCCATCCGGCGTTGTCTTTTCTCTAAAATGTACAAATAAATATGCCTGCATCTTTTTTTCGTTACCTCCTTGTTTCCATGGGGACAGGGACAGTGGCTTTTTTACTGGGTACACTGGCTCTATTCTTGTCCCTATTCTTATCCCCATTATTTTCCCATTTCTCCTATCATAGCACAGCAAAAATAGAAAAACAATGATGAAAAAACTCCCCCGTGGCTTATTTAAAAGTCATGAGGGAGTGTAATTAACTATTTTTATTTTTTTAATTTTTAATTATGTCTATTCTACTGGTTACGCCGGAAGCAGGCTGCTTCTCCTTAATGCTATAAAAACAACCTTACCCAGTGCAATTGCAATCACCATCTTGAGTAAATCAAATGGGATAAATGGCATTACACATACGCTAAATGCATAGCTTACTGTACACTGTGCCTGGATTACAAACCAAACTGTTCCAAACAGATAAGCAATTGCTGTTCCGGCTACCATACCAACAAAGCTCCAAACAATGTTTCTGTTTGTCTTTTCCAGAACAATTCCGCTGATTAAGGCAAGCAGAATAAATCCTACAAGATAACCGCCTGTCGGGCCTGCCAGCTTTGCAATACCGCCTGTATAACCAGAAAATACAGGAAGTCCAACCACACCAAGAAGCATATAAATCAGATAGCTGATACAGCCTTTCTTTGCGCCAAGCAGGTAAACAGTCAGGTAAATTACCAGATTCGTAAAGGAGATCGGAACTGCTCCGATCGGGATGGACATTGGTCCCAAAATACACATAAGTGCCGCCATAATCGCACACATTGTCATTGTCTTGACAGATTCATTTCTCATGATTATTTATTACCTCTCTTACTTTGCTGTTTTTTGAGTCTTCTCATACTCTGGTGTCACATTTCTTCCGATTCCCTCAAGCATTTTTTTATCGCTTCGAATTGTTGCACAGGCAACTGTTGTCAGCATATTTCCTGTGATCGTTGCTGATACACCAGATTCAAATGCAAGCTCTCCATCATTTGTCAAAAGTGCACGTCCCGCGCCAAGGCGAATATCTGCCGTTGGATTAATATAGCGGAACAACGCAACAGTACGCAAAATATCAGGTTCCGAAATACGTTCAAGATTCTCAAGTGGTGTGCCTTTGATCGGCATCAGTGAGTTTATCGGAATTGAATCGACACCGCACTCAAAAAGACTTACTGCCATATCAATACGATCCTCCCACGTCTCACCCATACCAATGATTCCGCCGGAACAGACATACATACCCTCTTCCTTTACCATCTTTAATGTGGCAATCTTTTGCTCATATGTATGTGTCGTGCAGATCTGTGGAAAATAACGTTTTGAGGTCTCAATATTGTGATGGTAGCTTGACACACCTGCCTCATGCAGTCGGTGAAGCTGCTCTCTTGTCAGAAAACCCATTGAAGCACAAAGATCAATGCGACATTCCTTCTTCATCGTCTCATACGCGTGAATGGCCTTTTCAAACTCCTCACCTGTAAGTGCCTTTCCTGCCGTAACGATTGAGAAACGATCTACGCCCTCTCTCTCATTCATCTTACAGGCTTCTATAATCTGCTCCTCCGGTAAAAAGCCATATACCTCACAATCTGTGTGATGATGAGCTGACTGCGCACAATACTTACAGTCCTCAGGGCAGCGTCCGCTTCTTCCATTAATGATAGAACAAAGATCTACCTTATCTCCTACAAAATGCTCACGGATTTTATCCGCTCCTTTGCACAGGTCATCTAAATCGCAGTCCAGAAAAAAAGACAGATCATCTTTTCTTGTCAGTCTCTTTCCTTCAATAATCTCCTCTGCCAGCTTTTGCATATCCATGTTTTTTCCTCCTCCCGGCAAATTCGAATTGATTGTACTCTTTTTTATTTTAAATGTCAACCCATTTTTATTTTTTAGTTAACATTTTGCAGATAAAACTACTGTTCACGCGTCATGTTACGAAAGCCCTTAGGTGTAATGGTTTTCACATAACTATTTTAAAAATAAGCAAAGCAGCTTCTTCTTCCACGTTTGATACGGACGATATCTAATGGGCAGATCTATCCACGTTTTCTTATCTACAATGCTTTTGTAATGAGTAAAGGTGTCAAATCCTGTTTTTCCATGATAACTTCCCATACCGCTTTCACCAAAGCCGCCAAACGGCATCTCGCTTGTTGCCAGATGAATCAGCGTGTCATTGATACAGCCGCCGCCAAATCCAATTTTTTCAATTACACTTTTGGCTGCGCACTTATCCTGTGTAAAAATATAAAGTGCCAGTGGGTGTGACATACTGCGAATTGTATCAACTGCCTCATCTATAAAGTCATATGTCAAAACTGGAAGAATCGGTCCAAAGATTTCCTCATGCATGACCAAATCTGAAAATGTCACGTTATCCATTATGGTCGGCTCAATTTGCAAAGTGCTTCGATTTGCCATTCCGCCAACAACAACCTTTTTGTAATCAATAAGACCAAGAAGCCTGTCAAAATGCTTCTCATTAATGATTTTTCCATATTGTTTTCGTTTTAATGGCTGCCTTCCATATTGCTTTTGTATCTGTTTTTTTAATTCATTCAAAAGCTCATCTTTTACTGTGCTGTCACAGTAAATATAATCTGGTGCAACACATGTCTGTCCGCAATTTAAAAATTTTCCAAATACAATTCGTTTCGCTGCAAGCTTTATATCGGCTGATTTATGAACTATACATGGACTCTTTCCGCCAAGCTCAAGTGTAATTGGCGTTAGATGAGCTGAGGCGCAGCGCATTACTTCTTTTCCGACAGACTGACTGCCTGTAAAGAAAATATAATCAAAATGCTCATTTAACAGACATGTATTTTCTTCCCGTCCGCCTGTGACAACTGCCACATATTTTTCATCAAAGCATTCTCCTAACATGCGGCTGATCAGCTCACTTGTATTTGCAGAATAAGCACTCGGTTTTACTATAGCCGTATTGCCTGCTGCCAACGCATCAATTAATGGTTCAAGCGTCAGCATAAGAGGATAATTCCAAGGACTCATAATCAGCACAACACCGTATGGAGATGGCTTTTGATAGCTTCTTGACTGAAACTGTGCAAGCGGTGTGTGTACTGTCCGCTCTTTTGCAAATTTGCGCGTATGCTTTATCATATATGTCAGCTCACTTAAAACAAGTCCTGTTTCACACATATAGCTCTCAAAAGCAGATTTTCCTAAATCTGCACGAATTGCCTGATTAATCTTTTTTTCATATTTTATAATACATGCTCTCAGTTTCTCTAGTGCACTTATACGAAACGATACATTCAAAGTTTCACCAGAATTAAAAAAGTCCCGCTGCTTTTTAACTAACTTTTCAATTTCTGTCTGTGTCATGATTATATCCCTCCCCCAAAATTTTCCCCTTTTAGAAAGATAAGACTTACGCCATATACATGATAACAACAAACAATAAATTATTATTTGTTGTTCTTACGTCCTCTAGCATCTCCATAAGCTTTGTAAATGGGCCGATATTTCCGCCTATAACGATCTCTATTTTTAACGGCTTGTCCCATGCTTGTAAAATACCACGAAGCTCCTCAAGCTCACTATTATAATCTGCCGGCATTCCTTTCAGACGTCCGAAACGCTTAAGCGCATCCTCCTCTGTCTTTAATCTTACCAGATCAATTCGTATTTTTTCCATAATCACTTCCTCCAACATTATCCACATTTGAATACAAAACAGCAATCGTGTTTTGTTTATATTGATCTATTATAGCTGTTTTGTGTGTATTTTTCAACTATTATAGTCCGGTATCATCAAACTGCGGAATAAAGCTTTCCTTTGCCGTCTCGCCTTCTTGTATAAAGCCATTTTCCACACCCAAATCAACCGCATAGTCCACAACCTCATCATACTCCCTCTGCGTGATCGTGCGTCCAAGATTTTTAAAGCGCTTCTCAATTCCTGGCATCGGTGTATACTGGTTCATAATACTTATATAGATCTGATCACCATATGTTTCATATAGATAACGAATGGCTTTTTTTGACTCTTTTATATGGCCTGGCAAAATCAAATGACGCACAATTACACCTCGCTTCATCATATCTCTCTCATCAAATTTTGCATCTCCAGTTTGCTTTACCATCTGTGCAAGAGCACGCTTTGCTACCTCCGGATAATCAGGTGCATTGGAATAGCGCGCAGCCATCTCACTGCTTATATACTTAAAATCTGGCAAAAAAATATCCACAATTCCATTAAGTGCCTCAATCGCCTCAACCTTTTCGTATCCGCTTGAATTATAGACAATCGGAATTGTCAATCCACTCTTCCTTGCCTTCTTTATGCTCTCAATGACAATTGGCAGATAATGACCTGCCGTCACTAGATTGATATTATTTGCCTTTTTTTCCTGAAGCTCCATGTAAATCTCACAAAGCCTATCTTGTGTAATTGTCCTGCCAGAATGACCAAGCGCAATTTCTCTGTTCTGACAATATACACAGCCTAAATTACAGCCTGAAAAAAATACAGCTCCTGATCCTTCCTCACCAGAGATGCATGGCTCCTCCCACATATGAAGTGCAGCTCTTGCTGCCGTTATTGTGTTTCCAACTTTACAGGCACCAAAACCACGCGTACGGTCAGCACCACACTCGCGCGGACACAGCCTGCAATTAGTCCAATCTATCGTAAAATGCTTATTTTCTTCCATTTTTTTGTCTCCATATTTAACTTTTTCTTACAATTCCCAAAAAGCAGTTGTGTTTCTCCCAAAAAGCTATATGATAGAATTGATTGTAATGATTTTACTTTATTACCACTTACCCATTATACTTTATCATGGAGGTGCTATCATGTATTTTGATGCACATATTATTTTTAACACCTTCCGATCTCGTGGGGTTTTTATGTTTGTGCTTTGTCTTATGATCCTTTGCTCTGTGCGTCCCTCTTTTGCAGCAGAAGCCGAAGCTACGCTGCAGGCGGAAACTACAGACGATTCTGCTATTGAGACAGCTAGTATCGTCAGCGAACATGGTCAGTTAAGTGTCTCATCATCTGGATTTGTAGTGGACAAAAATCAATCTGTCTTTCAAATTCAGGGTATAAGCACACACAATTTGGCTTGGTATCCGGAGTATATAAATGTCGATACATTTCGCAAACTTCGTGATGAGTTCAATATCAACACAATCCGCCTTGCCATGTACACAGCAGAAGATGGCGGCTATTGCGTCAGTGATGACACTGCAAGACAACAAATGCTTGCATGTCTGACTTCCGGTATTGAAGCTGCCATACAGTTGGATATGTATGTAATCGTAGACTGGCATATTCTTTCAGATTCCAACCCAAATCTCTACAAGGAAACTGCCCTTTCTTTCTTCGAAAGGATTGCTTCTACTTATGGTGACAAACCAAACATTTTGTATGAGATCTGCAATGAGCCAAACGGTGACACCTCATGGGACGAAATCAAAAGCTACTCTGTTGACGTAATTGACCGAATTCGTATGTATGCACCGCAAAGCATTGTAATTGTTGGTACCCCAACCTGGAGTCAGGATGTGGATATTGCTTCTTCATCTCCAATTGAGCGCACCAATCTTCTTTATAGTCTGCATTTTTATGCAGCAACCCACAAGGAAGATCTGCAAAGCAAGCTGCAGACTGCACTAACCAATGGTCTTCCTGTCTTTGTATCCGAATTTGGCATTACCGAGGCTTCTGGAAGCGGAATCGTTGATACCACAAGCGCTGATACCTGGATGAAACTGTTAAATGAAAACGGCATTGGCTACATTTACTGGAATCTTTCAAACAAAGACGAAGCCTGTGCCCTTCTTCGTTCGTCATGCACATCATTATCTGACTGGACTTTTGTTGATTACTCGCCTGCCGGACAATGGTTTTTACAGAATCAGCAAAATAATGCAGCAATTTATGACAGGGCAGCAGCCACTCCAACAGCAGCTGTCGACACTCCTACTACACTTTATGCAAGTGATGATTATTGGAGCTTTAGCAATGGCTGCAATGTTTCTGTAAGCCGTACTGATACCTGGGCTGACACATCCATGCAGTATGCCTCTTATGATGTAACTGTTTCAAATACATCTTCTTCTGATGTAACAAACTGGCGTTTTCGCATCACCTGGAATGAGGAAATCTCACCAAAGGAATATTGGTCATGTGAAATCGGCGGCTCTGGGAATAATCGTCTTTTCATTCCAGTAGACTATAACACGACCATCCCGGCAGGCTCTTATATCACCTTCGGAATGATCGTGTATGGTGTTCAGTCACCTGAACTGACAAATATCACCTTTGAATAAAACTAGGAGCTTTTTGATGAAATCAAAATATACAAAAAAACAACGTGTTCTTGCCATTTTAGGCATTATACTTTTAGTTGGACTTTATCTCGCAGCGCTTATCGCTTCGTTCTTTAACAGCCCGACTGCACGGGGATTTTTATGCAGTGCTTTATTCTGTACATTCTTTATCCCAATCGTTATCTATCTTCTTCAGTTTTTTGCAAAGAAAACTTCTTCGTCACCAGATGACGACGATAAATCATTTAGGGAATAAATTTCCGATTAAAGGGGTCTTCGGACCTCTTTTTTTTCGATTTTCCTCAATCACATCATCATCAATATCAATATAATAACGTTCATATGCATTTACTACACGTGTTTCATTATATTTACACTCTCTTTTATAACGTCCTCCGTAATTAGCATGCACATGACCATGTACAAACAAAAGTGGTTTATAACAGTCCATTAAGTCCTTGAATACCTGAAATCCCTGGTGAGGAATGTCATCACCGTCATTTAACTGATATGCCGGCGCATGCGTAACAAGAATATCAAAGCCATCTTTCTTTCGCAGCTTAAAACGCATCTTATTAACACGCTTTTTCATCTCCTTTTCCGTGAACATGTTACTTCCCTCTTTGTAGCGCATTGATCCCCCAAGACCAAGCAAACGTACACCATGAAACTCAAAAATATCATCTTCAATGCAGATACAGCCATCCGGAGGTGTCATCTCATATTTTGCATCATGATTTCCCCTCACATAAATCACAGGTGCCTTTGTAAATGTTGCCAGAAAGGACAGATACTTTGGATTTAAGTCTCCGCACGAAACGATCAGATCCACATTTTCAAGCATCGACTTATCAAAATAGTCCCACAGCGCCTTTGACTCGATATCTGCAATTACCAGTATTCTCATTCCTACCTCTACCTCTGCCGTAATCCAGCGCAGCTATACTTCGCTGCGCTTTCATAACCGCTTTTTCTACTCTTCTATATTATCTACACCCTGAACCTCAACTACAGCCTTTGCATCCTCATTTAATTTGTTCCAATGCGGCAGACTGCCATTCACATTATCGGCCAGCCATCTCATGTTAATAATTTCCTCTGGTGTCAATGAGCGATTGTCATCGCTTTGTACAATACCATCCTGTGAATACAGCTCTCCTGAAAACGGACTAAAGCCACCTTCCATAATTTGATGCTGCATAAACTCAACTAGCTGCCTTGTTTTTACCGGAACCTTCGGCGAGCAGATAAAATCAACAACACCTGCCGACATTCCCCACCAGTAATTAAGAGCAACACCATCTGAGCCTGCACTGTCCCATGCACCATTTTGCACCGTCTCGACAAGCTTTTTATAAAGCGCACCCCAGTTCCATATCACAGCTGTCAGATTTTCCGGCTCATCCTTTTCTATATTGACCAGTCCAAAATAGCGTGACGGTGAATTAGGTACAATCATCTCAAGACATGATACAAGATTTACTTCATTTGCCTTAAAGTCTTCAAGAATTTCCTGTTTGCTGCGCACTGTCGTCCACTCCAGCTGAATCGTTGCATTTGGATTAACCATCTTCACGCCAATCGCAAATGCATTGATATTAGCAATCATTCCACAGATCGGATAATCAGCCATATAGCCAATCTTTCCATTTTTACACAATGCTCCTGCTACAAGTCCTGATAAAAATTTTGCCTCAAACAAGCGCGCATAGTAGGTACGAATACACTGATGATTCGTGTCAACAGAACAATTTAAAATCTTGACAGATGGATTTTTTATCGCTGTCTTTATACTGCCTTCAAGAAACTGCGGCGTTGTTGTAAATATAATGTTGCATTTTTTTTCAATTGCATCATCAAGTGTATTTTCAAGTTCTGCTCCCTGTGAAACATCATTATAAGAGATTGTTTCAACCTTTCCCTTAAATTGTTCCTCAAGATACATTCTTCCAAGTTCATGACCATATATCCATGCAGAATCCTGTGGATTTTTATCATGTACAAATGCAATCTTTAAATACTTTGTTCCTGGAGACAACAGATAATCAAACAGATTTTTCTTTGGTGCCTCCTGTGGCTCTGTCTTAATCTCAGAAGGATTTCCCTTTGCCTGAAGCAAAATCTCATCCCACATCTTTACAAGCTCTGATTTGATCTGAGATGGGAGCTTTTCCTCCTGATGAGGATCACATGGATATAGCTCCAAATACATCAAAAAGGCATCTGCTGTCGGAATCGGCGGTCGTTCTCCTCCCTTTTCCTTATACACCTTTTCAAAGCGCACATACAAAGAACGAACCTCCATACGGTCATCATCTGTCCATTTATAATCTACTTCAAATCCAAGCTTTTCCAATAAAGTCCTATAACTTCCAAGCTTACTTAACACAATGTAATTAACCTTAGAGCACTTATAAAATGCCAGAAACTCAAAGTACAGGCGGTTCTCTGGCTCATCTGTCCTCTTTGGAATAATACGAGTTACATTACCCTGCACACTAGGTGCACCGCAAAACTTTAATACACTGACACGCTTATTACCCTCTAATACATAGTAGCGGTTCATAAACTCATAACACTTAATCGGATCATGTATTCCCTCTTCCAAATGGGCATTATAAAGAGTCTGCCACTTGGCTGCAAACTCCGATTCATCATCGAGCAGCGGCATAAAGTTCGGTGCAAATGCAGTACGTCTTCCTGCCGTAAATGTTCCCACAATCATTTCCGATGGAATGGAACAAATTCCCAGATCTTCCTCTGCCACCACATCCGTATGAGACAAAAGCTCCTCAAGCACCTGCAAATACGGATATTTTCCTTCCGACAGATATCTTGCATAGCTTCTCTCACCCTTTTTCAGCGCCTTCTGATAATCCTCTCTTGCCATATTCAGCCACACACCTTTCTGTTCTCTAAGTCTCTTGCTCTTTGCAACTTTATTTTACATCATTTTATCTGCTGTTACAAGTATTCTTAAGAAAACCTTTCAATCCTTATGAATCCGTGTTTTTTCTTGCTTTTTTTTAAGAAACAAAGTACAATAAAATTAACTTATGCATCAGGAGGACTTATTATGAAAAAATCTCATTTCATTCCTGCTTTTTTACTTTCTGCAGCACTTTTATCTGGACTTGCAGGATGCAAAAAAGAAACTGAATATTATAATCCAAACGCACAGACCTCATCTGTGACAGAAACACAAACTGAACTGCAAACAGAACCTTCCACACAAGCTTCTACTGAAGAATCTACTGAGGCATCCACTGAGGCTTCTACTGAAGAAAGCACTGAAGAATCCACTGCTGCCCATGTTGTTTCCAAAGAACTTGCCGTAGGTGACATTTGGTATGTAAATACCGATTCCCTTAATATCCGCGATTACCCTTCTACTGAAGGCAATAAAATTGGGGAGCTTTATCGCGGTGAGGAAGTTCGAATCCTTGCTCTTGCAGAAAATGGATGGGTGCAGATTCACAGTGCAACAATGGACGGCTATGTAAAAGCAGATTTTCTTGTATCTTCTCCAGATCAGGTAGATGGTGCAGTGGCAGATGCCGCTGCATCTGCTGCGCCAGCCTCAAACGAAACATCAAATGCAAACACATCTTCTTCAAACGGACATATTGTGTGCATTGATGCAGGTCATCAGCAGGCAGGCATCAGCGAACAGGAACCAAACGGTCCAGGCTCTTCTGTAATGAAGGCTAAGCTTACTACTGGAACGAGCGGCGTAGCTACTGGTCTTGCCGAGTATCAATTAAACTTGGATGTCTCTCAAATGCTTCAACAGGAGCTTTTAAACCGTGGCTATCAGGTTGTGATGATTCGTACAACAAATGACTGCGCTATGAGCAATGCTGAGCGTGCTGTATACGCAAATGAAAGCGGTTCTGAAATCTTTGTCCGCATCCATGCAAACAGCTCCAATGATCCTTCTGTAAATGGCGCTATGTTCTATGCTCCATCATCAGCAAATTCTTATCTGTCTGCTGATGTAATATCTGCAAGCAACACACTTGCTTCTACGATGCTTTCTTTTTATTGCTCTACAACAGGTCTTGCAAACAAAGGAGTTCTTCAGGATGATAATATGACAGGTATCAACTGGTGTACTATTCCTGTCACAATCGTAGAAATGGGATTTATGTCTAACCCTGAGGAAGACCAAAAGATGGCAAATCCTGAGTTTCAGGCTGTAATTGCACAGGGTCTTGCAAACGGTATTGACGCTTACTTTGGGAGATAATTGATTATGGCTGTTCAGATCTATTACCAACTGATCCGTGACATCGTAATTGACGAACAGCTGCTTTCCATGCTGCAGCCGCAGCGCAGAAAGCAGCTGTTTTCTTTTCGTTTGGAATCTGATCAAAAGCGCTGTGCTGCAGCTGGGCTTCTTCTTTGGAAGCATATTTACAATAAACACCCAGAACATTTCACCGTCTCTTACAATGCAGCTGGAAAACCTAGTGTAGCAAACGCTCCATTTTTTAACCTCTCACACAGCAATGATTTTGTCATGCTTGCCGTCAGTGACACCCCTGTTGGATGTGACATTGAAAAGCTTCATAAAACTGTCCTTTCACACCATGTTTTTCATCCAAATGAGCTTGATGCACTTTCTAATCTTCCTTCAGGAGATATACAAAACCATGAATTTCTTCGCCTGTGGACAGCAAAAGAAGCCTTCTTAAAAGCCATAGGCACAGGTATTGATGCAAAAGCTTCCTCATACGATTTTAGTAAAAGCAATACCATCTCTCTTGATGATGGTTCATTTTGGAAACTCGAACATCATACAGTTTGCGATTTTCCTGACTATCTTTCGTGTGTTTGCTATAAATGCTTGCAATAAAAAGAAATATCATTTACACTTTAAGCATTACAAGTCAGGCGTTCACATTACACCTGCCCTATGTTTTATTATTCAGAAACGAGGATTGTTTTTATGACTGCTTATGCTCATCTGTTACTGTATTTCTTTTTCTACAGCTTTGTCGGCTGGATTTGGGAATCCAGCTATGTATCTATTCTCACAAAACGGTTGACGAACCGAGGTTTTTTAACTGGTCCAATGCTTCCGATCTATGGAAGCGGCGCTGTAGTCATGCTCTGTGCCACCTACCCGGTGCAATCGTCCAACATTGGTATTTTTCTGCTTGGACTTATTGCTGCCACAATACTTGAATACGTTACCGGTGTCGTTATGGAAACACTTTTTCAGGTGCGTTACTGGGATTACAGTGACAAAAAGTTTAATATACAGGGACATATCTGCCTAAGCTCCTCGCTTGCATGGGGTGTTTTTACACTTCTTTTGATACGCGTCGTTCATCCACGCATATCAGCTTTGGTGGAAAAGATTCCTCAAAACGTATGCTTTGGTGCTCTTGTTGTAATCACGATAGTATTTGCCATCGACTTTGCTTCCTCCTTCCATGCTGCTATGGATCTGCGTCAGATTCTTGAATCTATTACTAATCTAAAATCAGATGCAGAAAAGCTTCGTGAACGCTTTGTTGTACTTACTGATTCCGTAAGCGAGACGCTTCGCGATAAGATTGGCACTATAAAAAAGCCGGAGAGTTCTCGTATTGAGGAATTTCAGACTTCTGTTTCTGAATACCTAGAAAAGCTTTACTCTCTTGTTCCAAAGGAAAAAACAGCCGATGTTATTCGACTCAAAGAACGCTTTGCCTATTTAGGTGAACTGAAAAATGCTATCTCAAAGCGTATGGATTTTCGTAAGATTATCCTTTTAAAAGGAAACCCAATGCTTACTTCAAAAAAATATGCCGATGCCCTTAATTCCTTAAAAGAGCAGATTGGACTTAATAAAAATAAATAAGAAAAAGGCCACAAAAAAACGATGACGCATATCTTAAAAAGCGTCATCGTTTTTCTATAAGCTTACTAAATCTTTATAAAGTAATTCCAATATAAGCTGCTGCAAGTTTTACAATATAAGTTATAAACTTGATCAAATACTCTTCAATACGCTCTAACAAGCTATATTGAACTGTCGATTCTTCTTGTACAGCAACCTCTGTCTGTGAAACACTTTCTTGTGTCTGTGCTTCAGTTTCCAACATCTCAGGATCATTTGATTCTTCTGCTTCATGAGATTCCTGCACCTGTTCTGCAGCCTGTGTACTTTCTGGCTCTGTATCAGCTGAATAAATATTTGTTTCATCAACAGTTATTTCCTCAGCCTGACCCTGACTAAGCGCTACATTCATCAAATCTACTGTATAGCTTGCACTGCTGTAAACTGCTGTTGAATTGTATTTCCAATTCAACACACCTTTTTCAACATAATATGATTTACCATTGTATATGCAGCTTCCAGTATAATTCCAGTTGACCTGTCCCTTTGTAATGTAATACCATACTCCGCTGTGCTGACAAAGACCTGTATAGTTCCAGTCTAACGCACCATTTTTTATGTAAAACCAAATCGTATCATACTGACAAAGACCAGTATACTCCCAATCAACTGAACCTTGTCTTACATAATACCATACTCCATTATACTGAGCTAACCCAGTATAACTCCAATCTGCTGTTCCACCCTTCACATAATACCAGCTGCCATTATAAACTGACAAACCTGAATATGCAGTATTACGTACACCTTTTTGAACATAGTACCAGTTTCCACCATTATAAATAAGACCTGAATAGCTTGTATTCTGCACACCATTGATTAAATACACCTGATCACTTCCAGATGCTGCAAAACCAGTATAGCTTGTGTCAACCTGATTATTAGTATAATAGCGCCATACCCCATCCGAATCCTTTAAAAGACCATTTTTACTGGTAACAGTATTTTGTCCTGCATATGCAGTCTGACTAAAGACTGGATACAAGAATACACAATCTGCACTAGTCGTCCATTTTCCACTTGGAATATGAGTATTTCCAAATTTCTTTGTTCCAAATGCTGCTGATGAGTATGTTTCTGAACCTACTAAGAAAAAGTCGTACATAGTGGTAGACTGATCATCCCACGTAGCATCCACTGCGTACCATACGCCATTTTCCATTTGAACATAATTCCACATATGATATTCTCCACTGTCTGTTACACCAGTAACAAGCACACATGGAATACCATATTTATTGCACTGGAGCTTCATCATCTTTGCATATCCAGCACAAACAGTTTCAATCTTTCCATCACCATCTGCGTCATAATATAGACTATATGGCGTCTGATAATACGGATTTCCAATATTTTGCGTATTATTTTCATAGCTGACCATACTGCAAATCTTGTCATGAACTGCCTTTACTTTATCATATGTAGTTGCATTTGCTGGAAGCATAGCATCAATCTGTGATTTTGTTCCATCAAACAATGGATTTACTTTACTTCCTGTAAGTACCCCAGTATCCTTAGTAGGTGTTATGGTAAATGTACTTCCTGCAAGCTCAAGATCTGTTATAATACTTGTTTCGCCTGACTCGAACAGCGGTGTATATACGCTATAACCAATAGTATATTTTGCACCTGAAAGCCATACTAACTCTGGATGATCATATGTCAATGCTAAATATGCTGGAGTTACATAACTGCCAAGCCATGCAAAAATTGCCTGCTTTGTTTCTTCTGAATATACAGCCTTACCATTGGCTCCCTTTGTTACCTTCTGATTTTCAAAAATTTTTGTCAGGTTCAACTTCATCTTTGCTGTACTGGCACTACTTTTATTTGCTTCGTAAATCGCATTATAGATACGCTTAGATGTTGCATCAAGCTGATCATAATAGTTTCCAGTTGCTGTACTGATTCCTGCCATTCCTAAATAAATTGGATTTCTGTCTACTATCATATCAAATGAAAATGTCTTTACAAACTCATCTCCAATTTCATAAATATCAGAATCCATATCTTCATCAGTTGAATCTACAAATGCATCCGTTGAGCACTCAGTTGTCTCATCCTCACTATTAGACTCCTGTACCAGTTCTGGCAAATTCTCATTTACTGTTTCCTGAGTCTGTTCTTCTATACTTTCGCTTGCCGTTTCCTGAGTCTGTTCTTGTGTACTTTCGCTTTCTACTTCCTGAGTCTGTTCTTGTGTACTTTCGCTTTCTGCTTCCTGAGTCTGTTCTTCTATACTTTCAGTTATCGTTTCTGACGTCAGTTCTAATATTTCGGGATCAGTACCATTAACTAGTTCCTCTGATAACTCAGAAGATGATTCTGACAATATTTCCTGACTTAGTACTTCCTGCGATGTTTGTTCTTCTTGTGCATAAGTTGCCGATCCTGCCAATATAACAAAAGCAGTAAACAACGATGCGGCTCGTTTCAATAATACCTTATTTTTTCTCATCCAGTACTCCCTCTTCCTATTGTATCTCTAGACAATTACTTCTTAATACTAAAAAATCACAGAGTTTCCCCTGCAATTTTTAACTGCAGCTGGCTGACATTTTACAGTCCCTATAGCTTTGCGTCACTGCCTTTCGACAGTTTTGCCAAACTATTTTTTTGTGAAAAATCATCAAATGACTCTCCATTGTAACCTATCTCCATTTTTATTAGTATCACGCATCGCCTTTTCTGTCAATAACTTTCTTCCAGATTCTTAATAATATGACTCTTTTCAGTGCTTGACAGGCAATTTAAGCTTGTCTTATAATAAATTATAATACAAGCGCACACTTCACTATGGGGCAAAAAGTTTCACCCTATTTTTTATTATATCATTTTTCCCCTGTGAAAAAAAGTCTTATTTGCGCGGAAATGAGGTTTTTATGAAACATTACGATATTATTATTATCGGCGCCGGTCCTGGCGGTATTTTCTCCGCATACGAACTGGCAACCAAACGCCCTGATTTAAAAATCGCTGTATTTGAGGCTGGAAATCGTCTTGAGAAAAGAAAGTGCCCAATTGACGGCAAGCGCGTAACAAAATGTATACACTGCAAAACCTGTGCTATCATGAATGGCTTTGGCGGTGCCGGTGCTTTCTCTGATGGAAAATATAATATTACGAATGAATTTGGCGGCACACTTTACGAGTACATCGGAAAAAACAAAGCAACGGAACTTATGGAATATGTTGATGAAATCAATATGACCTACGGTGGCGAGGGCACACGCCTATACTCTTCTGCAAATTCCAGCTTTAAACGTGTCTGTCTGCAGCACAACCTTCACCTTCTTGAGGCATCTGTTCGTCATCTTGGAACAGATAAAAACTATGAAGTTCTCAGTAACCTTTATAATTTGTTAAAAGACAAGGTTAGTTTCTATTTCATGACACCAGTTCAGAATGTTGCAATCATGGACAATGGTGACTATGAGATTATTACAGAGAACGAGAAATATACATGTGAGAAATGTATTATCTCCGTTGGTCGAAGTGGAAGCAAATGGATGGAGCAAATCTGCCATAACCTTGAAATTCCAACAAATTCAAGCCGTGTTGACATTGGTGTTCGCGTAGAGCTTCCTGCTGAGGTATTTGCCCCGATCACAGATGAGCTCTATGAAAGTAAGATTGTATACCAGACTGAAAAATATCAGGATCGTGTGCGTACCTTCTGCATGAATCCAAAGGGCGCTGTAGTTACAGAAAACACAAATGGTATTATCACAGTAAACGGACACAGCTATGAAAATCCTGCCCTTCACACAAAGAATACAAACTTCGCACTGCTTGTTTCCAAACACTTCACTGAACCGTTTAAGGACAGCAATGAATACGGTGAGAGTATAGCTCGTCTGTCTAACATGCTTGGAGGCGGCGTTATGGTTCAGCGCTTTGGTGATTTGATCCGCGGTCAGAGAAGTAACCCTAAGCGTATCGCAGAGTCTTTCCTTACACCAACTCTTGATGCTACGCCAGGCGATTTAAGCCTTGTAATGCCAAAGCGTATTCTCGACGGCATCATTGAAATGATCTATGCGCTTGACAATATTGCTCCTGGTACTGCAAACGATGACACACTTCTCTATGGTGTCGAAGTTAAATTTTACAACATGGAGGTTCAGATCGACAATCATCTTGAGACTCGCCACAAAAATCTCTTTGTGATCGGTGACGGCAGCGGTGTTACTCACTCTCTATCCCATGCATCTGCAAGCGGCATCTATGTTGCACGCCATCTGCTCGGTGAAATTGAATAATTAAAGAAAAGAGCCTCTGGGGACATGTACTGTCCCCAGAGGCTATTAGTTACTTTCTGACTTTAACAATGCCTGATAAATATCTCTTTTGCTGACACCGCGATCCTTCGCAACCTGCTTCATCGCATCCTTGCGGTTCATATCTTCATACAGCGCCATGTGCTCTTCAATTGTCATTTCTTCCCATGACTGTTGTTTTTGCTTATTTAAATCTTCTCTGTCAGCTCCCTCAATGATAATTACGCACTCACCTCTCGGCTCCTCTATGTCGCGATAATGAGCTAATGCACCATCTAACGTATCTGCATAGACAGTCTCATGCTTTTTAGTAAGCTCTCTGCATATACGAACCTTTCTTGATCCGAGTGTCTTAAAAAGCTCCTCAAGCGTCTTTACGAGGTGATGAGGTGCTTCATAAAGAATAATAGTTCTTGTCTCATCCTGTAATTCCTCAAGAATTTGCGCACGCTGCTTTTTATCTGCCGGAAGAAATGCCTCAAATGCAAATCTTCTTGTAGATAAACCAGACATAGTAAGTGCGGTTATACATGCAACAGGGCCGGGAAGAGATGTCACCTTAATCCCTGCCTCATAACACTTTTGAACCAGAACTTCACCTGGATCAGAAATGCCCGGCGTTCCTGCATCTGTAATGCAGGCAATATTTTTGCCATCCAGAATCAAACCAACCAGATATTCAGCCTTATCATATTTATTGTATTCATGATAGCTTGTCATTGGCGTATGAATATCAAAATGATTCAGAAGCTTTTGACTATTTCTTGTATCCTCTGCTGCAATAAGATCTACTTCCTTTAACGTGCGCAGCACGCGAAATGTGATATCCTCAAGATTTCCAATCGGAGTTGCACACAGATAAAGCATTCCTGCCATAACTTTCTTCCTTCCATTTTCATGTTTGTGTCTTTTCAGAGCCTTCCGTGAATCATTTTAATCTGTTTGCTCTCTTGTCCATCTTCGTCAAACAATACAAGAGGCGCTTCGACGCGAATCTGCGTATTGCCGCCACGGATTCCTTCTATCAACACCAGATTAGCCTCCTGCGATGCCTTTGGATGCACCATACAAAGGCGCCTAGGTGACATTTTATATTGCTTCATCAGACATATGATATCTCCAAGACGATATGGTCGGTGCACCATATACATACGTCCTCCGGCCACCAATACATTCGCACTCTCACGAATCACATCCTCTAAGCTGCATAAAATTTCATGACGCGATACTGCCTTACTGTAATCAGCACCTACAAGGCCGCTTCCACCTGCCATATACGGTGGGTTGACTGTGACTACGTTAAAAACGCCTTTTCCAAAAAGAGTCTTTGTATTTTTCAAATCACCACAGATAATTGATACCTTATCCCCTAGATGATTTAACATCACACTTCGAGATGCCATTTTTGCAACTTCCTCTTGGATCTCCAGACCAGTAAAATGCGATGCCGCTGTCTTTGCCGTCATTAAAATAGGAACCACACCTGTCCCAGTACAAAAATCCAGCACACGCTCTCCCTCAGAAGCCTTTGCAAACCACGATAGGAGCACTGCATCCACGCCATAGCAGAAACGTCCCGGATGCTGAATCAGCATTAACCCGTTGCGCTCTAAATCGTCTAATCTCTCACCTGGCTTAAGCTCACTTATCATTAAGCTTAGACCTTCCTTCCCTCTTGTCAAGCCTGTCTAAATCTTCAAGCTCCTTTAATTCCTTATCGGACAGCTGCGTTTTTTCCCTTCTCTTATGAGGACGGAATTTCAGCTGAGAAACCTTGTATTCACGAATTTCCTTCTCATCCTTATTTACGGTAACGATGACTTTTACTTCCTGGCGAAGCACACTTACACTTGAAACCTCTCCCTTTAGTCCGTCATCTGTCGTCACACAATCACCTACACTTGGAAGCTTACTGTTTAAATACTCGTATGTCTCCTCCTCGTTCTTTAAACAACACATCAATCGTCCGCAGACACCGGAAATTTTAACAGGATTTAAAGACAGATTTTGCTCCTTTGCCATCTTGATAGAAACTGGCGCAAATTCAGATAAATATGAATTACAGCACAATGGTCTTCCACAGCTGCCAATTCCACCAATAATCTTTGCCTCATCACGCACACCAATCTGACGAAGTTCAATACGAGTACGAAATACCGATGCCAGATCCTTTACAAGCTCACGAAAATCAACTCTTCCATCTGCCGTAAAGTAAAAAAGAACCTTATTATTATCAAACGTATACTCTGCATCAATAAGCTTCATATCAAGACCATGCTTTGCGATTTTTTCCTGACAGATCTTAAATGCATCCTTTTCCTTCTGTCTGTTTTCATCTGCAACTGCATCGTCTTGTGGTGTAGCAATACGAATTACTGGCTTTAATGGCTGAAACACCTTTTCTTCATCCATATCTTTCACGCCAAGCACAACATAGCCATACTCAACGCCTCTTGCTGTCTCTACAATAACATGCATTCCCGTTGTAATATCCATATCAAGCGGATTAAAATAATACACCTTTCCGGCTCTGCGGAAACGCACACCGATGACCTTTATCATAATTTTTCCAAACCTTTCCTATTTCTGGCACTCTCTGATCGTCAGCCACAAAAGCTCCAGCGTCAGCTGGAAATTTACATTTGCGTCCAGTCTGGCTGACGCGGTATTTATAGCCTCCAGAATGCGGTTTATTTCATTATAACCACATGTCTGAGCAACCTTATTGATTGCGCTGTACTCCTCTGCAAAGATCAGAAGATTCGGATCTCTTGTTGCCTTAAAGATCAGAATATCCCGATACCACATCTGCATAAAACCAAAGCAGTCCTTAATGCTCAGTTTATATTCCTCAAGCTTTGCAATACTTTCAAGTAGCTCTGAAAATGGCATCTTAGAGGCTGTCTTTAATAATAGCATAATCGTCTGAATCATTGAAATAAAATCATCCGACTGTGCCAGCTTCAATCCCTTTCCGATATTTCCCTGTGAGAATTTTTCAAGTGTTGGAATCTTATCCTCATCCACACCTTTTTCTCTCATGTACGAAGTAAATGCTTCTGACTCAACTGGCTTCATATTCAGTACAATGCTTCTTGAGAGAATTGTTTCAAGCATTGATGCTGCATTTGTTGTAAGCAATAAAATAATACCATAAGCCGGAGGCTCCTCTATTGTCTTTAAAAGAGCATTCTGTGCCTGAACAGACAGCTTTTGCGCCTCGTCTACAATATAAATCTTATACGGACTGCAATATGGCTTAATCTGGATATCTCCGATAATCTGAGTTCTGACGTCATCTACACCGATTACCGTTGGCTTCTCATGACCTGGAAAAATTACATCAGGATGATTACCGCTCAAAAATTGTGTGCATGAATGGCACACGCCGCACGGTCTGTTGGCAGGTTCTGCCTGACACTCCAATGTCTGTGCAAATGCCTTCGCCGCCGTCATCTTTCCCAGACCATCCTCTCCGCTTATGACATAGCAGTGTGATACCTTCCCGGAAGAGATCGCATGTAAAAAATGTTCCTTTATCTGTTCATTTCCGATTAATTCTGAAAAACCGCCTGCATGCATATCAAAATCGCCTCCCATCTTATCGTAACGATCCATTTTTCTGTTTATGAACTGCATTTATCATAGCACAACTTTAATAAATAGTCTAGTTACAGTTCATGTTCAATGTATGATAAAACTTCTTTAAGACAGCACTCTCTATCCTCATTCTTAAAGCGTTTTATAATATTTGCAGCCTTTAGCTTTTCTTCAGAAAAATCGGCCTGATCAGCCAAAAAGCGTCTGCACATCTCCTCATATTTTGCAGTTTTTTGCGTGCGCTCTCTTGCAATAGCCCGCTCTAAGCGGAGCCCATCCTCTACCTCAAGATACACAGGAATCATAGTTTCTGCTCCAAAATGCGCACGAATCGGCACATACGATTCAAGTGTTCCAATTGTCATATAAACAGAATTATCATCAAACTGTCCATCATCTGCTGTCGCATAAATCCAATCACCGTATACGGTATGGTAAACACGCTTTTCTATAATTTTTCCTTCGTTTTCCATTTTGGCAATCTCACTGTCTGTCACAAAGAAATATTCTCTTCCATTTTCTTCGTGATCGCGTATAGGTCTCGTCGTATACAATATGATTTCCTTTGGTGAAGGATTAAGTTTTTCCTTTACTTTTCTGTAGATAGTATCTTTTCCAGATGCACTCTTTCCCATAAAATAGATAATTTTCATATCTTCTTTTCCTTTTTGTTGTTTGTACTATTTAGCTTCTGTTTTTATGTTATTAATTTTCAATAACAAGGAGCGTTTCTCCAGTTTCATCCTCCATGCCGTACAGTTCCATACCACTTGTCCTATAGTAATGAACAATTTCAAGCAGTTCCTCGCTGATTTTTTCTCCTGGCATCAAAAACGGACATCCTGGTGGATAAACATAGACAGTCTCGGCGCTGATTTTTCCAACTGATTCTGAAAATGGTACCTGAATTACAGGCGCCTCTGACGCTTTTAACGGCAGCATAACCTGCTCAAGCGGCACAAATGCAGAATGATACGCACTCGTTGTTCTCTCCCATACTAGAGAGCCACATTCCAACTCATCATTAATTTCGCTAAGTGCCGCCTCAAGACGCAAAAAGCCTTCTTCTGTATCTGTCAGCATTGTCATAAGAATTACATAATCGGGTGCTGACATTTCCGGCTGAAGATGATAGCGGTCGCGCAAAATTTCATGCAGCTTTCTTCCTGCATTCTTGTATCCTTTTGCGCCAAACACAATTTTTGTATAATCTGCAATCGGAATACTACTCATGTCTTCACTTTTTATTTTCGGATAAAGAAACCAAAGCTGTTTCCATGATTTGCTTCTTTCATAGAAAAGCTGCAGTCTGTCAGTAAGCATTTGCAGCTTTTTTTTGCCTTCGCCTTGCATATAGCGCACACAAAGATCCATTCCCGCCATCAAAACATAAGATGGACTGGATGTCTCAAATATATGAAGGGCACGCTCAATTTTTTTTACCGAAACTCTGTCGCTGCATATATGAAGTGCTGCACTCTGTGTCAGACACGGAAGTGTTTTGTGAAGGCTCTGAATGACAATATCTGCGCCCTCACGCACTGCACTATATGGAAGATACGTCTCTTCCTGATTAGCACCATGATTAGCATATGGAAGATGTGCGCCATGTGCTTCATCCACAATCAAAACTCCGCCATGTGCATGTACCACATCTGCGATTTGCCGTATATTTGATACAATTCCTTCATACGTCGGCGATGTCAGGATCACTGCCGCAATTTCTGGGGATTGCTCATAAGCTTTTTCCACATCTTTGGGGATAATTTGACCACTTATACACAAGTTATCCACATTTTGGGGATAAATATATGTTGGTTTTAGTCCTCTGAGCATTATTGCATTGGCAACACTCTTATGAGTGTTTCTTGCTACCGCAACTGTAGCTCCCTGTGGACACGCCGCATAAATAGCTGCTAATATTCCACATGTTGAACCATTAACTATGTAATATGACTTCTTTGCCCCTACTGCATTAGCCATGCGCGCCATACCTTCTTCAAGAATACCATCTGCATGATGCAGATCATCAAATCCGTCAATCTCAGTAATGTCAATATCATACACATCCGAAATCCAATCCACTTTACGTTTATGCCCCGGCATATGAAATGGGTATGCATCACTCTTTGCATACTCTCTTAGTTTTTCATAGATTGATTGATCCTGCATATTTTTCTCCTTTTCTGTAACCGCTTTCCCAATCAACTACATTCATCATTTCTGTATGATTCAAAAAAGCCTTCAGATTATGAGCACAGATTTTTGCAACACGCTCCTCTACCTGTGGTGTATGACCAAAGCTAATTCCCGAAACATGTGGTGTTATAAGCACATTCTTCATGCCCCACAGCAAATTATCACTAGGCAGCGGCTCTGGGTCTGTCACGTCAAGCACAGCCCCTGAAAGATAGCCTTCTTCGAGCAATTGAATCAAATCTGGCTGAACAATTAAACTTCCTCTTCCGACATTTACAACTAGTCCGCCCTTTTTCATTTTGCGAAGACGTCCTTGATTTAACAAATGTGTCGTCTTAACTGTCTTTGGCAGGCAGCCAATCAAGATATCTGCACGGCAAATCTGCTCATCTAATGCATCAAGCATATACACCTCATCAAACCATTCAGATGCAAATTTTGCAGTTCGTCTGATACCTATCGTATAGACATCAAATGCGCTCAGACGTTTTGCAATATTAGTTCCAATATCGCCTGTGCCTAAAATAAGCGCAGTCTTTCCCATCAGTGCCTGCTCACTTCCTGCATCCTGCCACAGACGTTTTTGCTGATGCTCAATATAACTAGGAAATTTGCGATACATTGTCAATATTCCACCAAGAACATACTCTGAAATAATCCCTCCAAATGCACCTGACATACTACACAGCATAACATTTCTTGGAAATCCTGGCTGCTGCGTATATTTTTCTACGCCTGCATTAGATGACTGAACAAATTTCAGCTTTGGTGCAGAAGCTATCTCTTCAATAGACGGATTTCCAATTATGATATCTGCCTCTTTCAAAAAAGCATGATATAGTTTCTCATCTCTTTTATCATCTATCGTGTACGCATCTTTGAAGAAAAACAAAGCGTCTGGCGCTTCTTTTTTTAGCTCCTCTTGATGTTCTTTTTGAAATGGAACTGTTACTAGTATCTTCACTATGCTTCCTCCTATCTTCTATGAAACTACTGTACCTATTTTTTCACATCTGACATCCACGCGATATCCTCGCTTATTCTTTTGATTTCTTCTGGCAAATGATAAGCATACGCTGCTTCTGGGTAAAGATAGGCATGCAGCTGCACAACATTATCTGCCAATTCTCTTGCCACAACTGCATCTTTTACACCTTTTGTCAAATCATATATCTGCCCCAGATACTCACCTGCCTCATATTGGAATGGAAAAGAAATACTTTCTTCAATTTCAAAATCACCCGCCTGAAATGCGAGATTTCCTAATTCCAGCATTGAAAGATTTGTTGCAATACTATCCATACCGATTGATACGGCTCTAACAACTGTCGTTGGCTTTGTCAAAATCAATTCCTTAACCTTTTTTAGACATCTTTCAATAATCATTCGCTGGTTGCCAGTTCGCCCAACATCACCTAATCCGGCATAACGTACACGGCAAAAGGCCACTGCCTGTGTTCCTGTCAGATTATATGTCCCGCTTCCATCAAGCTGTTCTGACCAGATTCCTGTCTGCTGATTCACTTCCGTCAGATATCCATTCATATAGCGAATTACCTCTGGATTTTCAATTGATACCTCAATACCGCCAAGCGTATCAACTACCTGTGCCGCTGCCAGCCAGTTTAACACAATATAATCCTTAATATTTAAATCAAGGTTTCGATTAATCATGCTGATCATATCTGCAATATCAGTATAACAAAGCTGTGAATTGGCCTTATCATAAAGTCTGCCCTTATGATAGCTTCCAGGATTCTCCAGGCGAAGAAGTGTATCACGAAGAACAGATATCAGACGAATTTTTCCTGTGCTTTCATTGATGCTCACAATCATGATAACATCTGCGTTCGCACCTCTATCGATACGCTTTTGATCCCTCGCATCTACACCAACCAACAAAATATTTCGATAATCTGAAATAAGTTCATCGTAATCAACTACTTCACTTCCCGTTATTGTCCCTTGCGCGTCTGTTACCTCAACAACATTTGTTCCATGATCTGCAACAAATACCTCCTGAAGCGAATCACTCTGCTTCGCACGCGCATAACTTCCTATCACATACGCACCTGCTAAAAGCAACACGATAAACGCTGCCTCCAGCCAAAACAACGGTTCCCTGTGCTTTCTTTTTCTGTTTCCCATACACAATCTCTTTTCTTATGGGCCAGTTTCCGCATCACTTAGCTGCGGTTTGCGCCATTACTCCTACTATATGCATGAGAAACAGATTTTATACATTTGCCAGTAAGCATGAAATTATCTGAATCTAGCGTTCTAGGCGAACTGTATCACAAATTGTTGCACCTCCAACAACTACATCACCATCATAAAGCACAACAGCCTGTCCTTTTGTAATGGCACGCTGCGGCTCATCGAATATAACGTGAATACATTTTTCATCAAGCTGCTCTACTGTTGCTGGCTGCTCAGTATGACGATAACGCACTTTCGCTTTCACACGCATTTTTCCTTCAATTTTAGGAACAGAAATCAAATTTAAGTCATCTGCAATCAGTTCACTTGAAAACAAATCAGCCTCATCTGTCAAAATCACCTGATTTTTTTCCTTATCTATTCCATAAACATACATAGGCTTTGCAAGCGACAGTCCTAATCCCTTACGCTGTCCAATAGTATAATGGATTATTCCCTTATGACGGCCAAGAACATTGCCTTTTCGATCTACAAAATCACCCTCTGGATATTCCTTTCCCGTATACTGACGAATAAAATCTGTATAGCTTCCAGAAGTTACAAAGCAGATATCCTGACTGTCATGTTTACGAGCATTTATTAAACCCTGCTCCTCAGCAATCTCCCTTACCTTAGGCTTTGGCAGCTCTCCTAGCGGAAACTGTGTGTGCATAAGCTGCTCCTGTGTAAGACTGTAAAGCACATAGCTTTGATCCTTATTGGCATCTAATCCCTTCTTTAAAAGATAACGACCTGTTACCTCATTGTATTCCACGCGTGCATAATGACCTGTTACAACGATATCATAACCCATAAGCTTAGCACGCTCATATAATTCCTGAAACTTAATATAGCGATTACAATCAATACAAGGATTTGGTGTACATCCATTCTCGTAAGCATCCACAAATCGCTTCATGACATGCTCCTCAAACTGACCTGTAAAATTATAAAGAAAGTGGCGAATCCCAAGCGTACAAGCTACACTTCTCGCATCGCTCACATCATCAAGTGAACAACATGTATTTTCTCGTTTTATTCCATCACCAGTTTCATTAAAGGTTTTGATCGTAATTCCAATACACTCATATCCTTTTTCCTTCATGCCTCTACGGATAATATCTGCAAATGAACCGCTTCCCACCGGCACACACAAATCATGTTCACATTTCAGATTTCTCAATGTGTTGGCAACATTGTACGCACAGCCGCCAACTACCGTTTTCGTCTCCTTGCAGGGAATATCCTCCCCACTCTTTGGGAGACGTTCAACCTTCATCATCAGATCAACAATCGCAGCTCCGACTACTAGCGTCCGCATCCCAACAGCTCCCTTCCTTTTTCAAGAATATTGATATACTCCTCAAAATCTGTCTCCGCGTTTTGAACTCTTAAAAGTTCTGTGTACTCTGGATTAATCTTTGAATAACCAACAAATGCCCCACATATAGCTGTTGCCATCGCTCCGATTGTATCTGTGTCACCGCCAAGATTTGCACACATCAGACAACATTTATTTGGATCCTGTGTGTAATATGCAATGGAAACCGCTGCCGGAACAGATTCAATAATTCCAACTCCTGCTCCAATTACATCATAGATTTTCTTAGAAAATGCATCTTCATCGTCTGCATATTCTTTTGCAATC
>ERZ825896.1017-NODE-1017-length-33535-cov-9.676971_pt1 | contig 33535 bp, 30 predicted proteins | sample MGYA00519858_ERZ825896 | MGnify/ENA primary metagenome ERZ825896 (study PRJEB31778, sample SAMEA3449214) | human gut metagenome | biome: human gut; feature: human-associated habitat; material: faeces | place: United Kingdom | collected 2010/2012 ...
AAGCCTTCCCCTATGAGGGGAAGGTGGCACGGCGAAGCCGTGACGGATGAGGTGGGAGCAGTTTCGTTTACGCGGCACTGTCCGCCTCATCAGTCGCCTCCGGCGACAGCTTCCCCTCATAGGGGAAGCCTTTGGACCGCTGCAGGGCGGTCAGCCCTGATACGCTTTGCCTGCTTCGACGGCTTTCATGTTGACGTCGAAGAGGTCGGCTTTGCGGGCGGGGATGACTTTGTGCAGGGCGGGGGCGATGGAGTCAAAGCGGACGCAGCCGGTTTTTTCGACCAGCGCGCCGAGCAGCAGCATGTTGGCGAGCGTCGGCACGCCCATCTCGCCGGCAAGACCGGTGGCGGGGATGTAATACGCCTCGACGTCGGTGCGGCGGACCTTGCGGCCGATGAGCGTGGAATCGACGAAGATCTTGCCGCCGGGGGCGACGGTATCCTCGTATTTATCGAGCGAGGGGTTGTTCATGACCATGAGCACGTTCGGGTGCTGCACGATGGGCGAGCCGACGGGCGTGTCGGACAGGATGACGTTGCAGTTGGCCGTGCCGCCGCGCATTTCCGGGCCGTAGGACGGGAGCCAGCTGAGCTCGCGCCCCTCCAGCAGCCCCGCGTAGGCCAGGACCTTGCCGGAAAACAGCAGGCCCTGCCCGCCGAAACCGGCGATGACGATCTGGAAATCAGCCATTTGCTTCACCCTCCTTATCGCGGTACACGCCGAGCGGATAGTACGGGATCATCTTCTCGTCGATCCACTCGAGCGCCTTCTGCGGCTCGAGGCCCCAGTTGGTCGGACAGGCGGAGAGCACCTCGACCAGCGAGAAGCCCTTGCCCTGGATCTGATTTTCAAAGGCCTTTTTGATGCAGGCCTTGGCGTTTTTGACGTTTTTGACCTTGTTGACGGTCACGCGGGCGAGATACGCGGGCGCGTCGAGCGTGGCGAGCAGCTCGCAGATGCGGATGGGGTAGCCCTGGGTCTTGACGTCGCGGCCGTAGGGGGAGGTCTGCGTGATCTGTCCGGGCAGGCTCGTCGGGGCCATCTGGCCGCCGGTCATGCCGTAGATGGCGTTGTTGATGAAGATCACGGTGATGTTTTCGCCTCTGGCGGCGGCGCTGACGGTCTCGCACAGGCCGATGGAGGCAAGGTCGCCGTCGCCCTGATAGGTGAAGACGACGTTGTCGGGCAGCGACCGCTTCACGCCCGTGGCGACCGCGGGGGCGCGGCCGTGGGAGGCCTCGATCATGTCGCAGGTGAAGTAGTTATAGGCGAGCACGGAGCAGCCGACCGGCGCGATGCCGATGGTCCGGCCTTCGATGCCCAGCTCGTCGATGCACTCGGCGACGAGGCGGTGGACGATGCCGTGCGTACAGCCGGGGCAGTAGTGCAGAACGGCGTCGGTCAGCGATCTCGGTTTTTCAAAGACGGTAGTCATGCGTTTGCGCCTCCTTCGGCCATAGTCTGGATGCTGGCAAGCACCTCATCCGGGGTGGGGATCATACCGCCGACGCGGCGGCAGAGCGAAACGGGCTTTTTGCAGCGGACGGCCAGCTCCACATCCTGCTTCATCTGGCCCATATTGAGCTCGACGCACACAAAGCCCTTGACCTTGTCGGCTGCGGCGAGCAGGGGCTTATCCGGGAAGGGCCAGAGCGTGATCGGACGGATCATGCCGGCCTTGATGCCGCGTTTGCGCGCTTCCACGATGGCGTTGCGCGAGACGCGGGCGGTGATGCCGCAGGAGACGATGCAGACCTCGGCGTCCTCCATCATGAATTCCTCCCACATGGTCTCTTTTTCGGCCAGGCGGGCATAGCGCTCGAAGCGCTCGATGTTCTTCTGCTCGAGCTCGGCCGGGGAGAGATACAGGGAGTTGATGATGTTGTGCGGGCGTTTGCATTCCGTGCCGGTGACGGCCCAGTCGGGCGCGCTTTTTTCCAGGACGGTCTCTTCGGGCAGGACGACGGGCTCCATCATCTGGCCCATCGTGCCGTCGGCCAGCAGCATGGCGGGCATGCGGTATTCAAATGCCAGACGGAAGGCCTTCTGCGTCAGGTCCGCCATCTCCTGCACGGACGCGGGCGCGAGGACGAGCACATGGAAATCGCCGTGGCCGGGGCCTCTTGTTGCGAGGAAGTAATCGGACTGCGACGGCTGGATGCCGCCGAGGCCCGGGCCGCCGCGTTGGACGTTGACGATCAGCGCGGGCAGATCCGCGCCCGCCAGATACGAGATGCCCTCGCACTTGAGCGCGATGCCGGGGCTGGACGAGGAGGTCATGGCGAGCTTGCCGGTGGACGCGACGCCGTAGACCATGTTGATGGCCGCGATCTCACTTTCCGCCTGGAGGAACACGCCGCCGATCTTCGGCATGCGCTTGGCCATATAGGCCGCGATCTCCGTCTGCGGGGTAATGGGGTAGCCGAGGTAATGGCGGCAGCCGCAGCGGATGGCGGCTTCTGCGATGGCCTCGTTGCCCTTCATCAATACTTTTTCCTGCATAGTCCGCTCCTTTCTCACTTTTCGACCGTGATGACGCAGTCCGGACACATCGTAGCGCAGAACGCGCAGCCGACGCACTGGTCCGGGTCGGTCAGCTCGACGGGGGTATGGCCCTTCTGATTGAGTCTTGTCCTGGACAGGGCCAGCAGGTGCTTCGGACAGGCGTTCACGCACAGCCCGCAGCCCTTACAGAGCTCTTCCTGAAATGTTAGTCTTGCCATAAGACACCTCCTGTGTAAGTTGATAATATAGTTTCTGAAGCTTCAGGGGGAACAGCCGGTCGATCGTCCCCGCGAGCTCGGGATACAGCGCTTCGGCGCAGCAGGTCATGAAGACCGGCAGGCCGGTCAGACGGCTGACGGCTTCGGCATACGGGACGCTGGACAGAACGTCCTCCGCCGCAGTTTGCGGGCCGAGGTTCGTGTTGTTGACGATGCCGGTGAACGGCAGGCCGCAGGCCGCTTCGATCTCGCGCAGGACCTGCACGGTATCCTCTGCCGTGCGCGTCAGCGGCCGCGCGCGGTTCACGACCAGCAGCATCTCGTAATTGCCTTCCTCCCGGATCTCCGGTGTGTACCGGCCGAGGGCCAGCGCCCCGCGGTCGTCGCCGCCGATGTCGAGAACGCCGTACTGCGTGCGGCTGCCGATGAGCGCGTAGGTCTCCTTCGGCATGGCCGGCACGTCGAGGTTGGAATTTGCAAATGGCGAGCAGATGAGGCCGATGCCCTCGGCGGATAGCTGCTGCTCACTGTCCTTCGTGCGGAAATAGGGGTTGACGATGTCAAGATCCGCGATCGTGACGGGAAGCCCCTGGTCCCGGTGCAGGGATCTTGCGTAGTTCAGCGCGATATTGGTCTTGCCGCAGCCATAATGTCCGGCAAACAGCGTCAGGCGTTTGGGCGTGTGCACGGTAGAGCCTCCCTGTCGGTATGATCACAGCTGGTTCCGGATGATCTTGCCGCTGATGGTCTTCGGCAGCTCGTCGCGGAAGACGACGATGCGCGGGTATTTGTACGGAGCCGTATGCTTCTTGACGTAGTTCTGGATCTCTTTTTTGAGCTCGTCCGTGCCCTCGGTGCCGGGGACGAGGACGATGGAGGCCTTGACGACCTGCCCGCGGATCTCGTCCGGCGCGGCGGAAACGCCGCATTCGAGCACGTACGGCAGCTCCATGATGACGTTTTCGATCTCGAACGGCCCGATGCGGTAGCCGGAGGACTTGATGACGTCGTCCGCGCGGCCGACATACCAGTAGAAGCCGTCCTCATCGCGCCAGGCGAGGTCGCCGGTGTGGTACCAGCCGTCGTGCCAGACGGCCTTCGTGCGCTCCTCGTCCTGATAGTAGCCGAGGAACAGGCCGCAGGGCAGCTGATCGCCGCTCGTCTTGATGCAGATCTCGCCGTTGACGCCGTCGGCGACGGGGTTGCCGTCCGGGTCGACCAGGTCGATGCCGTAGCCGGGGATGGGTTTGCCCATGGAGCCGGGCTTCATGAGATTGCCGGTCAGGTTGCCGATGCCGAGCGTCATCTCGGTCTGGCCGTAGCCCTCGGCGATCTGCAGGCCGGTAGCTTTGCGGAACTGATAGAAGACCTCGGGGTTGAGCGCCTCGCCGGCCGTCGTCGCGTGCTGGATGGAGGAAAGATCGTACTGCGACAGATCCTGCTTGATGAGCATGCGGTACATCGTGGGAGGCGCGCAGAACGTGGTGATGTGATACTTGGCGAACATGGGCAGGATCTTCGAGGCGTCGAAGCGGTCAAAGTCGTAGGTGAAGACCGCGCCCTCGCACAGCCACTGGCCGTAGAGCTTGCCCCAGAGCGCCTTGCCCCAGCCGGTCTCGGAGATCGTGAAGTGCAGGCCGTCGGGCTGGACCCAGTGCCAGTACTTGGCGGTCACAAAGTGGCCGAGCGCGTATTTGTAGCTGTGCATGGCGATCTTCGGATAGCCGGTCGTGCCGGAGGTGAAGAACATGAGCATGGGATCTTTGCCGCAGGGGGCGTCCGCCTCGCGGACATAGCGGCGGGAGAAGAGCTTGTACTCGTCGTCAAAGCTGTGCCAGCCCTCGCGCGTGCCGTTGGCGATGATCTTCGTGACGGGCAGGCCCGTCTCCTCGAGCGCCAGATCGACCTGATGGGCGGTGTCGCCGTCGGCGGTACAGACGATGGCGCTCACGCCGGCCGCCTGGAAGCGGTAGGTAAAGTCGTGCGCAAGCAGCTGGTTGGTCGCCGGGATGGCGATGGCGCCGAGCTTGTGCAGGCCGAGGATGGCGAACCAGAACTGATAGTGCCGCTTCAGGACCAGCATGACGCGGTCGCCGCGCTTGATGCCGAGGGAGGTGAAGTAGTTGGCCGCCTGGCTCGAGCCGTCCTTCATGTCCTTGAAGGTGAAGCGGCGCTCGGTCATGTCGTTCGCCACGTGCAGCATGGCGAGCTTGTCCGGGCTCCTTCTGGCGATGCCGTCGACGATGTCGAAGGCAAAGTTGAATTCGTCCTCATGCGCAAAATGGAGCTCCTTGAGACTGCCGTCCTCGTTCTCCACCGGCTGGACGAAGTGCGAACACAGAAGCTGCTCGGGCTGGACCTCCTCGACGACCCGGGGACGGACGACGATGGCCTGCTCCTCCTCCGTGCTCGCCATGATCATGGCGAGGAAGGTGCAGTCGGCGCCGTCGACGGCGATCATGCCGTGGGGCGTGGAGCTCTTGTAGAAGATGCTGTCGCCCTCGTGGAGCGTCTCCTCGTGGTCGCCGACGCGCACGCGCATCGAGCCCTTGAGCACGAGATCAAATTCCTGGCCGCCGTGGGTGGTGGTGTGGATGGGCTGATGCTGCAGCTCCTCGGAATACTGATAGGTGACCCAGTAGGGCGTGGCCAGCTTCTGGCGGAACAGCGCTGCCATGTTGCGGATGGTGATGCCGTCTTCGGCGGCGGTGATGAGGCCGCAGCCCCTGCGTGTGACGCTGTAGCTTGAAAGCTTGGCCGACTGGCCCTCGAGCAGGTCGGTCAGCTCGAGGCCGAAGGCCAGCGAACACTTGTGCAGGAAGGTGAAAGGCAGGTCGACCGTGCCGGTCTCATAGCTTCTGTATTCTGCTTCCGTCACGCCGGTCTTTTCGGCCATCTCCTTCTTGGTGAAGCCGGTGATGCGGCGCATCTCGCGGATACGGAGCGCGATCTCCATCAGGGGGCTTACGGCGGGGGGCGTTGTTGTCTGGGTCGTCATGGGGGATTCCTCCTTCAAAAATGAAAAACAAAAAGCTCGCCTCAAGAAACCTCTTGAGGCGAGCTGAAAATCAAGCCCGTGGTACCACTCAAATTGCGGCAAAATTCCTTGCCGCCGCTTCAGATCCCGACAGATCCTATCCCTTAACGCGGGCAAACGGAAGACGCCTACTTGCAAAACGCAATGTGTTCGGGTCTTCGACTCGGAAGCGATGGGCCTGTGGAGGTCCTGCTGCCGGTTTGCACCAACCACCGGCTCTCTGAAAGCAGTCTGTCCGACCGTCTTCGTCATCGTCTTTGCTGATTTGAACTTGCCCCATTTTTTTATCACAGACGCTGCCGTCTGTCAAGACCCTGTAAAAAATTTATCGATCCTGCGGTGATATCCCCCTCAAGCCGGGCCTGGTTTTATCGAATCTGCTCAGCCGTCTTCGCCGTGTCGATCCCGGCCGCGCCGTCGAGCCCCAGCTCGCGCGTGGCGTCCTCGCGCATCTTGTACTTGAGGATCTTGCCGGCCGCGTTCATCGGGAAGGCGTCTGTGAAGCGGATGTATTTCGGGACCTTGTGGCGGGCGAGGCTGGCCCGGATGTAGGCGAACATCTCGTCCTCCGTGACGCTGCCGGGCTCCTTGAGGATGATGCAGGCCATGGCCTCCTCGCCATATTTCCTGTCCGGCACGCCGATGACCTGTACGTCCTTGACGGCCGGGTGGGTGTAGATGAATTCCTCGATCTCCTTGGGGTAGATGTTCTCGCCGCCGCGGATGATCATGTCCTTGAGACGCCCGGTGATGCGGTAGCAGCCGTTTTCATCCCGGCAGGCCAGATCGCCGGAGTGCAGCCAGCCCTCCTTGTCGACGGTGGCGGCCGTGGCCTCGGGCATCTTGTAGTAGCCCTTCATGGTGTTGTAGCCGCGCGAGCAGAACTCGCCGTTGACGCCGTCCGGCACCTCCTCGCCGGTCTCGGGGTCGATGATCTTGCACTCGATGTGCGGGAAGGCGTAGCCGACCGTATTGCACCGCAGATCGAGCGGGTCGCCGCAGGCGCTCATGGTGCTGCCGGGGGCGGATTCGGTCTGGCCGTAGACGCTGACGATGTCGGTCATGTGCATCTCGTCCGGCTGGGCAGCCCGGCGCATGAGCTCCGGCGGGCAGCCGGAACCGGCCATGATACCGGTGCGCATGTAGGAAAAATCGGTCTTTTTGTAGTCCGGATGATTAAACATGGCGATGAACATCGTCGGCACGCCGTTGAAGCAGGTGATGCGCTCCTGGTTGATGCAGGCGAGCGAGACCTTGGCCGAGAAATACGGCATCGGGCAGAGCGTCGCGCCGTGCGTCATGCAGGAGGTCATGGAGAGCACCATGCCGAAGCAGTGGAACATCGGCACCTGGATCATCATCCGGTCGGCCGTGGACAGATCCATCCGGTCGCCGATGCATTTGCCGTCGTTGACGACGTTGTAGTGCGTCAGCATGACGCCCTTCGGGAAGCCCGTTGTGCCGGAGGTGTACTGCATGTTGCACACGTCGTCCGGCCGCACGCCCGCGGCCATGCGCAGGATCTGCTCGCGCGGGACCAAGCTGGCCCGGTCCATCGCCTCGTCGAAGGTCAGGCAGCCCGGCATCCGGAAGCCGACGGTGATGACGCTGCGCAGGAACGGCAGCTTGCGGCAGTGCAGGGCGGAGCCTGGCTTTGCGTCGGCCAGCTCCGGGCAGAGGGTCTGGATGATCTCACGGTAGTTCGAGTCCAGACAGTGGTCGATCATGACGAGCGTATGCGTGTCGGACTGCCGCAGCAGATATTCCGCCTCGTGGATCTTATACGCCGTGTTGACCGTGACGAGCACGGCGCCGATCTTCGTTGTGGCCCAGAAGGTGATGAACCATGCGGGCACGTTCGTGGCCCAGATGGCGACCTTGCTGCCCCGGCGCACGCCGAGCGAGACGAGCGCGCGGGCAAAATCGTCCACGTCGTCGCGGAACTGCGCGTAGGTCCGCGTGTAGTCGAGCGTCGTGTATTTGAATGCGTACTGGTCCGGGAATTCCTCGACCATCCGGTCGAGCACCTGCGGGAAGGTCTCGGAGATGAGGCTGTCTTTCTTCCAGACGAACTTGCCGGTATGCGCGGCGTTGTCGTAAAGCGTCTTTTTCTTGCCGCGCGGGGAATCGAAGCGGTGCATGTAGTTGACGAAGTGCGGGAAGATGACCTCCGGATCGGTCAGGTCCGGCATCCACTCCGGCTTCCACTCGAGGGAGATAAAGCCATCATAGTCAATGGAGGACAGTGCCTGCATCATGCTGCCGACGGGCAGCGTGCCCTCGCCGATGAGGTCATAGCTGCCGTCGTCGTCCGAGTCGCGCAGGTGGACGTGGCGGACGTAGGCGCCGAGGTTTTTGATGGTCGTGTCGGCGGATTCGCCATGGTCCCGGTAGGGATGGTGCATGTCCCAGAGCGCGCCCAGCTGATCGCAGGCGAACGCGTCGAGCAGCGCGCGCAGCCGGGCCGTGTCGGAAAAGACGCCGCTGGTCTTGAGCAGGATCGTGATCCCCTGCGCCTCGGCGGCGGGGAGGAGCGCTTCGAGCGCGGCGGAGATCCGCGCGTCGTCATCGCGCCGTGCGGTCACGGAGACATACGGACACTGCACGTCGTGCGCCAGCTGCATGAGGGCGGTCACGGTCTCGGTGCAGTCCTCGCCCGCGATGTCGCAGGCGGTATCGAAGCACGGGATGCACAGGCCCTTCTGCCAGAGCTCCCGCGCCGTCGCTGCGGCGGTATAGCGGTGCAGCGGGCCGCCGCGGCCGGTCAGCTCCGGCGTTTTGTGGACGTTATAGAGCTCGACGCCGCCGAAGCGCATGGTCTCGGCCATCTGCACCTGCTGCTCCCAGGGGATCTGCTGCCAGCCGCGTGTGGAAAACGATACATTCATGTGCTGCTTCCTCCTCAGGCGTTCGCCGCTTCTTCGTAGACGATCTTGTTGATGGCGTTGAGATACGCGTGCACGGACGCGCCGATGATATCGGTCGAGATGCCGCGGCCGGAATAGAGCTTGCCGCCGCTGCGGAGCTTGACGACCGACTCGCCCATGGCCTCGCGGCCCTCGGTGACGGCCTGGATCTGGAAATCATCCAGCTCGTAATGGCGGCCGAGGATCGATTCGATGGCCAGGAACGCCGCGTCGACCGGGCCGTCGCCCAGGCTCACGCCCGAGAGCGTCTGGCCGTTTTTCGTGAGCTTCATCTGCGCCGAAGCGCTGATGGTGTTGCCGGTGTTGATGACGTAGCTTTCGAGCCGGTACGTCGGCGGCACCTGCAGCGCGGCGGAGGCGATGATGGCGTCGAGCTCCTTCTCGCCCACGGTCTGCTTCTTCGCCGCGATGCGGCAGAAGGCCTCGTAGACCTTCGCCCCGTCCTCCTCCGAAAGATCGTAGCCGAGGGCGGCGGCCATCTTCATGACGGCCTCCTGCGTGTCATGCACGGTCAAAACTGCGCCGGAGGAGGTCTGCACGCCGTTGTCAAACGGCGAGAGCTGGCTGCGGCCTGTCTGACACATCCAGGCGATCTGTGACAGCAGGCGGTTCATCTGCGTGAACTGCAGCGTGCTGACGACGCCGAAGTCCTGGGCCTTGGCCGCCAGCAGCTTTGCCAGGTGCGCGAGGTTCGCGGTGTCGACGCAGTAGGCCGCGGTCTTGATCTCGCCGGCCCCGGCGGCGATGGCGCTCACGGCGCACGCGTCCGCCATCGACAGCGCGTCCGAGCAGCTCACGCCGAAGCGCACGTCCTTCGTCTGCGGCACGGCTTCATAGATCCCGCGCACGAAGCTGCCGAACGCGTCCGGCAGCATGTTCCCCGCCGCGTCGCAGACGGTCACGCCAGCCGCCCCGGCCGCGATCGCGGCCTGCAGCGCCTCAGCGAGGAAGGCGGGATCGGCGCGCGTGGCGTCGTCCGCGAGGAATTCCACGTCCTCGCAGACCGCCCGCGCCGCCGCGACGGTCTCGCGGATCGCCTCGAGCATGGCGGCGGGCTTTTTGCCCGCGAGGTATTCCATCTGCACGGCACTGACCGGCGCGGGGACCTGGATGCGCGGGTGCTTCGCCTCTTTGAGCGCGGCCCAGACCAGCGAAACGCTCGCCGGGTCCAGCGCGACCGGCACGCACACGGCGCTCTCCTTCACCGCAGAGGCGACGGATTTGATGAGCAGACTGTCGATCTTCGGGTTTTCGACCGCGTGCAGCTCAATGACGCTCACGCCCAGCCGGTCGAGGAGCTTGGCAAGCTCGATCTTCTCGCGGAACGAGAGCGTATAGCCCGCGGCCTTGCCCGCCTGGCGGATCGTGGTATCTGTCACGGAAATGTGTTTCATCGTAGGTTCCTCCTTTTTTCGGAAAACAAAAAGTCCCTGAAGCCAACTGGCTTCAGGGACGAAATAGCTTCGCGGTACCACCCTGCTTATCCCCCGCCTCACGGCGGACGATCCCTCTCGGACTCTGACAAGTCCATGGCCTGTAACGCGGCCAGACGGGCATTGCTACTGATCAAGCGGCGTTCGCAATGCCTGCTCGGGAATCAGACTGCCGCCTGCGCATCGTTACCGGCTCGCACCAGCCGCCGGCTCTCTGAAACGTGCACTGCAGGGACAAATTTCCGTCATCGCAGTTACTGTTTTCGGTTGACGCAATTATATGCACATCCGGGCGTTCCCGTCAAGCGGGTCTTCGCGCGTTTGCGGCATTTTCTATCATGCGGACAAATTTTTGCGCGTCTCACGCGCCGAGATTGCACAAAATGCCGGTGGCGATGCCGAGCAGAGCGCCCATGCAGACCTGCAGTGGCGTATGCCCCACGAGCTCCTTGAGCTTTTCCTGATCGGAGAGCGGCTGCTCGAGCTTGGCGAACAGGTCCATGAATTCGTTCAGCAGCTTCGCCTGCTTGCCCGTCTCGAGCCGGACGCCCATCGCGTCGTGCATCACGATGATCGCCACGATCACGCTGATGGCGAACGGGAACGAGCCCAGCCCGTACAGGATCCCCGCTGAGGTCGCCACGGCGCAGACCGTCGCCGAATGGCCGCTCGGCATCCCGCCGTCTCCAAAGATGCGTGTCAGATCCAGCGTATGGTGCATGAGCGCGTAGATGATCGTCTTGAGTACCTGTGCCGCGCCCCAGCCGACGAGCCCGCTGATGAGCACGCGGTTTGCCAGCAGCTCCTGCAGTGCCTGCATGGCCTCTCCTCCTTTTTACAAAAAACATCTGCATTATTTTATCACTGTACCGGGTAAATGGGAACCCTTTTTTCAGGAAAGTTGACATTGCCGCGTCTTCCGCGGTATGATAACAGCGCCGGAGACCCGGCAGAAAGGGCGAAAACTATGAGACTCGATAAATATCTGAAGGTGTCCCGCCTCATCAAGCGCCGCACGGTCGCCAACGAGGCCTGCGACAATACCCGCGTCACCGTCAACGGAAAACCCGCCAAGGCCAGCTACGACGTCAAGGTCGGCGACCATATTTCCATCGCCTTCGGCGCCCGGACCGTCACGGTCGAGGTGCTCGCCGTGGCCGAAGCCGTGCGCAAGGACGACGCGACCGCCATGTACCGCGAGATGTAAGACGCAAAAAAATCTGCATAGGTCCTGCCTTCCTGCGTATATATGTAGGGAGAAGCCGGAGCAGTCCCGGCCAAAGAAAGGATGATACCATGCAGCAGGCGCTAATGGAAGCGAAGAGCGTCGAACAGCCGCACCGGCTGACGCTCGACTCGCGCAGCCGTCTTTCCGTCACAGGGGTTTTGGAGGTCGAGAGCTTCGACGAAACGGAGATCCTGCTCACCTCCACGCGCGGGCCGCTGTCGATCCGCGGGCAGGGGCTGCGGCTGCAGCAGCTGTCGATCGACGGCGGGCAGGTCCTCGTCGACGGCAGCGTCGACGCCATCGTGTATGAGGACGACGCGCCGCGCGGCGGCTTCTTCGCAAGGCTCTTCGGCTGATGGAGATCCCCGTTTCGCAGCAGGCCCTGACCTTCGCGCAGGGGACGCTGCTCGGCCTCGGGCTGTGCGTGTGCTATGACGCGCTGCGCGCCATCCGGCGCAGATGCCCGCGCGGGACGCTGTCTGCGGACGTGCTGTTTGGGCTGCTGCTCGCCGCGGCGTTTTTGCTGTTCGCGCTGACATACGGCGGCGGGCAGTTCCGGCTGTATCTGTTTCCGGCGGTGGGGCTCACGGCGATCTTGTATTTTCTGACGCTGAGCCCGGCCGTGGTGCGGCTGTTTCAGGCGCTTTTTTCCTTGCTTGGCAGGTTTGTGCAGGTCATTCTGACGCCCGCGCGTTTTTTTCTGAAATTTCTCAAAAAAATTTTGAAAACCCTCTTTGCAAGATGCAGAAAATGGTTTACAATGACCTGTAAGCATATTTCCGATTGGAAACACGCACAACTGGAAAGGAGCAGACGCCGGAATGAAGTTCGTCAAGTCGTCTCTGCTGGTCAAGCTGGTGATTCTGATCCTCGTTGTGTACGCTACTGTTACCCTGGTGCGCCTTCGCTCCCAGATCAACGAGAAGGACGCCGAGGTAAAGGGGCTCACAAGCTCCATCGCAAGCACGCAGCAGGAAAATGACCGCCTGCAGAGCTCGATCGACGCGCTCGATACCCCCGAGGGGCTGGAGCAGGTCGCACGCGACCAGCTCGGCATGGTCTCGGAGGGCGAGATCGTCTTCGAGGACGTAGGTGATTCGTAAACGGGGGATCAGGATAGAAAGATGCAGTTAAAGGTAGGAGAAATTGTTGAAGGGACCGTCAAGAGCCTGACGAAATTCGGCGCATTTGTCGCGCTGGACGCGACGACCACCGGCCTTGTCCACATTTCCGAGGTCGCGCACGCTTACGTCAGCGATATCCACGACTATCTGACCGAGGGGCAGACCGTCAAGGTCATGGTGATCGGGCTGGAAAACGGAAAGATCAATCTTTCCATCAAGCGCACGCTGCCAGCGCCCACCAGAGAGCAAGGTCCGCGTCCGCGCGGCGGCTTCCAGTCCCGCGGCCCGCAGCCCGCACGGCAGCAGCCGTCTGCGCCGAGCCAGCCGCAGACGAAGTCGTTCGACGATATGCTCAAGCAGTTCATGTCGGAGTCCGACAGCAAAATGTCCTCCATCCGCGCCTATTCTGACCATAAAACGAAGACCAGAAGAAGATAAAACCCAAAACGCCCCGGAGCGGCCAGCCGCGCCGGGGCGAGACTTTATGAGGGAGCACCATGAAAACTGTCATCATCACCGGCGGCTCGCGCGGCATCGGGGCCGCGGCCGTGCGCGCGTTCTGCGCCCGCGGCGACCGGGTCGCCTTTCTCTATGAAAAGGAAGACGAAAAGGCGCAGGCCGTCGCCGCCGAGACCGGCGCGCAGGCCGTCCGCTGCGACGTGGCGGACGAGGCGGCGATCCGGGCCGCATTCTCGCAGCTGCCCGGCGCAGACGTGCTGATCAACAACGCCGGCATCGCGGATTACGACCTCATCAACGTCATCACGCCCGCGCGCTGGCGCAGGCTCTTCGCCGTCAATGTCGACGGCGCGTTCTACTGCATCCGCGCGGCGCTGCCGCACATGCTGCAGCAGCAGTCCGGCTGCATCATCAACGTCAGCTCCATGTGGGGGCAGGTCGGCGCGTCGTGCGAAGCGGCGTATTCGGCGACCAAGGGCGCGATCCTCGCCCTGACCAAGGCGCTCGCGCAGGAGCTTGGCCCGTCCGGCATCCGGGTCAACGCCGTCGCGCCCGGCGTTATCCGGACCGACATGTGCGCGAGCGTCGACCCGGCCGTTATGGAGGATCTGCGGCAGCAGACACCCATCGGGCGGCTCGGCACGCCGGAGGATATCGCCCAGGCCATGCTCTACCTGGCCGACGCCCCCTTCCTCACCGGCCAGACCCTCCCCCTCAACGGCGGCTTCGTGATCACCTGAGTCCCTTGGCTCCCCTTCCAGGGGAGCTGTCAGCGCAGCTGACTGAGAGGTTGTCGCAGATTTGCATAGAAAAAACCCAAACCGCAAATTCAGTTTGCGGTTTGGAAAGGAAGAAACGAGCACAGAGGATAAGAGACGTCGCTTGCGGCGGCTCGTTCCGTCGTGGTCGTTTCTGACGCGCCTCCGGCGGCCCCATCTTTTCTCTCGCAAGAGAAAAGATGGGGGGAGAAAAGAATGCTTGGGGACGCGTTGGGTGCTTCCTGCATCTGAATTTAGGCGAGGCCCTATTTTTTAGGCATCGTTCCACACGAGACTCACCTTACGGGCGTCTTGGTACGCGCCGCCTGATACGGGAGTATCAGATTTGTAACTAGTTGCCGTAGAATCTCTGCAATCAATAGAAGGTACAGGCCAAGTTTGTTGGTCTGCACCTTTTTGCGGGGCGTTTTTCTGGTTTTTGAGCACCAAAAGCCTTCCCCTATGAGGGGAAGGTGGCACGGCGGCAGCCGTGACGGATGAGGTGGAGGCGCGTCCGATTACCCAGCTGCACCATCTCATCAGTCGCCTGCGGCGACAGCTTCCCCTCGTAGGGGAAACCTTTGGCGTGCACGTTCTGCAGGCGCAGCAGACCCCTTGACAAATCCACTCTACAGTTGTAGAATCAAAACATACTACAAATGTAGAAGGAGGGCTTCTGATGGCGGATGCAATGCGGACGCTGCCGGATGCGGAGCTGGAGGTCATGCAGGCGATCTGGGCCTGTGAAGAGCCGGTGAAGCGGGCGTCGATCAGTGCGATTTTGGACCGGACGCACCCGATGGCGCCGACGACGCTGCTGACCGTGCTGTCCCGGCTGGCGGACAAGGGCTTTGTGCGGATCGAAAAGACCGGCCGCAGCGCCGAATACCGGCCGCTGGTCGCAAAAGAGGACTATCTTGCCCGGCAGGGGCGGAAATTTTACGATAAGCTCTGCGGCGGAAGCGTGTCGGCCTTTGCCGCCGCGCTCAGCGCCAGCGGGCTGACGGCGGAGGAGCTGGCGCAGCTGCGCGAGCTGCTGCAGGAGGATGCGCTATGAGCACGACACTGGCCTTCCGGCTGATCCTGGGTCTGCTCGTCGGCGGCGTCCTCACCTGCAGCGTCTGGGACCGGAGCTATACAGAGCTCGAGGAACGACCCACAGACGAGGACACAAGGACCGGCATGCCCCGCTTCCGCAGCTTTGCCGCAGCGGAGATGCTGCCGACCATGCTGGTGATGTATCTGGTCATCAGCTTTGCGATCGGCGGGCGGGAGATGGCGATGCAGTATCTGCTGGGGCTGCTGCTGCGCGTGTTTTTGCTGATCGGTGTGTATTATGTGCTGCTGCTGGCTGTCCTGCCGCTGCTGCGCCGGCATATTTCTGCCCGTGTGTGTGCGGTCTTGTGGCTGCTGCCGGGGTATCTGTACTTTTTGGCCCAAGTGAGCAGCGTCCAGCGCGCGGACCCGGGCGGCGAGCGGATGCTCGTCCTGCACGCGTCCGGGACGCTCGTGACGGTGCTGCTGGCCGTCTGGGCGGCCGGGGCGATCGGGGTGTTTGCGTGGAAGATCATCTCCCACCTGCGCTTCCGCCGCCGCGTGCTGAAGGACGCCGTGGTCGTCCGGGACGAGCAGACGCTCGCCGTCTGGCAGGCGGAGCTGGCGCGCGCCTGGCTTGGGGAGACGAAGTGGACGCTCGTCCGCGCGCCGCAGCTCACGACGCCGCTGTCGATCGGCCTGTTTCAGAAGACCACCTGCGTCGCCCTGCCCGCGCGCAGCTACACCCCGGAGGAGCTTTCGCTCATCCTGCGCCACGAGATCATCCATCTCAGCCGCCGGGATCCGGCCTCGAAATTTTTTATGGTCTTCTGCACGGCCATGTGCTGGTTCAATCCCCTGATGTGGGTCGCCATGCGCAAAAGCGCGGATGATTTTGAGCTCAGCTGCGACGAATCCGTCCTCCTGGCCCAGCCGCAGCCCGTCCGGCGGCAGTACGCAGAGCTGCTGTTAAAGACCGCGGGCGACGAGCGCGGCTTCACCACCTGCCTGTCCGCCACGGCCAGCGCCCTGCGCTATCGGCTCAAAAACATCATGGCGCCGGGGAAAAAGCACACGGGCGCGCTCCTCGTCGGGCTGACGTTTCTGCTGCTGACGCTCTGCGCCGGGCATGTGGCGCTGGCCTACGACGCGCAGCCCGGTGCGGCGCGGATCTTCGACGGCCGGCCGCCGGAAGACTTCTCCCTGCGCTATGTGGACGTATGGAACGATGACCGCGGCAGCGGCACCGACTTTGGCTGCACGGACGAGGCGGCGCTCAGGAATTATCTCGCCGCGCTGCAGCTGGAGACCTATACGGAAGCGCTCGACCGATACGGCGAGTGCCGCTCGCTGCAGCTGCTGTTTGACGCACCGGAGGGCACGCTGAGCGTGACGCTGACTGACAACCAGTCCATCCACGTGACGCGCCTGTGGCTGAAAAACGCCCCGAGCGAGAGCTATTATCTGGCCGAGCCCATCGACTGGCAGCTGCTGGACCGGCTCATCGTCCCGCGGCCGGCGCTGCGGGTCTGGTTCAGCCTGCCGGGGCAGGATGAAGACAGCTGCTTCTTTGCCGGGGTCTATTCCATGACGCAGACGCTGCCGGACGGGACCGTGCAGGTCCTGCAGGAGCCGGATGAAGGAAACTACAGCGCCTTCGGCACGACCGGCGGCGGAAGGACCGTGCGGCTGGAGTTCGGGCAGACGCTGCTGGAGCCCTATACCGTCACCTGCCAGACGCCAGACGGCAGCGAACGCCGGATCTTCACGCAGGACGAGCTGCGCGGCGGCCGCGTGCCGCTGCTGCCGGGTGAGAGCGCCGATTATACCGTCGCCGCCCGCCTGCAGGGCGAAGACGGCAGCACCTACGACGCCGTCTTCTGTTTCCGCTACGACCGCCTGGCGGGCGGAACGTGAATTCTGTACGATACAAGCGAAAGCGCACCGTTTTTGCGGTGCGCTTTTTTGCTGCCGGATTGCAAAAAAGGGGCGAATCTGCTATAATCAATTATTCAGTATATGCAGTTCGGAGGATATGCACATGGAACGCAAACCCGTTGTGATCGCGCAGGAGGAGCTGGCCAGAGAGGCGGCGGTCTGCGGCGAGATCAAAGCCTGGTGGGCCTCGCGCGGCCGGACGCCGCGGGCCTACGTCGACACCTATGGCTGCCAGCAGAACGAGGCGGATTCCGAGCGGATCCGCGGCATGCTCCGCGCGAGCGGCTATGACATCGTCGACACCGAAGAAGGCGCGGACTGCATCGTCATCAACACCTGCGCCATCCGCGAGCACGCGGAGACCCGCGTCTACGGCAACGTCGGCGCGCTGGTCCACACCAAGGCCCGGCATCCGGAGCAGAAGATCTTCCTCTGCGGCTGCATGATGGGCCAGCCGCAGGTCGTCGAGCGCATCAAAAACAGCTACCGCCACGTCGACGGCGTGTTCAACCCGCATGAGCTCTGGCGCTTCCCGGAGCTTCTGCAAAGAGTCCTGAAGACCGGCAAGCGCATCTTCGCCGTGGACGATTCCGCGGGCAACATCGCCGAGGGCATCCCGGTGGTCCGCTCGTCAAACCTCAAGGCGTGGGTGTCGATCATGTACGGGTGCAACAATTTCTGTTCGTACTGCATTGTTCCCTACGTGCGCGGCCGCGAACGCTCGAGACGACCGGAGGAGATCCTGGAGGAGGTCAAGGGCCTCATCGCCGCGGGCTATAAGGACATCACGCTGCTCGGCCAGAACGTCAACTCCTACGGCAAGGATCTCGGCCTCGGCGTCGATTTTGCCGACCTCATGGCGAGCATCGCCGAGCTTCCCGGCGAGTTCTGGCTGCGCTTCATGACGAGCCACCCGAAGGACGCGAGCAAAAAGCTCTTTGACACCATTGCCAGATACCCGAAGATCGCCAAGCAGTTCCATCTGCCCTTTCAGTCCGGCAACGACCGGGTATTGAAGGCCATGAACCGGCACTATACCCGCGAGGAATACCTGAAGCTGGCGCATTACGGCCGCGAGATCATGCCGGAGCTGGTCCTCACCAGCGACGTCATCGTCGGCTTCCCCGGCGAGACGGAGGAGGAATTCGAAGATACCCTCAGCCTCATCGAAGAGGTGCGCTACGACGCGCTGTTCACCTTCATCTTCTCCCCGCGCGCCGGGACTCCGGCCGCGAAAATGGACGATCCGACACCGAAAGAGGAGAAGAACCGCCGCTTTGACCGCCTCTGCGACATGCAGAACCGCATCTCGCTCGAGATCCACCAGGGCTACGTCGGCAGGACGCTGCGCGTGCTGGTCGACGGGCGGGAAAAGGAGATGCTCACGGCCCGCACCGAGGGCGGCCGCCTCGCCCGCTTTGCAGGCGACGACAGCCTCATCGGGCAGTTTCTCGACGTCACCATCACCGGCTGCACGACCTGGTCCCTGGTGGGCGAGGTCAAATAAAAGGCTCCCCTCTCAGGGGAGCTGTCAGCGAAGCTGACTGAGAGGTTGCAGCAAATTTACAGCTTCCCATTGTCTCCGACGGCCCCTTCTTTTCCGCCTTGCCGGAAAAGAAGGGGGAGAAAAGGGGCGCTTGGGCGCGTTTGGTGCATCCTGCCTCTGATTCTAGGCAAGTCCCAATGTTTCAGGCGTCGTTCCACTCGGAAGTCACCTCACGGGCGTCTAACTACGCGCCGCCTGATACGATACACCGGATTTGATGGCAGGTGCCTTTGAATTTGTGCGAAAAAACGCACTGCGAAGATTTTTTGGCGATGTACGGATTCGCCGAGGCTTTTGAGAGAGAAAACCGGAGGTTTTGATTATGGCTGAGCTCACCCCGATGATGCAGCAGTATTATGCGGTCAAGGAACGCAATCCGGACTGCCTGCTGTTTTTCCGGCTGGGGGATTTTTATGAGATGTTCGAGGAGGACGCGCGGATCGCTTCGCGCGAGCTCGATCTGACGCTCACCTCGCGCGACCATGCCAAGGACAAAAGCGCCGAGGACAAGATCCCCATGTGCGGCGTGCCTTATCATTCCTCCGAGAGCTATATCGCCCGCCTCGTCGCCAAGGGCTACAAGGTCGCCATCTGCGAGCAGATGGAGGACCCGGCGCTGGCCAAGGGGCTCGTCAAGCGCGACATCATCCGCATCGTGACGCCCGGCTCCGTGACGGAAAGCTCGATGCTGGTGGAGTCGAAAAACAATTATTATGCCTGCGTCTACGGCGCGGCGGGGACTTACGGCCTGTGCTTCTGCGACGTATCGACCGGCGCGTTCAGCGCCACGCAGATCTCCGGAGCCGACGCGATGCAGGACGTGCAGAACGAGCTCGGCAGCTTCCTGCCGTCTGAGGCGCTGCTCGGCGGTACGGCGGCGGAGGATGAGACGCTGGCCGACCTGCTGCGCGAGCGCTTCCACACCTGCGTGAACCTTGGCAAAGACGCGCAGTTTGACCCGGCCCTGTGTGAGGCTGCGGTCACCGCGCAGTTCGGCAAAAGCACGCAGGAGCTTGGCCTGGCGGAGCTTCCGTGCGTGACGCTGGCGGCCGGCGCGCTGCTGCTGACGCTGCGGGATCTGCAGAAGAACGACCTGCCGCACATCCGCGAGCTGGAGCTCTATGTTGCGGGCAAATTCATGCAGCTCGATCTTGCCGCCCGGCGGAATCTCGAGCTGACGGAGACGATGCGCGGCAAGGAAAAACGCGGAAGCCTTCTCTGGGTCCTCGACAAGACGAAGACCGCCATGGGCGGCCGTCTGCTGCGCGCGTGGATGGAGCGGCCGCTGCTCAGCCCCGCGCAGATCACGCGCCGCCTGACCGCTGTTGAGGAGCTGGTCAAAAAGACCATCGACCGCGAGGAGCTGCTGCTGTCGCTGCGCGAGATCACCGATTTTGAGCGCGCCATGACCCGCATCATGACCGGCACGGCCTCGTGCCGGGATCTGGCCGCGCTGGCGCAGGGCGCGTCCACGCTGCCGGAGATCAAACAGCGCCTGTCCGGGATGCGCGCGCCGTATCTGCAGAGCATCTATGAGCAGCTCGACACACTCGCGGATCTCAAGGAACAGATCGACCGGACCATCGTCGACGATCCTCCCTTCCTGCTGCGCGAGGGCGGTCTCATCCGCGACGGAGCAAACAAGGAGCTTGACGACCTGCGCGCCGTCCAGTCCGGCGGCAAGGGCATGCTCACGCAGATCGAGGCGCGGGAGAAGGAAAAGACCGGCATCCGGAATCTCCGCGTGGGCTACAACCGCGTGTTCGGCTATTACATCGAAGTCGCCAAGGGGCAGCTGAGCCTCGTCCCCGATACCTATATCCGCAAGCAGACGCTCTCCACCGGCGAGCGCTACATCACCGAGGAGCTCAAGGAGCTCGAAAGCACCATCCTCACGGCCAAGGACCGCATCATCGCGCTCGAATACGAGCTTTTTACCCAGCTGCGGCAGGCCGTGGCGGCCGAATCCGCCCGCGTCAAGCAGACCGCGCAGGCCATCGCCCAGCTGGACGTGCTGTGCAGCTTCGCCGCCGTGGCGGTGCACAACAACTACTGCAGGCCCGAGGTCGACCTCGGCAATACCGTTTCCATCACCGCCGGCCGCCATCCGGTGGTCGAGCAGGTGCTCAAGGGCGCGCTGTTCGTCCCGAACGACACGCGGCTCGGCGCCGACGACTGCCGCACGGCCATCATCACCGGCCCGAACATGGCCGGTAAATCCACCTACATGCGCCAGGTGGCCCTCATCGTCCTCATGGCGCAGATGGGCTCATTCGTCCCGGCGCAGTCGGCGCAGATCGGCATCGTCGACCGGCTTTTTACCCGCATCGGCGCGTCCGACGATCTGGCCTCCGGCCAGTCGACCTTCATGGTCGAGATGACCGAGGTCGCCGACATCCTCAAAAACGCCACGCCGCGCTCGCTGCTCATCCTCGATGAGATCGGCCGCGGCACATCGACCTTCGACGGCATGGCCATCGCCCGCGCCGTGCTCGAATACGCCGCCGACCGCAAGCGGCTGGGCGCCAAGACGCTCTTTGCCACCCACTATCACGAGCTGACCGACATGGAGCAGACACTCCCCGGCGTCAAAAACTTCAACATCGCCGTCAAAAAGCGGCAGGGCGACATGATCTTCCTGCGCAAGATCGTCCCCGGCGCGGCCGACGACAGCTACGGCATCGAGGTCGCCAAGCTCGCCGGCATCCCCGACCGGGTCATCACCCGCGCCCGCGAGATCCTGAAGGAGCTCGAATCCGGCGCGCCCGAGACGGCAAAGCCCGCCGCCGGGCCGGTGTCCGACCAGGTCTCCATGCTCGACATGCAGTCGGACGAGCTGCGCCGCGCGCTCGAGGCCGTCACCGTCGAGACGCTCACGCCCATCGAGGCGATGAACGTCCTGTATCAGCTCAAGCAGCTGCTGTAATTTCCGGAAAGAAAGGAGCCGTTCCGCATGGCCCGAAAAGCGTCGAACAGCATGTCTTCCCGCCTGACGAGGTTTGAGACCATCGCGGGCTGGCTGTATCTGCCGTTCTATCTCATCATTCTGAATCTGCTTCTGCAGCTGGCGAACGAAAAGCTCTCGCTCGGCATGAGCGCGCTGACGATCAACATCGCCTATTTTGTCATCAATCTCGCCGCCACGCTGCTTATCTTCCACGGCTTTCTGCGGCAGGCGTATTTTGGCGGCTCGTTCTGGAATTTCGTGCAGGCGGTGGTGCTGGGGTTCGCGCTGTATTACGCGGGCACGTGGGTTTTGCAGTTCGCGCTCACGAAGCTGGCCCCCGGCTTCACGATCTATAACAACGAGACCGTCGGCTCGCTCATCTCCGACAACGAGTACATCATGATGGCCGTAACGATCATTCTCGCGCCCGTCATTGAAGAGACGCTGGTCCGCGGCCTCGTGTTCGGCTCCATCCGGCCGACCTCGCGCGTCATGGCCTATATCGTCTCCGTCGTCTTATTCACGCTCATGCACAACTGGCAGTATTTCCTGCTCTATCCGGCGGGGAAGGTGCTGCTCAGCTGTATTCCGTATCTGCCCGCCTCCGTTGCGCTGGCCTGGACCTATGAAAAGGCCGGCACCATCTGGGCGCCCATCACGCTGCATGCGCTCATCAACGCGCTGTCGTTCGGGCTTTTGCAGCTGAACTTCTGACCGGGAGGGAACCTATGCCGAAGATCATCCAGCTCGACCGCCACGTCGCGGACCTCATCGCCGCGGGCGAGGTCGTCGAGCGCCCTGCTTCCGCCGTCAAGGAGCTGGTCGAAAATTCCATTGACGCGGGCGCAAAAAATATTACAATAGAATTACAAAATGGCGGAATGACCTTCCTGCGCATCACCGACGACGGCTGCGGCATGGCCCCGGACGACGCCCGCACGGCCTTCCTGCGCCACGCGACGAGCAAGATCCGCAAAAAAGAGGACCTTGCCTGCATCGGCACCCTCGGCTTCCGCGGCGAAGCGCTCGCGGCCATCTCGGCCGTGTCGAAGATCGACCTTCTGACCCGCGCGCAGGGCGCGGCGGACGGCGTGCGGCTGCATCTCGAGGCCGGGAAGGTCCTCTCCGAGGAACCGGCCGGCTGCCCGTGCGGCACGACCATTCTCGTGCGCGAGCTGTTTTACAATACGCCCGCGCGGATGAAATTCATGAAATCCGACGCGGCGGAGGCCTCCGCCGTCTTCTCCGTGGTGCAGCAGCAGGCGCTGGCCCATCCGGAGATCTCCTTCCGCTTTTTAAAGGACGGGCAGGAGCAGCTGCATACCGACGGCCAGGGCGACCGTATGGCCGCCATCTACGCCATCTACGGCCGCGAGCTTGCCAACAACATGCTCTCAGTGGACGGCAGCTGGGAAAAGCTGCGCGTGCGCGGCTTCGTCACCCGCCCCACCGCCACGCGCGGCAACCGCGCCTGGCAGAGCTTCTTTGTCAATAACCGCTACATCAAGTCGCGGCTGCTTTCCGCCGCCGTGGAGGAGGCGTACCGCAACCAGATCATGGTCGGCCGCTTCCCTGCCTGCGTGCTCGAGATCGATATGCCCGTGCAGGCCGTGGACGTGAACGTCCATCCGGCCAAGACGGAGGTCAAGTTCCTCTCGGAGCGGGAGGTCTTCGACGCGGTGCACTATGCCGTTTTGTCCACGCTGAACAAGGCGGCGGGCCGCCCGGAGTGGAAGCTTTCCGAAAAGCAGACCTCCGCAGCCCAGCCGCAGGTCCAGCCGCACGCGGTCCAGCCGCCGAAGCCCGGCTTCTACCAGAGCATGCAGGCGGCCGAATACCGCCGCCAGGCCGCGCAGACGCCGCCGCCCAAGCCCGCGCAGCCCGTCCTGGCCTCCCCGGTGCAGATCCCGCGGTCTGAGCCCGCCGCGCAGCAGCGCATCGAGCTGCCGAAGCCGAGTCCGGCCCCCGCCCCGGCTCCCGGGCCGGAACCGAAGCCGGAACCAAAGCCCGCCCCGGCGCCCGTCCCTGCTCCCGTGCAGGAAGCGCCCGCGCAGCAGGAGCTGCCGGTCCCCGAGCGGCCGTTCCGCATCATCGGCGAGGCGCTGCACACCTATATTATCGTCGAGCAGGGCGAGGCCGTCCTGTTCATCGACAAGCATGCCGCGCACGAGCGCATCCGCTTTGAGGCGCTCAAAAAGGAAGACCACCCCATCATGGCCCAGCTGCTGCTCGCGCCCGTCTCCGCGGAGCTTTCGCGGGAGGAAGCGGCGGCGGTGCTGGAAAACCGGGCGCTTCTGGAGCGCTGCGGCTTTGAGGCCGAGGATTTCGGCGGCGGCGACGTGCTCATCCGGCAGATCCCGTCCGACGTGGACGTTGAAGACGCCAAGGCCCTGCTGCAGGAGCTGGCGGGCAAGCTGCTCGCCGGAAAGACGCTCGACCCCAATGGCCTTCGGGACGAGCTGCTGCACTCGATCGCCTGCAAATCGGCCATCAAGGCCGGCTGGCAGACCTCCGACGAGGAGCTGCGGCGGCTGGTGCAGGAGGTTTTGACGCGCGACGACATCAAATACTGCCCCCATGGCCGCCCTGTCTGCGTGACGCTCACGAAGCGGCAGCTGGAAAAGCAGTTCAAGAGGGTATGAGCATGGACCGGATCATCTGCGTCGTCGGCCCGACCGCTTCGGGCAAAACGAAGCTCGCCGTACAGCTGGCCAAGGCCTATGACGGCGAGGTCGTCTCCTGCGATTCCATGCAGATCTACAAGCATATGGACATCGGCACGGCCAAGCCCACGCCGGAGGAGATGGAGGGCGTCCCCCACCACATGATCGACTGCGTCGAGCCCGGCGAGGATTTTTCCGTCGGCAAATACGTGCAGCTGGCGGACGGCTGCGTGCAGGACATCCTCTCCCGCGGCAAAACCGCCGTCATCGCCGGCGGCACCGGGCTGTATGTCGACAGTCTCATTGCCGGGCGGACCTTCGCGCCCGTGCCGCAGACCGGCAAGCGCGAAGCGCTCGAGGCGCAGCTGCGGCAGGAGGGCGGCGAAGCGATGCTGTGCAAGCTCCGCGCCGTCGACCCCGACGCCGCTGCGCGGCTGCACCCGGCGGATGAAAAACGCATCATCCGCGCGCTGGAGGTCTATGCCGAGACCGGCCGGACCATCACCCAGCATAACCTGGACACCCAGCGGATCCCCCCGCGCTACCGGCCCGTCTGGATCGGGCTGGACTACCTCGACCGCGCGGTTTTGTACCGCCGGATCGACCTGCGGGTGGATCTGATGCTGCAGGCGGGGCTGCTCGATGAGATCCGCGCGCTGCTCGCCCGCGGCGTCAGCCCGCGGACGACCGCCATGCAGGCCATCGGCTATAAAGAGTTCTTTGACGCGCTGGAGGGCCGCAGCACGCTTTCGGCCGCCGCAGACCTCTGCAAGCAGCGCTCGCGCAACTACGCCAAGCGCCAGCTGACCTGGTTCCGGCGCAACCCGCAGCTTTGCTGGCTGCGGATGACGGGGCAGGAAGATTTTGCACAGATCCTGGCCGCTGCCCGACAGAATATTCCTTTTTCCGCGCTTTGAATATGCTACGATATGGGTACAGACTACAAAAAAGAAGGAGCCGGTACCCATGCAGAAAACCACAGAAAATTATCAGGACATCTTTTTGAATCAGGCCCGCCGCGAGCGCACCATGCTGACCGTCTTTCTGATGAACGGCTTTCAGATGCGCGGCGTCATCACGGGCTTTGACCAGTTCGTCATCCTGCTGCAGTCCGACGGACGCCAGCAGATGATCTATAAGCACGCGGTGTCTACCATGACGCCCGCAGTCCCCGTTCACCTGACGCAGAACTGAGCTGCCGCTCCGTCCTGCGGGAAGGAGCAGTATGAAACAAGGCAGATCGTATTTTACCGTCATCGTATGGATCCTGCTTGCCGCGATCGCGGCGTATTTCGTCTACAATGTGGCAAGCAGCCTCTACGCGCCGCTGATGACAGCGACCGTCACACAATATGAAGCCGGGGCGGGCTACTACGCCTCCGGCTTTGTTGTGCGTGCCGAGGAGGTCGTCACCTCCGAGTACGACACGACCGTCCTCGCCTGCGCCGAGGGTGCGCACGTGGCCGCGAACGACGTCGTCGCCACCGGCTACCGCTCGGACGACGCCAAGACCCGCAAGACCCGCATGGACGAGCTGACCGGCCAGATCGAGCAGCTGCAGTACGCCTGGAGCGCCGCGTCGAGCGTCTACGACCAGGCGGCGCTCGACAGCAGCATCGCCGACAGCCTCTCGCACCTGAGCCAGTATCTGGCCCGGCGCGATATGAACTCCGTCTCGGACCTCACGCCCGAGCTCAAGGGCCTGGTCCTGCGCCGCACGTCGGACGCGGCGGACAGCGCCTCCTTGCAGCTGCGGATCGACGATCTGCAGGCGGAGCTCGCCACGCTCGAATCGCAGGCCGCGGGCGACACCAGCGACATCCGCGCCGGGACCGCCGGGACGTTTTCCGCCGCGGTCGACGGTTATGAATATGTGCTGACGCCGGACAGGCTCATGGAGATGACCGTCGCCCAGTTCCAGTCGGTCGCGCCGGACGAGACCGACGCGAACGCCATTGGCCGCCTTATCACCTCCGCCACCTGGTACTACGCCTGCGTTGTCCCGGCCAACGAGCTCTCCGGCGTCGAGGAGGGCGATAGGGCCACGCTGACCTTCGCCCGCGACTACTATCAGCCCGTCAGCATGCGCGTCGCCCGGCTGAGCGGCAACGAGGCGGGCTCGCGGCTGCTGATCCTGTCGTCCGACCAGGCGCTGCAGAACGTGACGCTCCTGCGGCAGCAGTCGGCGGAGATCGTCTTCGCCTCGTATTCCGGTCTGCGCGTGCCCAAATCGGCCGTCCGTGTCGAAAATGGTCAGACCGGCGTGTATATCCTCGAAGGCACGCTCGCCAAGTGGAAGCCCATCACCATCCTCCACGATACCGGCGAAAGCTACGTCGCTGCGCTCGATACCAGCTCGACCGACAATCTCTGGCCGGGCGACGAGCTGATCATCAATGCGAAAAATCTATACGATGGAAAGGTCGTCAACTGATATGTCTACGATTGCTGAAAATATTGCGAACATCCGTGCCCGGATGAACGAGGCTGCGAAAAAGGCCGGCCGGGACCCGTCGGAGATCCTGCTGTGCGCCGCGACGAAGATGAACGACGCCGACCGCGTCAAAGAGGCCGTGGCCGCGGGCGTCGACTGCTGCGGCGAAAACCGCGTGCAGGAGATCCAGGCCAAGCGCCCCCTCGGCGCCTACACAGGAAAGCCCCTGCACTTCATCGGCCATCTGCAGACCAACAAGGTCAAATATCTGGTGGGCGTGGTCGATCTGATCGAGTCCGTCGACCGCCTGGAGCTGCTCGAGTGCATCGAGAAGCAGGCGGAAAAGATGGGCGTCGTGCAGAACATCCTCTTCGAGGTCAACATCGGCGCGGAGGAGAGCAAGTCCGGCTTTACGAAGGAAGAAGCCGCCGCGCTGGCCGCCCGGATGCGGGAATTTCCGCATGTGGCGCTCAAGGGACTCATGGCAATTCCGCCGGTCAGTGAATTTCCTGGCGAAAATTGCAGATATTTCGCCGAAATGCGGAATCTTTTTGTTGACATAAAGGCAAAAAAATACGATAATGTGTCCATGGAATGCCTATCGATGGGTATGAGCGACGATTTTACCGACGCCATCGCCGAAGGCTCGACCATGGTGCGCATCGGCACCGCTATTTTCGGAAAGCGAAACTACAATACCTGATTGCTACGAAAACTAGAGAATCACGATTCTGGAGGATACACTACAATGGGATTTATGGATGACCTGAAGAAGCTGACAAAGCCCTATACCGAGGATGACGACGATTTCGATGAATTCGACGACGACGCCCGTCCCAGCCGCCCCAGCCGCTCGTCGACCGCGCCGAAGCCCTCGTATTCCGGCTTTGATCTCGATAACGACGATCTGTCTTCTTCCGGCAGCAGCTCCAATACCGGCCGGCGCACGCTCGGCGGCAGCAATGCCTCGAACGGCAAGGTCGTAAATATTCACACCACGGCCCAGATGCAGGTCGTGCTCGTCAAGCCCGACCGGTTCGACAACGTCTCCGACATCGCCGAGCATCTGCGCAGCAAGCATGCCGTGGTTCTGAATCTGGAATCCACGAATAAGGATGTTGCAAGACGGCTGGTCGACTTCCTGTCCGGCTGTGCCTATGCGCTCGACGGCAAGATCAAAAAGATCGCCATCAGCACGTACATCATTACGCCCTATAACGTTGACATCGTCGGCGATCTGATCGACGAGCTGGAAAACAAGGGCGTATATCTCTGATCCAAACTTCACTTGCAGGGAGGCAGCTTCCATGTTCACACCGCAGGAAATTCAGGAGCAAACCTTTTCCAAGGCCGTCTTCGGCGGCTATGACATGCAGCAGGTCGATGATTTTCTCGAGCCGCTGACAGAGGATTATATCACCCTTTACAAAGAAAATTCCGTGCTCAAGGCCAAGATGAAGATCCTGGTCGAAAAGCTGGAGGAATACCGCGCGCAGGAGACGCAGCAGTCCTCGGCCACCGCCGAGGCCGAGGCCAAGAGCGCCCAGCTGCTCAAGCAGACGCAGGCCAAATGCGCTGCCATGCTCCAGAATGCCGAGGTCAATGCCCAGGCCAACGCGCAGGTCAACGCCGCCAACGTCCAGCTGGCCCAGCTCAACCAGCAGATCCACGCCGAGCAGGAGCGGCTCGACTACGCGAAGCAGACCGCGCTCAACTTCATCTCCGTGATCGAGCGGGACGTGCAGGGCCATCTGGGCCTGCTCGAGACGCTCAAGTCCCGGGATCTGACGAAGGAAGAGGCTCCGGCCCAGCCGAAGTCCGCGCACGAAAAGCCCTACGACTGGCAGGCCGACAAGGCCGAGCCCGCCCCGGCCCCCGCGCCGAGCGTCAGCACCGAAAAAATCGCGTCGGAGATCTCCGACAACCTCGAAAAGCTGATCGGCAGCGAGCCGGAGACGAAGACCGTCTCCATCCCCGCCCCGGCCAAGCCTGCCGCGCGCCCCATGCATCCCGAAAGTGCGACCATCAAATTTGAAGACCTCAAATTCGGCCGCAACTACGACCCGACGTCGTCCAAATGAACCAAAGCCCGGCCAATGAGCGGGCCGCATAAGACAGTTAACAGGCACAGCGGGATCATCCGCTGTGCCTGTTCTTGTTATGATCTCGTGCGGGCATCCCTTGACTCTCCCTTTGGGAGAGGTGGCTGAGCGAAGCGAAGACGGAGAGGGGAGGCGCTGCAGGTGATCGCAGCAAAGCCCTCTCAGTCGCCTGCGGCGACAGCTCTCCCAGAGGGAGAGCCAAGGCTTTGGGGCTTTTGCCACGCATAGAAAAAACCAGCCGCCTTTCAAGCGAAAGGCGGCTGGCGGGGTATTTGCTTATTTCTTCATGGCGATGGCCTGCTTGGCCTTGGCGGCGATGCCGTCGGCGTTGATGCCGTAGGCGTCGAGGACCAGCGGGGCCTTGCCGCTGCGGCCGAACTCGTCGTTCACGCCGTGGCGGACGACGGGGATGGGATAGGTCTCGCCCAGATACTCGGCCACAGCCGCACCCAGACCGCCGAGGACGTTGGCCTCTTCGGTGGTGACGATCGCGCCGGTCTCCTTCGCAGCCTTCAGAACCAGCTCGGTGTCGAGCGGCTTGATGGTGTGCATGTCGATCACGCGGGCGGAGATGCCTTCGGCAGCCAGCTTTTCCGCGGCGGCCAGCGCCATCTGCACGTTCATGCCGACGGCGATGATGGTCACGTCGGTGCCGTCGCGCAGCGTCGCGCCCTTGCCGAGCTCAAATTTGTAGCCGGGGATGGAATCCGTCACGGTCTCGACCGCCAGACGGCCCAGACGCATGTAGGCCGGGCCCTCGTAGCCCACGAGCGCCTCAACGGCCAGCCGCATCTCGTTGCCGTCGCACGGGCACAGGACCAGCATGCCGGGGATCGCGCGCATGATGGCGAAATCCTCGATGCACTGGTGGGTCGCGCCGTCTTCGCCGACGGACAGACCGCCGTGGCTGCCGACGACCTTGACATTCAGGTGCGGGTAGGCGACGGAGTTGCGGACCTGCTCCCACGCGCGGCCGGCGGCGAACATGGCGAACGTGTTGACGAACGGCTTGAAGCCGCACAGGCTCATACCGGCGGCAACGCCGACCATATCGGCCTCGGCGATGCCCATATCAAAGAAACGCTCCGGGCAGGCGGCCTTGAAGAACTTCGTCATGGTCGCGCCGGCGAGGTCTGCGTCGAAGCAGACAAGATCGGGATATTTGTCGGCCAGGGCGGCGAGCGCCTTGCCGTAAGCCTCACGGGTTGCGATTTTTTCAGCCATTGTTTAACCCTCCAGTTCCTTGATCTGCGCTTCGAGCTCTGCCTTGGCCTGGGCCCACTGCTCATCGTTGGGCGCCTTGCCGTGCCAGCCGGCGTTGTTTTCCATGAAGCTCACGCCCTTGCCCTTGATGGTCTTGGCGAGGATCATGGTGGGCTGACCCTTGGTCTGCTCGGCTTCCTTGTAAGCGGCTTCGATCTGGTCAAAGTCGTGGCCGTCGATCTTGATGACGTGCCAGCCGAAGGACTCGAACTTCTTGTCCAGCGGCTCGGTGGGCATGACGTCCTTCGTCTCACCGTCGATCTGCAGACCGTTGACGTCGACGCAGGCGCAGAGGTTATCGAGATGATACTTGTTGGCAGCCATCATGGCTTCCCAGACCTGACCCTCGGCAACTTCGCCGTCGCCCAGGATCGAATAGACGCGGTAGTTCTTGCCCGCGACCTTGCCGGCCAGCGCCATGCCGACGGCAACGGAGATGCCCTGGCCCAGAGAGCCGGTGGACATATCGACGCCGGGGACGTATTTCATTTCCACATGGCCGGACATATGGCCGTCGATGCGGCGGAACATCTTGAGATCCTCGACCGGGAAGAAGCCGCGCAGCGCCAGCGTCGGGTAAACGGCGGGCGAGCAGTGGCCCTTGGACATGACGAAGCGGTCACGCTCCGGGTCATGCGGGTTCTTGGGATCGACGTGCATCTCGGCAAAGTACAGATACGTCAGCACGTCCATGCAGCTCATCGAGCCGCCCGGATGGCCGGAAGCCGCGTCGTGTACCATCTGGACACCGAGAAGACGCGCCTTGGCAGCGGTCAGCTGAAGTTCCTTCCGTTTGGATTGTTCCATATGAATTTCCTTCCTTTGTTCATAGAATGAGAATGTCCTGCGTTTGTGTGGGATTGATTTGCCTGCGCGGGAAATCCGTTTTGCTTTTTGTTGCATTCCACCATCTATCATACTAGATTCCCACGCGTTTTTCCAGTGGTATTCGTAAAAAAATCTGTTTTTTTCGCCGCTGCCTTTAATTCTTGAGGCTCTGCATCGGGGCCGGGATGCGGCCGCCGCGGGCGATGAAGCCGGCGGAGGATTCCGGATGCACCGGCATGATGGGTGCCGCGCCGAGCAGCCCCCCGAACGAGACCTCGTCGCCGACCTGCTTGCCCGGCGCGGGGATCAGGCGCACGGCGGTCGTCTTGGAGTTGACCATGCCGACGGCGGCCTCGTCCGCGATGATGGCGGAGATCGTCTCCGCACTCGTGTCGCCCGGGACGGCGATCATGTCGAGACCGACCGAGCATACGCAGGTCATGGCCTCCAGCTTGTCGAGCGTCAGCACGCCGCTTCTTGCCGCGGCGATCATCCCCTCGTCCTCCGACACCGGGATGAACGCGCCCGAAAGCCCGCCGACCGAGCTCGAGGCCATCAGTCCGCCCTTCTTGACCGCGTCGTTGAGCATTGCCAGCGCGGCTGTCGTTCCATGCGTGCCGCAGACGGCAAGTCCCATTTCCTCCAGAATCCGCGCCACGCTGTCGCCGACCGCGGGCGTGGGGGCAAGGGACAGATCGACGATGCCAAACTCGGTGTTCAGACGTTTCGACGCCTCAGCAGCCACCATTTGTCCCATACGGGTAATCTGGAAGGCAGTCTTCTTGATCGTCTCGGCGAGAACGTCAAACTTTTCACCCTTGCAGAACTGCAGCGCATGATGAACCACGCCAGGTCCGGAAACGCCAACGCTCACGACACACTCCGCCTCGCCGACACCGTGGAATGCGCCAGCCATAAAGGGATTGTCCTCTACCGCATTGCAGAACACGACGAGCTTTGCGCAGCCCAGACCGTCCTGCTCGCGCGTCAGATGCGCCGTTTCCTTGATGATTCTGCCCATCCGCGCCACCGCGTCCATGTTGATGCCAGCTTTCGTCGAGCCGACGTTTACGCTCGAACAGACCAGATCCGTCTGCGCCAGCGCCTGCGGAATCGCGCGCAGCAGCTTTTCATCGCCCGAGGTGAAGCCCTTCTGCACCAGCGCGGAAAAGCCGCCGATGAAGTCGACGCCGCACGTTTTTGCAGCCCTGTCCATCGTGAGGGCAAAGGGCACAAAGTCCTCTGTCTGACAGCTTCCGGCGACAAGCGCCATCGGCGTGACGGAGATGCGCTTGTTGACAATCGGAATGCCGAACTCGCGCTCAATGGACTCGCCCGTCTGGACGAGGTTTTCCGCCTTATGGCAGATCTTATCGTAAATCTTTTCGCAGCAGCGCCCGACGTCCTCGCTCGCGCAGTCGAGCAGCGAGATGCCCATCGTAATCGTGCGGATGTCCAGATGCTGCTTGTCGATCATATCGATCGCGTCAATGACCTTCTGTAAACTCGGCATGGCGGCACCTCAAAGCTTATACATCGCGTCGAACATGTCCTCGCGCTGGATGCGGATAGAAAGAGTCTTGCCCTCCGCGCAGGTTTTCAGAAGCTCCGAAACCTCATCGAGCGGCTGCTTGCAGCCGGACAGGTCCGTCACCAGCATCATGGTAAAAAAGCCGTCCATGATCTTCTGGCTGATTTCAAGAATGTTGATGTTGCAGGCGGCAAGCTGGCTGCACACGTTTGCAATAATACCAACCTGGTCCTTGCCGACAATGGTCACAATTGCTTTCATTTGTTTCCTCCGCTTTTCTTCGGCGGGCAGTATCTGCCCATTGCCGTAAAATCTGCCTCTATTATACTCATTTGCCTCCGGTCCGGCAAGACGCCGGAAACCGAAAATTTGCCGAATTTTACGCGCCGGTTCCGGTAATTTCTGAACGGTACACCAAATCGTCCGCCTTCTTTTCGCGTCTGCAAAATGTGAAAGCGCCCCTCCGAAATGCTTCGGAGGGGCGCTCTATTTGATGATTCTGTTTATCGGAGCGCACTTAAAACGCTGTCCGGCACCTCGGGCATTTCCGCGTCCACAAAGGTGATATCCGCCGCTACATCGGCGCTTGCGCTTGTGAGCAGCACCTTCACAGAGCCGCCGCAGGAAATACGAAGGCTTACAACCGTGTCATCTTCAATCGTAACCTCTGCAAAGCTGTCGGTAAAGTCGATTTCGAGCTTCTCCGCCTCCGGTGCAACCGCCGCGAGCATGTCATCCATAGCGCGGCTGCTGAGCGAGACGCGATAGGTGTAGACACCGTCCTGCTCTTCGCTTGTAAAATCGCCCTCTAAACAGACGAGATAGACAATATCCAGCAGCTTTGCCGTTCCGGTCAGGCTGCGTGCATCACTGGACGCCTCCTCGCCGTCTGCCGTGACAGCGCTTCCCGTGTCGGAGAAGAAGATGTTGAGCCCGCTTTTGTTGATGCAGTTGACCGTTACGCCGTCTATTGTGCCGCGGTAATAGCGCAGCGCATTTTTCACGACGACCGGTCCGCAGTCGACCGACACATCAAGATCTGCCGCAAGGGTCTGGCGGGAGAGCAGGTTCGACCAGCCGTTTATGAGCCGGAACAGATCGTCGGTAATGACCGGCAGCTCGCCGTCTGCATAGGTTTTGTCAAGGCTCTCCAGCACCGCATCCGGCACAGAGAAATTCGCCGCCGCGTCAAACCCGTCGAGCGTCATGTACAGCTGGAACGGTGTCTGCGCCTGGTCCTTCAGAGTACCGGAGGCGGAGATTGTAACTTTCTCCACACTGCCGTTTTCCATATGGACCTCTGCCGAAAGCGTCTGCCCGTCCGGGAGTCTGCCGCCCGTTTCCGGCAGGAGAAGCCCCACAAGTGTCTCCGCGCCATCAGTGTCCACGCTCACGCCATAGACGGTTTCGTCTCCGTTTTTGAGTGTTGTAAAGCTGGTCTGCTGATAAATCGACGTCAGATTCGACAGAATTGCGGAATAATCCGGGAATTCGGACGTGAGCTGATACGCCGTGCCGTTTTCCAGCACCACAAGGTTCTCCGCGTAATAAAGCGGCAG
>ERZ825896.1018-NODE-1018-length-33519-cov-7.911816_pt1 | contig 33519 bp, 29 predicted proteins | sample MGYA00519858_ERZ825896 | MGnify/ENA primary metagenome ERZ825896 (study PRJEB31778, sample SAMEA3449214) | human gut metagenome | biome: human gut; feature: human-associated habitat; material: faeces | place: United Kingdom | collected 2010/2012 ...
GGTGAGCGCCATGTGCGCATAGAAATCTCTGATTTCGTTATGCGCACTTTTGTCCAAAAGCTTTTCAGATTCAAAAAAATATTGTAATATATAAGATGTATGTAGTATTTTGGAGCGAAACAGAGCCTGCGGGCTTCTGTTTCGCTCGTCTGAAATAAGGAGTCATATGAATAGATTACCTGATAGACCGGAATCCGGGAATACGGTCACCCCAAAGACGACAGAAGAAACAAAAAAGAAAAAAGGATTCAAAGAGAATCTGGGCATGTATATGGCACTGATGGTGATTGTAGCGGTGATTTACGTCATTACCCAAAAGGTGCAGGTGCCCTATGACCATATGACGATTACGGACTATACGCCGCAGGAAAGCGGCAAGGACTTCTTCGTCGTAGGTGAACTACAGGAAGGTCAAAAATTCGCAGGCGCCAATGTGGATCTCAATGAAGAAACCGGTATCGCAGAGATCACCGTTTATCAGTATAATCTGCCGTCGGTTTTTGGTTCACAGGAATTTGTGGTCATGATCGGCGCACCGGAGGAGGACGTCAAAGAGATCTGGCTGCGCTACACCGACAGCGAAACACAGGAAACAGAGCGCACACAGCTCGACTTTAAACATACGAAAGAAGCAGAGTCATAAAAGGAACAGTCCTCGGAGTCAAAGCGCAAAAGAGGATTTTTTCTTTATTCAAACTGAAATTAAACTGATATATCACTTGACTTTTTGTTATATTGCCTTTATAATACATATTAAAGAAGGAGACAAACATGGGAAAGAGCGAAAAGAAAAGCGATATTGTATATAAAGAAATAAAGCGAATGATTATTGAGGGTGAATTAAAGCCTATGACAGATATTTCGGAAGATGAATTCAGCAGACACTTTCAGACAAGTCGGACACCTGTTCATGAAGCGATTATGAAGCTTGAGGAAGAAGGCTTTGTATACGTTTATCCGCGCAAGGGAACATTCGTCTCGGCGATTTCGCTGGCGGAAATGCAGCACGTATATGAGATTCGTATGTTGACAGAACCAACGCTTATACGGCATGCCTGTAAAGTGATCTCCGACGAAAAGCTGGACGAGCTTAAGGCGCAGCTTACGATTTCTACAGAACATATGAGTGAAGCAGAGTATATAAAATACTTTACGGATCTCGATAATAAATTACACACGATGATTTTAGAATGTTCGGATAATGAGTTTATCAAAGTTGCGATGTACCGCGCATATGACCATCAACACAGAGCCAGAATCCGCATTGCATCAAAGCCAAGAGAGTTCGCGCGGGCAATCGAAGATCATATCGAAATTGTCGATGCAATCAAAGAGAGAAATGAAGAAAAGGCAATTGAAGCAATTCAAAAACATTTGATTCAAGGAAAAATTGACTTTAGCCGAATGGATTATATGGTTTAGCATCCCCTTTTTCCTTTTCAAAAAGGGGTATTTTTAGACAGATACTAATATATCAGTTATGCATAAACAAAAACATCAATAAGGAGGAGGAAAATGAAAATCACAAAACTGGAAGTTTTTAAAGTGCCGCCGCGCTGGCTGTTCTTAAAAATTTCAACAGATGAAGGCATTGACGGTTGGGGAGAACCGATTTTAGAAGGACGGGCTGAAACCGTTCGAACAGCAGTGCTTGAGTTGGAAGAGCTCCTCATTGGTAAAGACCCAGGAAACATTGAAGATATTTGGCAGATGCTGTATCGAGGAGGATTTTACAGAGGCGGCGGCGTTCTGATGAGCGCGATCTCGGGAATCGATCAAGCACTGTGGGACATTAAAGGAAAGAGATTCAATGTACCTGTTTACGAACTTCTTGGCGGCAAATGCCGTGATAAAGTCAAAGTCTACGGATGGGTAGGAGGAGATCGACCTAAAGATGTGGTAAAAGGTGTGCAGGAAAGAAAACAAGCGGGCTATCAAGCGGTAAAAATGAATGGGACAACGGAAACCGGATATATTGATTCCTACCGTAAGATTGATGAGGTTGTAGAGCGGATGGCTTCTGTTCGCGAAGCGGTTGGTAAGGATTTTGATATTGGCATTGACTTTCATGGCAGAGTTCATAGAGCAATGGCTCGAATTCTTGCAAAAGAATTGGAAGCATATCGTCCAATGTTTATTGAGGAGCCGCTGCTCCCTGAAAATCTCAGCGAATTACGAACCCTTATAAACCATACAACGATTCCGATCGCAACAGGAGAACGTTTATATTCGAGATGGGATTATAAACCGCTTTTTGAAAATGGGTTCGTAGATATTATTCAACCGGATCTATCCCATGCAGGTGGCATTACGGAGGTAAAAAAACTGGCGGCTGTTGCAGAGGCTTATGATGTTGCAGTCGCGCCGCATTGCCCATTGGGGCCGATAGCGCTGGCCTCCTGTTTCACGATTGATGCGTGCTGTCATAATGCTGTCATTCAGGAGCAAAGCTTAGGAATGCAGTTTACAGAGGGAATGAGTTTGACCGGATATCTTAAAAATCCTGAAATTTTTGAGTACGAAAATGGCTATATGAACATCCCTGCTACACCAGGACTTGGCATTTTGATTGATGAAGAAAAAGTAAGAGAAATGGATGCAATTGGTTATCATTGGAAAAATGCGCAGTGGAGAAATGAAGATGGATCTGTAGCAGAGTGGTAGGAGAGTAAGCATGAATATTTGGATAAAAGAAAGCGATGAGAACGGGATTTCAGAAGAAACGATCATATCCAGCCTAAAAAAGTCGTTAGAGAATAGAACGATACAAAATGTGCTGTTGGTGCCGCCGGATTATACAAGAATGAATTCCAAAGCGGGATTTATCACAAACCAATATTATCACATTTTGAAAGAGCGTGGATGCCATGTGGAAATTATGCCAGCTTTAGGTAGCCATATGCCAATGACAGAAGCTGAATACAGGGAAATGTTTGGAACTGATATTCCACTAGAAACATTTGTGGTTCACAATTATAAAAAAGACTGCAAACTTTTAGGTTGTATCGAGAGCAGTTTCGTGGAGAAAGTAACCGCTGGTCAATTCTCAATAGAAATTCCAATTGAGCTTAACCGAATTTTTTTCGAAAAGCAATATGATTTGATCATTTCGATTGGTCAGGTTGTTCCGCATGAAGAACTCGGATTTTCAAATTATTCTAAAAACTTTTTTATTGGCTGTGGAGGATACCATACAATCAGTGAAACACATCTCATGGGTGCTATTTACGGCATGGAACGCATTATGGCAACAGAGAAGAATCCATTGCGGCATATTTTGGATTTGGCCTATGAAAGATACTTGACAGAATTTCCAATTCTATTTGTTATGACAGTGACTACTGCAATCAATGAAAATGTTCACGTGCACGGAATCTTCATCGGGGAAAAGCGTGATAGCTTTGAAGCCGCAGTTGAAATGTCGAAAAAGGTAAATGTCTATACTTTGGAAAAACCAATACACAAAGCTATCGCATATATGGAGCCAAAGGAATTCAAGACTTCATGGCTCGCCAATAAAGCCTTATACCGACTGCGCATGGCAATGGAAGAAGGTGGTGAACTGATTGTCCTAGCACCGGGGATGTATCAATTCGGAGAAACCAAAGAAAATGATGCATTGATTCGAAAATATGGGTACTGCGGAAAAGAAGCACTCATAAAACTGTATCAGGAGAATCAAGATCTGCAAGAGAATATTCCTGTAGCTTTTCACCTAATACATGGATCAGTAGAAAATCGATTTACTTATACTCTAGCAGTAAAAGAGCTAAGCAAGGTGGATATTGAGACAGTTGGGTATCATTACGCGAACTATGATGATGTTATAAAAAAATATCATATCAATGTAGACACGATGAAAACCGGATGGATAATTACGCAGGAGGGAGAGGAGGTTTATTTCGTTGAAAAGCCTGCGTTGGGCTTATGGGTTTATGGTAATCATGCACAAATTTAAAATGATAAGGAGTAGAAAGATGATAAGAAAAAAAGGAATCGCAGTTATATTAATTCTTGTGATGGTAGTGGCTTTTTCCGGATGCGGAAACAATACAAATACGGCAGATGATGAAGTCATTGTTATTAAAGTCGCTGAATGGCTTGCGGATACACATCCAATGACGACATCTTTGAAATATCTGGAAAAGATTGTTGAAGAAAGAACCGACGGGAAAATCGATATTCAGGTATATCCGAACGCACAGCTGGGTTCAGAAGAAACCTACATTGATGCAGTGATTCAAGGCACGATCGAAATGGGTGTACCGGGAACAATGCTTTCGAAATATTCCCCGGGTATTGCAGTTTGCGAATGGCCATTCTTGTTCTCGACATGGGATCAGGTTCGGTACGTTTATCACGAAAGCAGCATCGGTACAGATATAACAGCAAATCTGCCGGAAGAAGTAGGTGTTAGAAACTTGGGCTTTACTGTCAATGGTTTCTCTGAGTTTTCCTGCAAAAGTGAACTGAAGACAATCGATGATTTTAAAGGACTGAAGTACAGGGCGGCAAATCTGGATTATCATATCAGCATGATTGAAAATCTTGGTGCAAATCCGGTTCCGCTGCCATTCTCCGAGGTGTATACGTCTTTGGAGTCAGGCGTAATCGTAGGGCAGTATAATCCTTATGCCACGATCTACGCATCAAACCTTTATGAAGTGCAGGATTATGCTTTAGAATCACATCATATGTTCCATCCGTGCCAGTGGATCATTAATGAGGAGTTCTATCAATCCATTCCGGAAGATTTAAGAAAAATCTTTGACGAATGTGTGCAGGAAGCACTGGACTATAACTGGGAAATCTCAGAACAATACGATGAAGAAGCAAAACAACAGTGCATCGACGCAGGCATGACAATCAATGTTTTAGCAGATGATGCAAGAGCTGAAATCATTGAGGCAATGCAGCCGACTTATGAACTTTTTGAAAAGAACTATCCGGGAAGCCAAGCTTGGGTAGATAAAATTTATGCAGAACTTGAAAGTAAAGGTCTAATGTAAACGAAAATATCTGGTAATACCTTATACCATACAAGGAAGGAGGATGTTCACAAGGGCATCCTCCGAACTTACAAGAATGGAGGTCTGAATTCGTGAGAGAAAAAATTGATGGAGCATTTATGAGATTCTTTAGTGTACTGTCTGTGATAGCATTCAGCGCAATGGTCGTTCTGATTTTCATGAATGCTGTGCTCAGATATGTTTTTAACTCAGGCATTACACAAGCAGAGGAACTATGCAGATACTTCTTTGTATGGACTTGCTTTATGGGCAGTGTTGTAGCATACAAGGAAAATAGTCATGTATGCATTGATTTTCTTGAAAAACATTTAAAAGGAATATCCAGAAAAATATTATTGCTATTGCAGGATATCGTGATATTATTGATTTTAGCAGTTATCTTATATGGTGGTATAAAATATACCATAGGTGTCAGCAGTGCGTTGTCCCCGGCTTGCAAATTGCCAATGCCTGTATTGACTAGCGCTCTAGTGATTGCAGCAGTCGCATTGATATTCCTGACGTTTGATAGGATAGGTCAACACATGAAAAGCTTTTTTAAAAAGGAGGAACTGTAGAATATGCAATTATTAATTTTTATCGCAATCTTGGCAATTATGCTTCCTCTTGGCATACCGATTGCTTTTGTATTGATGGCTGCTGCCGCAATCCTTTTGAACTCAATCGGAGCTTTTAATGCATTCTCCATTGCGCAGAACATGGTAACCGGAACTGATAACTATGCACTGATGGCAATTCCGTTTTTTATGCTGGCGGGAGAATTGATGAGCAATGGTGGGCTGGCAAGACGACTGGTGAATTTTGCAGATTTGATTGTCGGACGTTTTCATGGTGGATTGGGCTATGTTGTGATTATAGCAAGTGTTATTTTTGCCGGACTTTCAGGAAGCGCTGTTGCTGACGCAGCAGCACTGGGAGGCATTTTGATTCCGATGATGACCAAAGCAGGGTACAATACGGATCGTTCCTGTGGTCTAATCGCGACATCATCCATTATTGCGCCAATTATTCCGCCAAGTGTTCCGATGATTTTACTGGCATCTTCGGTTGGAATATCAACCACCAAACTTTTTATGGCAGGCATTGGACCAGGAGTCCTGATGGGGATTGTACTGATGTTTGTATGGTTCTTTACTGTGAAAAAAGACGGATACAACGATAAAACCTATTACACAAAACAGGAAGCAATTACAATTTTAAAAGATTCCGTACCTGCTTTGGTACTGCCTTTTATCATTGTATTTGGAATTCGTTTCGGGATTTTTACTCCGACGGAAGCAGGATCGTTTGCCGCAATTTACGCACTTTTGATTTGCTTACTCTATTACAAAGAGCTGAAGCTCTCAGACTTACCGAGAATCATTATCAGCAGTGCGAAAACTACTGCAGTTGTTATGTTCATTGTTGCCGGAGCCTCGGCTGTTGGTTATGTTATTACCATCGCAGGACTTCCAACACAGTTAGCAGGTGTTTTAGAAAACTTTATACACAGTAAGATTTTATTATTGCTGGTGATCAATGCGTTTTTCTTCCTAATGGGGATGATTATGGATACGACACCTAACATTCTGATCTTTGCGCCGGTCGTATATCCGGTTATACAAATGGCAGGTATTGACCCAATCTATTTTGGTGTTATTATGGTATTAAATCTTTGCATTGGTCTGGTAACTCCACCAGTGGGAACCGTACTTTTTGTCAGCAGCGGCATTAGCGGAAGACCACTTTCCGGTGTGATAAAAGGAGCTTTGCCGTTTTTGGCGGCAGAGATAGGATTGCTTATTGCATTCATTTTCGTGCCGCAGCTGATTACAGTTCCCTTTGGATGGATTATGGGATAAACAAAAGAAAGGAAGACAGTTTTGAATGAATTTGTTTAGAATTGATGAAAAGGACTCCGTTGCGGTTGCTCTCAAAACCATTGCGACTGGAGAAACCAACAAAGTCGGAGATATAGAGGTTACCGCAAATGAGGAGATAAAAACCGGTCATAAAATTGCCCTGAAGAATATTGCTTCCGGTGAACCTGTTATCAAATACGGATGTACGATCGGGGAAGCAGCGCAGGAAATACAGAAAGGCGATTGGGTGCATACCCATAATCTCATCAGCCATGCCGATGATGCAAGAAGCTATACCTATCATTTTGACGAAAATGAAGTTGTGATGCCGGGAACAAGCGATTTGACTTTCAAAGGTTATCATCGTAAATCAGGTGAAACCGGGACCAGAAACTATATCGCGGTCATGTCCGGTGTGTTCTGCGCAAACCCGCATATGAAGCAATTCGCTGAAGCGGCGAACAAAAGATTTCCAAAGAATGAACACTTTGATGGTTTCTTGCCGCTGACGCATGAATGCGGATGCGGACAGGAAGGCGATGATTTGACAAATGTCAGAAGGATTCTTGCGAATCTCATGCAAAATCCGAACTTTGGCGGTGTGTTACTGGTTCAGGTTGGCTGCGAGATCAATCGATTTGAAACCATCGAACCATATTTGGATAATTTTGACTATGATAGGCTGCGTATGTTTACGATGCAGGAAGTGGATGACGAGTATGAAGTTGCCATGCAATATGCAGAGGAGCTTTATCAAATCGCAGCGAATGACGCCAGAACGGAACGCCCAATTTCTGAGCTGCATATCGGTTTCAACTGCGGAGGTTCGGATGGATTTTCGGGATTGACTGCCAATAAGCTTTTAGGTGAATTTGCGAATTATATTTGTGCAAAAGGCGCAACTGCCACCTTGACGGAAGTTACGGAAATGTTTGGCGCCGAGCAGATCCTGATGAATCGTGCGATCGATCAGGCAGCCTTTGAAAGAATAAAGGAATTGCTGAAACGCCATAGAGATTACATTTTAAAGTACGGAGGAACGGCAAATGGAAATCCATCCTTTGGAAACAAAGCAGGAGGAATCTCTACGATTGAAGATAAATCTTTGGGATGCATCCAAAAAGGCGGCAGATGCGCAATCGTAGATGCGCTCTTTTACGGAGAGCGTGTTGAAAAGCGTGGCTTGAATCTCGTACAGGGACCGGGAAGTGATCTGGTGGGCGTAACATCGCAGATTGCTGCAGGGGCAACCATGGAGATCTTTACTACCGGCCGCGGCACCCCGGTCGCTTTTGCGGCACCGACGCTTAAGGTTTCCACCAACAGTACAATCTATGAAAAAAAGAGAAATTGGATGGACTTTAATGCAGGACAGCTTCTGGAAGGAAGAACAATGGAGGAGCTACGCAAAGAATTTATCGAGCTGGTCCTGAAAACTGCTTCCGGAGAATATGCTGCAAGCAATGAACGAGCAGGCTTTTATGAAATCGGTATATTGCGTGACGGTGTTATATTATAGAGAAAGGAAAGGGCAGTCCGGAAGGTATCAGTTTATGTAATACAAAGCGGAGAGCCGGACTGCCTTAGGTGTTATAAACAGTTGTAGGTTTATTCGTCTAATGATAGAGCGCAAAGGACATCATACAAGATTTGGGTGCCCTTTTGAATAGAAGCAGCGCTGGAAAATTCCTTAATGCTGTGACTGATTCCGGATACACTGGGGACAAATATCATGGCAGAAGGTGTGAAGTTCGCCAGATTCATCGCATCGTGACCGGCACCGCTGAACATTCGTTTATAAGAAAAATTTTCTGTCTGGCATGCATTTTCAATTACATTGAGTATACAGGAATTCATCAAAGTTTCTTTTTGGTCAGAGAACAAAGTACAGTTTAAACCGAAAGAAGAATAATCCTGTATCCAATTATTTAAAACCTGATGCATAGTCAGCGATGACGAGTGGCGTGCTTCAATGCAAAAGTTTGTTTTAGCAGGAATCACATTGACTGCGGGATTCTCAATATCAAAAATCCCGATCGTACAAACCATTCCATCATCTCTAAGAGACACCCTCTGGTATAAATCACTTAATGCAACTGCAGACTTCTGCATAGCGTCGTTTCGGAGAACCATAGGAGTGGTGCCTGCATGGTTTGCATCACCAAAGATTTCAGCATGAAATCTTGCAATACCAACAATTCCTTCAACGATTCCGATATCTTTTGCTTCGTTTTCCAAGATGCCGCCTTGTTCAATGTGCAGTTCGACATATGCACAATAGTCGTTTTTATTGCGCTTTGCAGCAAGGATGTCAGAGCTCGAAATGCCAAAGCATTTTGCTTTTTCAAGTTCCTCCGGCAGAATCGGCATTCCTGTAAAACATTTGCTTCCAAATGTTCCGCCAACAGCATTGCCTTCCTCCTCAATGAATGCAACCACTTCAATCGGATGAATGTTTTTGAAGTTACATCGATTCATTTCACGAATGCATTCGATAGCACCCAAGACACCTAAACAACCATCATAGATTCCGCCATTTGGTACACTATCGATGTGTGATCCAACGACAACCTTTGGCGCATCATGGTCTAGTCCTTCTCGGAAACCGATAAGATTTCCTACAGGGTCGATATATGTTTTTAATCCGGCATCCTCCATCAATTTTTTTACATATAATTGCCCTGATAAAAAATCATCGGAATATGCTACACGACTGGTTCCCCTATGTTCAACAAATCCAATTTGCCCTAATGTTTCAAGATTTTGACAAAGCTCGACAATATTGATGCTCATAAATACCTCACATTATAAACCCTCGTAACATCCGGCAAAAGCTTTAGACGCAATAAATTGACCTTGCCCTTTTTCGCCAACAAATGTACCATGCTCAACCATCAGACGGCCTCTCAATAAGACAGTATCGGGACGTCCTAACAAATCCATTCCCTCATAGATATTATAGTCTATGCCGTTTGGATTTGCAGCTAAGGAGATTTTTCCTTTATAATCAGGATCGATAATAACAATGTCTGCGTCAGAGCCAACTGCAATATGCCCTTTTCTTGGATAGATTCCATTGATTTTCGCAGGTAAAGTCGAGCATACTTCGACGAATTTTTTCCTTGATATTTTACCGCTGACCACACCTTTTGTCCAAATCACAGGAATGCGATCAGCTGCACCCGGAGCACCATTTGGAATGGTTGCGAAACAATCGATGCCGTCTTGCTTCATTTCTGCGAGATCAATACCGCAGTGATCTGATACAATTGCACTCAACGTGCCGTTATTGAGTCCTTGCCACATGGCTTCAAGATCCGCCTCATCACGCAGTGCAGGGGAGCAAACATATTTAGCGGCTTCATTCACATCGGTTGTGTATAATTTGTCCTTAGTGGTAGTCAGATATTGCGTGCATGTTTCACCATAAACTTTCTCCATCTTTGCCTGTGCTTCAGCGACGGCATCTCTTGCACCTGAAGTGGAGATATGAACAATATAGATAGGAACGTCAATTTGTTCAGCTAGGTAGATGGCACGCTGTGTTGCTTCTGTTTCTACCATCGGTGGGCGAGACTCAATGTGATATTGTGGTGTTGTTTTTCCTTCTGCAATATATCTTTTTTGAAGCATATCTATGATTTCGGCATTTTCCGCGTGGATAAAAACTGTTACACCGGCTTTCTTACTTTCCTCCATAACGCGGACGAGTGTACCGTCATCAACATGAAGCGGAGAACCTTTGTATGCCATGAATGCTTTTATGCTTGCAATCCCGTACTCAGGAAGATGCGTGATTTCAGAAAACATCTTTTCGTTTACTTCGGTAATGAGTGCATGGAGAGCAAAGTCAACACAACTTTTTCCTTTCGCTCGTGTATTGATTCGATATTGAGCAGAGTCGATCAAACCTTTCCCCGGGTCTTGCGGAGCATAGTCGACAACTGTTGTAGTGCCGCCGACGATAACCGCTTGTGTACTTGTTTCATAGCCTGCGGTATCACGATCTCCGCTATTGCATAAGGCTTCAAAGTGCGTATGCTGGTCTATTCCACCGGGAATGACAAATTTACCGTCTGCATCAATAACTCTGTCTGCTGATAAGTTAAGCGATGCACCAATTGCAGCTATTTTTTCTCCTTCGATGTAGATATCCCCGACAAATTCATCGTAAGCAGTAACGATAGTTCCGTTTTTTATTAGTGTGCTCATAATGTAACCTCCGTTTTAAATATTTTGATATCCGAAATATTTTTTGATTTCCGGATAATTCCAACTATTTGTTTTACATGTTGACCAACCCATGGAAACGAGGGCTTCTGCAAACTTAACCGCGGGTATCACGCCGTCAATGACTGGAACGCCCAGCACCTTACGCAGATCAGCAGCAAAATCAACGAATCCTGCACATCCAAGGATAATGGATTCCGCACCGTCCTTTTCAACAGCTTCTTTTGCTTGATAGGCTAATGCTTGCAGCCCTTCTGCAGGATTACTTTCGAATTCCAGAACGCCAAGGTTTGTAGCCCTGATTGATTTACAAAACTTTTGTGCACAATTACGTTCAAGAAGTTCTGCATTCATAAGTTTTGAACGGTTTAAAATCGTTACAATGGAAAAGGATGGAGATATAAGACGAGCAGCTGCGATTGCAGCTTCGGCGATACCGATGACTGGCTTACAGGTTAATTCTCTGGCTGCAGCAAGGGCAGGATCATCGAAGCAGGCAATAACATATGCATCTGCATTTTGCTGCGTGTCACCCGTTTTAATTGCTTGAAGAACGGCTGGAGCAGCAAGACATGCATCTACATGGCATTCGATACTCTCGACGCCGAAAGAAGCACTTTCACATATTAATTTTGTATCAGAGGCAATGTACTGAGCTGCGCACTTTTGAATCGATTGTGTCATGGACGCGGACATATTGGGGTTGATGATTTTCAATATCATGGCTTGTTCTCCTAATCTTTTGATTTTTGTCAACTGAAGGTAACTGTAAATAAAATAGCAAGTTTTTTTAACCATAACACTACAGAACGGTAAACGTCAATAATCCGGAGGTGGCTCTTTACGACCAACTTTTGAACAATACCGCATACAATATTACTCCTTTTGGATTATGAAGCACTATTTTTTCGCCGTATCTAATCCTAACTTGGTAAAAAAATATAATTTTATATTTGCTTACGGTCTGCTAATATAATAAAAACAGCGCGCTAAACCGTTTTTATTGCATTTATACATTTTTAGGAGGTTATGAATGGATAATCAAAATACAAAACGAAATGTAATTAAGGAGCAGTGGGATATTGCAACCATGATGCCAAGAGAATTCAACAAAAGATCATTAACCGCAAAAGGTTTAGTTGCGATTTGGTTTGCGATGGCCATTTGTGTCTCGTTATTTACACAATCTGCAGAATTATATACGTCTTTATCCGTGGGACAGATTATTATTGTGCTTTTCATTGCGCATACACTTTTATGTGTAATCATGTGGTTTACACAAGATTTTGGCATTCGCTACGGTATTCCATTTTCAATGTCCTTGACACCGTCATTTGGATATATAGGAAAATATATTCCAACCTTTGCCAGAGCGATCCCTGGATGTTTCTGGTTTGGATTTCAGACATACCTTGGCGCAGATGCAATTAATGCATTGACCGAGTTAGTATGGGACTATGATAATTTAATGCTTTGGATAATTCTGTTGGCTATTGTACAGGTATTGCATACATGTCTCGGGATTAAAGCGGTATCCAGACTGAGTAACCTCTCAAGTCCGCTGCTTCTTTTTGTGGGAATTTATCTCTTGTATCTCTTATTGACAAACAACCATGTTTCTTTCGGTGAAATATTAAAGATGCATGGGGAAGGTGGAAACTTCAATATGATGGGAGCGGTACTGATGTATATCGGAGGATGGGCGACTTTGGCTGCCAGCATTTCGGATATCACAAGAGAATGTGTTACGACAGAAGAAGAAAGTAAGCACTGGTGGGCATCTACTAAAAAGTTCATGCTAGCACAGTGGATTGGCTTGGTTCCGGCAACGGTTCTTTTTGGCGGAATTGGCGCAATCGGGATGGCATTAACGGGTGAATGGAATCCGATTCGAATTATGGTTTATGTGATCGGTGCAGACAGACCAATCATGATGGCCCTTTGCTTGCTGTTTGTAATTCTAGCGACGTGGGCAACAAACGATACGGGGAATTTATATCCGGCAGCGTATGCGGTAGCTTCATTAGCTCCTACAAAAGTAAAGTTTTGGCAGGGCGTTATCGTTGCAGGGATTATAGGGATTGCAATGCGTCCTTGGGCTGCTGCAGGAAATGTTACAACGGTTACGGTATTCATTGGATGCATGTTAGCACCTGTGATTGGAATTATGATTGTAGATTATTATATTTTACGAAAAAGAAAAATAAAGGTTGAAGATTTATATAAACTGGACGGACAATACCAGTATTGGCATAACATTAATCCGGCGGCAATTATCGCAATGGCTGTCGGGGTTATCGCAAGCCTTCCACTTTGGAATTATGTCTTCTTTGTCGGAATCCTTGTAGGTGGTTTTGTATACTACATTTTGATGAAGTACTGGATTTGCAAGATTTATAATCAAGAAGATATTCAATAATGCCTCATAAAAAGGAGCTGCCACACAATTGATAGAACATATCGATTGGAGCGGCAGCTCTTTTTGCGAAAAAAAGCTAAATTATATTACTGATTTGCAGCAATTGAATACGAGACGAGATTTTCATTTTGCTATAGATACTGCTGTAATGCTTTTTTAAAGTATTAGGACTGATACACATTTTTTCTGCGATGGCATTGTTATCAAGACCCTTAACTGTAAGGAGATATACTTCGATTTCACGATCGGTCAATCCATATTTTGCAATAATTCTCTTTTGTTTATCATCAAATTTTGCATGAATCCCAAAATCAGAAGAATCATCAAGTAGACGGAAAGACAAATGATCTTGCAGTTGATTTAAAATGTACAAATCTTTATCTGAAAAATCTTCATTACTTTTCTTATAGAGCGTAAGCAGACCAGATAGTCTGCTATGATAGACAAGGAACATTCTGGCTACATATTTGATATTAAGCGGTAGATAACATTGCTGATAAATTTCAGTATCCTTTAATTTATCAGGAGATCGCAGATCAGACTCTTTGTAAGCGGCATTTTTGCGATTATAAAACAACCATTTTGTAAAATCGATTTGTTCACCGCAATTCTTGTAAATTTGCAAATCTAAATCACTGAAACAATAAAAAACTGGATCTGAATAATTAAAATCAGGACCTGCATCGGATAAAAGATAAAAGGAAGCCATATCAAACGAGATGATTTGGTTTAAGCACGTTAAAACTGTTTGCCGCATTTCCTTGGTATCGCTTGTGGTATGAATTTTAAAAGATAGCTCATTAATCAGCATCCAGTCGTATTCTTCAAGGATAGCCATTTTTACCCTCCTTGTCAAAAGTATATTCTTATTATAGCAAAAAAGAAAAAAATAGGAAAGCAAAAAATAAATATAAAAACAAATATTATCCAAAAGTAGATGCTATAGTACTTTTCGCGATAGGAAGGATCACATAATTTAATAATACTATGCTAATTTGGTGAATAAGTACCATTTTGGAATAAAGGAAAAAATGCTACCATTTTAATATTCAAGAGGAAGGTGAAAGGAGAAAAATGAAAAAGATTTTAATTACTTTGACATCGTCAGAATCAAAACGCCTAATTGCAAAATATGTATCTCAGATGCCGATGGTGAAAAAAACAATGGCTGAGGGAATTCTTAATTTACAGTTATCGACCACAAACGGATTTATTTATGAGGAATTATCCGGGAATGAGATTGAACGTTCAAGCCATGTCTGTGGTTTCCTCTCAGCAGCAGGCGGTTGTGGAGCATATTTACCGGCGGGCAATAAAAGAGAATTCTATTTTGAAAAAGGGATTGAAAAACATTTAAATTTTCCACAGGATAATTTTGACGTTTTTTTTCAACGGCTTGGGGAGAAAGATATCATTATAAAAAGTGGCAATCTCCTCGATCGAAATGGACAGGCATGTGTCTTCGTAGGTGAACCGTCCGGTGATGGAGGCGAATGGGGAAAGGCGTATGAATATGTAGTAAAGAATCATATACAATTAATCGTTCCAATGACGTTAAATAAATCTGCTAATATAACAATAGAAGAGATCTTACCTTTAGTAAAAGTAAACGAAATCGACTGGGATCGTACGCATATTATAGCAGACATAATGCCTCTGCCCGGCATTGTTGTCACGGAAATAGATGCGATAGAGGGATTGTGTAATGTACAGGCAATACCTGTAGCGATGAATGGCGTTGGAGATGGAGAGGGAACCGTTTCCCTTTGCATTTTTGGACAAGAACGTAATGTTGAAAATGCATGGGAACTGATAACGGCAATTAAAGGAGAACCAGCATTGAAGATTAATGTTCGATGTGGAGAATGCTTGGCAGTTCGGAACCAAGGCATATGTGTAGCGCAGAAAAGAGTATTTACAAGGAGATAAAATAAATGCAGAAAGAAGAAAAAATAAGTATCCTGCAATGTGCATTGCGCATGCAGACGCAATCTGAAAAGAACTATCTTGATGAAGACGCTATAGAAAAACTTTCAGAACAATATTCATTGTCAAAAATGCAGGTACTGGATGTGCTTACCTTTTATGAACACCTTTCCTTAAAAAAGAGGGGTCTGCATATCATCCGCGTATGCAAAAGTCCTTGCTGTCACTTTCGCGATAAAGATAGAATTCTGCAAGTGATAAAAGAGTATCTGAATATAGATGTGGGTGAAACCACAAAGGATGGGATGTTTACATTGGAATTTACAAACTGTATCGGTCTCTGTGATCAAGCGCCTGCGATGATGATTGATGACAACAGTTATGGAAGCTTAGATACAGCTAAAGTGATAGAAATTTTAGAGAGGATGCGGGAAGAAAAAAATGCTTAGCTTTATTACGGAATTTGAAAAGAAAGGCAAGGTCAATGCGTTATCAGAATATCTGGAGATAGGAGGATTTACAGGGCTAAACCATGCTTTGCAAAATCAAAAGGAGTCTATCGTCCATGCAATCAAAGAGAGTGGCTTAAGAGGAAGGGGCGGAGCTTATTTTCCGACCGGAACTAAATGGGAAACCTTTGCAAACACAAAAACGGGGAAAAAATTTATTGTCTGTAACGCAGACGAGGGAGAACCGGGAACCTTTAAAGATCGCTATCTTTTGGACAGGAACTGTTGGCTTGTTTTAGAAGGGATGATCATAGCAGCTTATGCAACTGGAAGCTCGAGAGGAATTCTGTATCTAAGGGGCGAATATGCGAGTTTAAAAGAAAAAATATCTGCTGCAATTCACGAACTGGAACACAAGCATTTCCTGGGTGATAATATTTTAGGTGGAAACTTCTCTTTTAGTATAGAACTGCATATGGGCGCAGGTGCATATATATGTGGTGAAGAAAGCGCATTATTAGAATCAATTGAAGGAAAGCGCGGTGTTCCACGAAATAAACCACCATTTCCTGTTTCTTCAGGATTACAGAATATGCCTACGCTAATTCAAAATGTTGAAACATTTGCGAATATTCCGCAGATTTTAAGATATGGAAGCCAATATTTTCGGACGATGGGAACAAAGACCTGTCCAGGGACAAAACTAATTTGTGTGTCAGGCTGTACAAACAAAACCGGTGTATTCGAAATCCCTTTTGGAATTAGTATGCAAACGGTCTTGGACGAAGTCTGCGGTGGAGTACTTCCTGATAAACAGATAAAGTTTGTACAAATCGGAGGCATCGGAGGGAAATGCTTTATACCTGAAGAACTGGATTGTGCTTATGATATCGATGGTTTAAAAAGTAAAAACGCGTCTGTTGGAACTGGGGCGATTTACTATGCATCGCAAGATGTAGATATACTGGAGTACTTAAGATTTGTAGCTGATTTTTATAAATCGGAATCTTGCGGCAGATGCACACCTTGCAGGGAGGGGACTTATCAACTTGCTCTGGAACTTGAAAAAATGGGAAAAGAAAATCAAGACGAGGTACGAGCGTTAAAGCGCATTGCAAAAATCATAGATACGATGGCGAAATGTAGCGCATGTGGATTAGGACAAGCTGCACCGACTGTGTTGACGAGTTTATTGGGTTTGTATCATCTTGAAAGAGAGGGACTGAAGAAGTGAAACACGAGCATATAATGAAGATAGACGGAAAAGAAGTTTCTTTAAGCGCAAATGAGACAATCAGCATACTAGAGGCGGCTCATAGTGTTGGAATCGAGATCCCGAAATTGTGCAGCTGCAAAGAACTGGGTGTAAAAGGAAATTGCCGCGTGTGTATGGTTGAAGTTAAAGGAAAAGGTCTTTCAGCGGCATGTTCGACGCAAGCAGCTGAAAATATGATAGTCGAGACGAATTCGCCCTTGGCAATCCAACATAGAAAGAACATTATCGAGTTGATATTGGCAAATCATAATCGAAATTGTCAGGCTTGCGAAGGGAATAAATTTTGCCAGCTGCAAAAAATTGCGGATGATCTAAATATCGTGCAAGAAGACTTTGAAGAAGTATTTCCGGAGATTGAGAAAAAAAGGTTTAAGAGCGTTTTGATTATCAATCGAAACCGATGTATAAAATGCGGAAGATGCAAGGCTTTTTGCCAACAAAAAAATGAGGCAAGGGCTATTGGCATCTTAGGAAGAGGATGGAAAGAAATGTACGATATCGATAATATGCTGCCAACGTCTGCTTGTACAGCATGTGGAAAGTGCGCAGAGGTATGTCCGGTTGGATGTTTAAACATAGACCGACATTTGGAACGAATCTGGGAGTATTTAGATAGTGAAATAGCGATGAAAACTGTTATTTTCGCAGATACAAATATTATGAAGCTGCAAGAAAACATATGCAGAGTTTTTGAATGCAGTATGGATAGAGTTCAGGCATTTCTACATCGGGTCGGCTTTCAAAAAGTATTATTTGAAGAAATCGAAGAAGGTGAAGATATAAGCATGGCGTTATTGCCAAAGAGTACAAGTCGATTTGTTTTAATCGGAAATGATGTGCGATGGAAACATCTCGTAGAAGAAGAGATCAATTTAGTCGGTGTGCTAACACTCGAGGATTTGCATATTTTGCTTGAACAAAGTATGTACGAGATTTGATAGATGAAAGCAAGAGATAGAAAATGATAAGGAGAGCAAAATGAAAATTAGTCAACGTTCAGCGGAACTTCCCGCATCTGGTATTCGCAAAATGTTTGAACTTTCTGCAAAATTTAATGATGTAATAAATCTATGTATTGGAGAACCGGATTTTGAAACGCCTTCCAATATTATTGACGCTGGCTGCTATGCATTAAAGAATGGCTATACAAAATACGTTTCAAATTCAGGTCTGCCGCAATTGCGAGAGGCGGTAGCTTTAAAAGCCAAGAACGTTAATCATATTGATTGTACCAAAGAAAATGTTATGATTACCAATGGAGCGGGACAATCTTTGATGTCCGTTTTACAGTGTTTGGTAAATCCGGGGGACGAAGTCTTGATTCCTGATCCCAGTTTCCCTAACTACTTAGGCTATATAAAATTAGCAGGAGCAAAAATAGTTCCGATTCAAACATTTGAAGAAGACCATTTTCACATAAAAGCAGAAAACATAGAACCATATATAACCCCAAAGACGAAAATCCTTTTGCTAAATTCACCGGCAAATCCAACGGGTGCAGTTCTGCAAAAAAAAGAATTACAGCAGATAGGAGAGCTTGCCAAAACGTTTCATTTTTATATTATATCAGATGAGCCGTATGAATCAATTCTCTACGATGGTAAGGAGTATTGCAGCATTGCTTCTTTGCCTGGAATGTTTGAGAGGACAGTGACAGTAAATAGCTTTTCGAAAAGCTATGCGATGACAGGCTGGCGTGTAGGCTATACGATTGGACCTACGAACCTTATTCACGCAATGACGGTATTGCAAGAGTCATTGTCTTCCAGCGTGAATGCAGCGGCGCAATTTGCGGCAACTGAGGCAATTAGCGGGAAACAGGATGCAGTGGACAAGATGAGAGCGGCCTATGAGGAACGAAGAAATTATTTAGTAGAACATTTAAATCAGATCAAAGGAATGTCTTGTATATACCCGGAAGGAGCATTTTACGCTTTTGCGAATATCAAGGAGTCAGGTATGTCTTCTTTTGCTTTTGCGAACAGACTGATTGAAGAGTGCCAGATTGTCACGACTCCGGGCACTGCGTTCGGCGAAGCAGGGGAAGGATTTATTCGGATATCCTTTGCATCTGGGATGCCGATTTTAGAAGAAGCGATAAGTCGATTGCAACGAAAACTTGGAAAAAAATAAAAAGGCTTTCGAATCAAAGCTTCGCGGTAGTACAAACGCTGCTGCGGAGTTTTGTTTTTTGCCTTGTAAATTCTTTTTCAGTTGTTTTTTTTCAATTTTTAGTGTAGTATAAATACGCATAGAAAATTTATTTTGGCGAGAGAAGGTACACGGAAGTGAGGGAGCGTCAATGAGCATGATTGCAAAAGAAGTGAAAGATTTTTTTGATGTGGGTATGCGGGATAATTTTTCGCCGATTGTCATTGTAGATAAGGATTACCGCATAGAACGCGTGAATGCAGCGGGGCAGGCGCTTCTGCAAAAGATCAGCCAGTCCGGTGAAGAGAAATTTGAAGGCAGATGTATCGCCGAAATGCTCCCCAGCATCAAGGACAACAGCCGTATTACGGACAGCGTCTTCGAGGTGAAAATCGACGGGAGTATCTACTATATGGTACCGTTCCGCACCCTGCGGGATCAGGACGACGGCACGAGCGCGATTTTGTTCATCGACATCTATGCAAATCGTGAGATCGAATCGGCCATCGCTTACCGGCGTGAGATCACGAGCGACTTCGAAGAGATCCTCGAAGGCTCCTTCGACGGGATCCTGGTAACGGATGCAGAGGGCAAGGTGCTCTTTGTCAACAGCTCCTACGAACGCGTTGCGGAGATCAAACGCGCAGATATCGAAGGCAAGTACATGCGTGATCTGCTCAATCCGGTCTGGATGCCGGAATCCGTCGCGCACATTGTCGCCAGAGAAAAGACCGTCGTATCCAAGCGGCAGGTTGTCAAATCCGGCAGACACATCATGGTCACCGGTCGTCCGGTATTCGACGAACATAAAAATATCAAAAAAATTGTCATCAATGCGCGTGATATTACAGAAATCTATAATTTGACCGAAGAGCTGCAAAAAGCGAAGGAGAATGAAAAGGCCTATTTGCAGCGTTTCAATACACCACTGCTCGGCACCGACGACAGCGACAACAAGATTCTGGCGATCAGTGAACCGATGAAGCAGGTACTTATGCTCGCGGAGAAGGTCGCGAACTTCCAGGTGACTGTACTGATTCTCGGAGAATCCGGTGTCGGTAAAGAAGAGATTGCCAAATTTGTGCACCAGAACAGCATCCGTAAAGACCAGCCGTTTATCGTGGTGAATTGCGGCGCGATCCCGGACAATCTGTTAGAATCGGAACTGTTCGGTTATGAAAAGGGTGCCTTCACCGGAGCGGTGCAGGCCGGCAAGGCCGGTTTGTTTGAGGCCGCTGCAGGCGGCACGATCTTTTTGGACGAGATTGGAGAAATTCCACTGGATTTGCAGGTCAAGCTGCTGCGTTTCCTAGAATCGAAAGAGATCCGGCGCGTAGGCTCTGTAGACACCAAGATCGTAGATGTACGCATCGTGGCGGCGACGAATCGCGACCTAGCGGAGATGGTGCAGGAGGGTACGTTCCGCGAAGATCTGTATTACCGCTTGAATGTTGTGCAGATCGATGTACCACCGCTGCGCAAGCGTGTGAATGACATTATGCCGCTGGCATCGCTATTCCTCAACCGCTATAATAAGAAATATCATCAGGAAAAGAAGCTGACCTATGATCTGATCAAAGCCTTAGAGCATTATCCTTGGCCGGGCAATGTCAGACAGCTCAAAAATATCATGGAGAACATGGTCGTCGTCAGCAATAATGAATATTTGCAGCCGGAAGATCTGCCATGGAATGAATCCGGCAAGAAAGGCATGACTGCGCAGCTCATTGACAGTCTGGCCGAAAACGAAGAGATCGGACTCAATGAAGCCATCGACGCGCTGGAGCTGCAGATCCTGACCAACGCGAAGGAGACCTGCGGTACAACGCGTAAAATCGCTGAAAAGCTGAAGGTCAACCAATCGACGATCGTGCGGAAGCTGCAAAAATACGGATTGGAATAGCCGATAAATTGCGGAAGGCGATGCTTTTTCGCATCGTTTGCGATATTGCATCACTTTCTGCAAAAAGAATCAGAATCAGAACCAAGTAAAATCAAGCCCTGCGGGGCTTGATGCTTTTTTTGTCCGAAAAAATCAGTTGGCACGATTTTTGAAAGATAAGATAAATATCACGCAAACGTTAATGATTAGATAATCATAGATGAAACGGAGGACAAATAAATGAACTTGGAATTAACCTTGGAACAGAAGATGATCCAGAAGATGGTTCGGGAATTCACAGAAAACGAAGTGAAGCCGATCGCAGCGGAAACGGACCGCACGGCACAGTACCCGGCAGAAACGATCGATCAGCTTTTTAGATACGGCATCATGGGTATGTGCGTGCCGAAGGAATACGGCGGCGCAGGAGCTGACGTGCTTTCTGCAGCGATTGCAGTCGAAGAGCTCTCCAAGCACTGCGCATCGACCGGCGACATCGTAGCGACCCACAACGGTCTTTGCTGCGATCCAATTATGGCAAACGGCACCGAAGAGCAGAAGAAAAAATATCTGCCGATGCTGACAACAGGCCGCCATGTCGGCGCGTTCGCACTGACTGAACCGAACGCGGGCTCCGATGCTTCCAAGGGACAGACCGTAGCTAGACTGGAGGGCGATCACTACGTTCTCAACGGCTCCAAGATCTTCATTACTAACGGCTATGTGGCAGACATCTTCGTCGTATTCGCCATGACAGATAAGTCCAAGGGCAACCACGGCATCAGCGCATTCATTGTTGAAAAGGACTTCCCGGGCTTCTCCGTCGGTAAGCACGAAGTGAAGATGGGTCTGCACGGATCTCCGACTGCAGAGATCGTATTCCAGGACTGCATCGTACCGAAGGAGAACCTCTTGGGACAAGAGGGCAAGGGCTTCAAGATCGCGATGCAGACGCTGGACGGCGGACGTATCGGTATCGCGGCGCAGGCGCTCGGTATCGCAGAAGGCGCAATGAACGAAGCAATCGACTATACAAAGGCCAGAGTTCAGTTCGGCAAGCCGATCAGCAAATTCCAGAATACACAGTTCGTGCTCGCGGACATGGAAGTGGGCTGCGAAGCAGGCAAGCTTTTGATCTATCAGGCAGCAGAGAAGAAGCAGAACGGCGAACGCTACACCAAGGAAGCAGCGATCGCAAAGCTCTTCTGCTCCGAACACGCAAACAAGACTGTGACCAAGGCACTGCAGGCACTTGGCGGCTATGGCTACACCAATGACTATCCATTAGAGAGAATGATGAGAGACGCAAAGATCACCGAGATCTACGAAGGTACCTCCGAAGTACAGAGAATCGTCATCTCCGGCAACATGGGCCTGTAAGAACAAAGAAGAGCATGAGTGAAAAGGAGATAAAAAATGAAAATCATCGTATGCGTTAAGCAAGTACCGGATACAACAGAAATCAAAATCAACCCGGAAACGGGAACCCTGATCAGAGACGGCGTGCCATCCATCCTCAACCCGGATGATGCCAATGCCTTGGAACAGGCGCTCGAGGTCAAAGACAGCCAGCCGGATACAGAGGTCGTTGTGGTCACGATGGGACCGCCGCAGGCCAAGGAGATGCTCAGAGAATGCCTTGCAATGGGTGCAGATGATGCAGTCCTGTTATCCGATAGAGCACTCGGCGGCTCCGACACCTGGGCAACCTCCAATGCGGTTGCGGCAGGCATCAAGACAGTCGGCACGTTTGATCTGATCTTTGCAGGCAGACAAGCCATCGACGGCGATACCGCACAGGTAGGCCCGCAGGTCGCAGAGAAGCTTGGCATCCCGCAGGTTACCTATGTGAAGGACTTCAAGCTGGAGGGAGATTACGCGATCGTAAAGCGCGCGCTCGAGGACGGCTATGAAGAACTCAAGGTCAAACTCCCTTGTGTTTTGACCTGCATCAAGGAGCTGAACACCCCAAGATACATGTCCGTACCGGGCATCCTCAAAGCAGCACAGCAGGAGATCAAGGTATGGAGCGCGGCAGACATCGGCGTTGATACGAGTACAGTAGGCTTAAAAGCTTCCCCAACGAACGTATTCAAATCCTTCACACCGAAGCCAAAGGGAGCAGGCATCAGCGTAGAGGGAGATACTCCGAAGGAAAAGGCAGCAAACCTGGTATCCGTATTAAAAGAAAAGCACATCATTTAACATAGAGGAAAGGGAAAAGCAATGGCAAATTTAGAAAGCTATAAAAATGTATGGGTCTTTGCAGAGCAGAGACAGGGAAAACTGATGAATGTCGCGCTGGAGCTTGTGGGAGAAGGTCATAAGCTGTCCAGAGAGATCAGCGACAAAACAAAGGTATGCGCAGTACTTGTCGGAAACAAAGTTGACCATCTTGCAGACGAACTCTTTGCCTATGGTGCAGACTGTGTTTATCTTTTGGAGGATGAACTGCTTGCGCAGTACACGACAGACGGCTATGCAAAAGCGATGACAGATGCCATCAACGAATACAAACCGGAGATCGTGCTCTTCGGCGCGACCCATATCGGCAGAGACCTCGCACCGAGAGTCGCTGCAAGATTAAATACCGGACTGACTGCAGACTGCACCAGACTGGACATCAATGTGGCAAACTACATGGACTATCTGGAAGCGAACACGACGGCAAACCTCAAGGGACTTGACAGAGAAGACAAGAGCACAGGCTTAAAGCAGACCAGACCGGCTTTCGGCGGCAACCTGATGGCAACCATCGTGACACCGAATACCCGTCCGCAGATGGCGACAGTCAGACCGGGCGTAATGGCAAAGAGAGAAAAGGAAGAGGGCGCGAAGGGCGAGATCGTCAAGGCAGAGGTCAAGCTCAGCAAGGAGGACATCAGTGTAGAAGTGCTGAACGTCGTCAAGGCAGCGAAAGAGATCGTATCCTTAACCGATGCGAAAATCATCTGCTCGGGCGGCAGAGGGCTTGGCAGTGCAGAGGGCTTCAAACTGATGCAGGAATTTGCGGAGCAGGTCGGCGGCGTGGTCGGCGCATCCAGAGCGGCAGTCGATGCAGGCTGGATCGACCAGAGCCACCAGGTAGGACAGACCGGAACGACGGTCAAGCCGGAGATCTACTTTGCATGCGGCATCAGCGGCGCGATCCAGCACCAGGCAGGCATGCAGACGTCAAAGATCATCGTAGCGATCAACAAGGATCCGGAATGCCCGATGATGCAGCTTGCAGACTATGCGATTGAAGGCGACCTGTACAAGGTCATCCCGGAGATCATGGCCCTTTGGGATCAATAATAAATACATTTCTTTTGGCTGCGGCGCAGAGCGCCGCGGTCAAAAAACAGATCAAATTTGTTAAAAATAAGACATAAAACCATGAAATAACAGAAAAGAGGAAAACAAATGAGAGAAGTTGTAATCGTAGACGGTATGCGTACAGCCTTCGGCAGAATGGGCGGCGCATTGAGACCATTTACACCGGTACAGTTAGCCGGCATGACCATCAAGGGTCTGTGCGAAAAGACAGACATTTTGAACAAGGGCAAGGTGGATGCTGTTTTTGCAGGCAGTGCTTCCGGCGACGTGAACACCCATAACTTTGCAAGATATGCGTCCTTGATCGCAGGACTTCCGTATGAGACCTCCGCAACTTTCATCGAAATGCAGTGCGGTTCTTCCATCGCCTGCATCAACAATGCGGCTCTGCAGATTCAGGCAGGCATCATTGACGTTGCGATCTGCGGCGGTGCAGAAGCACACAGCCAGGACTATTACAAATTCCCGGCTTCCGTAGAACCGTACAAGGATCATCCGCCGACAGCAGCACCGAGAAGACTGGCGCCGACAGACGAGGACAACATGTCCATGATCGAAATTTCCGACGGCATGGCTGTCAAATGGGGCATCACCAGAGAGCAGTGCGATGAATTTGCACTTCGTTCCCAGCAGAGAGCAGCAGCTGCCATGGAGAAAGGCTATTTCAAAGAAGAGATCATGCCGGTCGAAGTCAAATACACCAAAAAAGGTGAACCGGTCATCGTAGATACCGACGAACATCCGAGAGCAAACACGACCTTAGAGGGCCTTGCAAAATTAAGACCGGTCAACGCAGGCGGCGTGACCACTGCGGGCAATGCATCCGGCATGAACGACGGCGCTGCTTTCGTTCTGATGATGACCGCGGAGAAAGCAAAAGAGCTTGGCTACAAGCCGATGGCAAAATGGATCTATGGTCTGGATGTCGGCGTTGATCCAAAGGAAATGGGCATCGGACCGGCGTTCTCCAACACGAAGATCCTCAATAGAGTTGGTCTTAAGATGAGCGACGTCGATGTATACGAATGCAACGAAGCGTTCGCAGCACAGAACCTTTCTGTCATTAAGGAAATGGAAAACATCACAGGCGAAAAGATGAACATGGAAAACTGGAACCCGAACGGCGGCGCAATCGCATTCGGACACCCGAACGGCGCTTCCGGCGCGAGAGTCTGCATTTTCACGATGAAAGAACTGATCAGAAGAGGCGGCAAGTACGGCATGTTCTCCAGCTGCTGCGGCGGCGGACTCGGTGTTTCGACACTGATCGAAAATATTTACGAAGGTTAGCTTGATAAGAAGGAGGATGCAATCATGGAAAAACTTCTCATGACAACCGACGAGGTAAAAAAAGTCATTCCGCATAGAGAACCTATGCTGCTTGTAGATAACGTAGTGCAGATGGAGCCGGAGCAGAGCATCACAACGACCTGGTTTATTGATCCGGAGAGAGAAATCTTCAAAGGGCATTTTCCAGGCGATCCGGTGCTTCCGGGCGTGTATACAGTCGAAAACATGGCACAGACTGCTGATATCCTGATTTTATCCACAGAACGCTATGCAGGGAAAGTGCCGCTGTTTTTAGGCGTGAACAATGTGAAATTCCTTGCAAAGATCTTGCCGGGAGATACATTGGAGACACACGCTGTATTCGCGAAAGAAAGAGCCGAAAAGGCGATCGTAACCTGCAGCTGCGAAGTCTACAATGCAGGTGTGCTGGCTTGCACCGGGGAAGTGACCCTTGCAATGCGGTAGGATATGATATCGAAAACACAACAAAATTTGATTTCAGAAAGGAAGTTATAGAACTATGGAATGGCAAGAGATTTATAAAAGTAAACTCGTTTCTGCTGAAGAGGCTGTCAAACAGGTAAAGAGCGGAGACATGGTCGTACCGGGGCACAACTGCGCGGAGCCGAGATATCTGATGAAGGTTTTATGCGAAACCAGAGGCATGGAACTGGAAAACGTCGGTATTCTGCAGGGTCTGAACGTAGGAGAAGCACCTTATGCAGACCCGAAATACCATGGGCATTTCGTTCCGGTGTGCTATTTCTTAGGTAAGAATACAAGAGCTTGCGTACAGGAGGGCAGAGGCGAATTCCTGCCGATGCACTTCTACGCACAGCCAAAGGCGATGAGAGATAAAAAGATCGGCTGCGATGTAACGATGCTTTACTGCACGCCGCCGGATGAATCCGGTTATGTCAACCTCGGCACCTGTTGCGACCAGGCGAAGGCCTGCATCGAGACTGCAAGAGTTTCGATCTGTCAGGTGAACCGGAATATGCCGTATGTCTGCGGTGACACCATGGTGCATGTATCCGATATCGATTTCTTCGTAGAACATGACGAAGATATCTATGCGATCGATCCGATTTCCTCTGACGATCCGGTCGTCGAAAAGATCGGCTACAATATCGCACAGCTGATTGAGGACGGCTCCTGTCTGCAGATGGGACAGGGCGGCGTTCCGAACGCGATCCTCAAGTTCCTCGGCGACAAGAAGGACCTCGGCGTACATACAGAAGTATTTACGGATAACCTGATCCCGCTGATCAAGGCAGGCGTGGTAAACGGCAAGAGAAAGAATATCAACAAGGGCAAGATTGTCGCGACCTTCGTGCAGGGAACCAAGGAACTTTACAGATATGTTGATCACAATAACCTGATCGAACTGAAACCGGTAGACTACACCAACGATGTCGGCGTTATCGCGCAGAACGATAAGGTAGTCGCCATCTGTTCCGCTTTGGAAGTAGACTGTATGGGACAGGTCAACGCGGATACACGCGGAACGACTGTGTTCTCCGGCGTCGGCGGACAGCTCGACTTCATGAGAGGCGCGGAGCAGTCCAAAGGCGGCAAGCCGATCATCGCACTGCCGTCTACGGCGAAGCACGGGGAAGTATCCAGAATCGTGGCCTGCCTTGGCGCAGGCACCCCGGTTACGACGACCAGACAGGATGTACACTGGGTCGTAACCGAATACGGTGCAGTCGATTTATTCGGTATGCCGATCAAGGAAAGAGCAAAAGCGCTGATCTCCATCGCACATCCAAAATTCAGAGAACAGCTCGAAAAGGATTGGGAAGCATACTGCAGAAATGCCGGGATGCTCTACTTATAAATAGCTTTTAAATCATTTCACACTTCAACTCCTCACAATTATATATACACCAAAAATACAGCAGCACCGCTGCGATCTTGCGATCGCGGCGGTGCTGCTGTATTGGCGGAAGTGATTGACTTACCGGAGGCAGCCTATGGAGGCAGATACGATGTAGCACTGCGGCAGCACGGGCGACAGATGTAAAACTGCATCTAAATCCAAAAGTGCATCGCAATTTGGGGGAACGACGAAGACCGGACGCTTGAAAAAGGTTGAAAATTCAATATTTTCTTCGGCGATGCGTTTTGGCATGATTCCTGCATATACAAAGAAGTATATGGAAGCCTTGCACCGGACCGGGCAAGACGATGATACGCAAACAAAAGAGCAAGAAAGGATAAGAACGGAATATGGATTGGAAAGAGTATTATAAAAGCAGAGTTGTCACAGCAGAAGAGGCGCTCAGCCAGATTAGAGATGGTGAAATGGTAATGCCTTCGCATGCGGCAGCAGAGCCGAAATATTTAACTTACAAGATGGTAGAGATGAAAGACCGTTTTCACAATGTAGGCATTCTGCAGGGTTTGAATATCGGTGATGCACCTTATGCAGCAGAGGATTGCTACAAGCATTTTGTAATCAACTCTTTCTTCTACGGCGCGAACAACAGAAAATGTTTGCAGGAGGGCAGAGGAGAAACGATTCCAATCCATTTCTATGCGCAGCCAGTCGCGATGAGACAGCATGCGGTGCCTGTTGATGTCGGTCTGATTCAGGTAACACCGCCGGATGAAGACGGCTATGTCAACATGGGAACCTCCTGCGACCAGACAGCAGAGATCGTGAAGCTTGCAAGGATCACCATCGCGCAGGTCAATAAGAATATGCCGCACCTTTGCGGACAGACCAAAATCAAGGTTACAGATATCGATTATTTCGTGGAATATGACGAGGACATTTACGAGCTGCCGTTCATCACCAGTGATGATCCGGTTTCCGAAAAAATCGGCTACCACATTTCGACGCTGATCGAAGACGGCGCGTGCCTGCAGATGGGGCAGGGTAAGGTGCCGAATGCGATTCTGAAGTTCCTCGAGCATAAAAAAGATTTAGGTATTCATACTGAGGTATTCTCCGACAATTTGATTCCACTGGTCAAGAAGGGCGTGGTCAACGGACAGGCGAAGCAGATTGATAAAGGCAAGATCGTTGCGACCTTTGTACAGGGGACGAAAGACTTATATAAATTTGTGGACAATAACCCGATGATTCAGCTGATGCCAGTCGACTACACGAATAATGTCGGCATCATCGCCCAGAATGATAACGTGGTAGCGATCAACTCCGCACTCGAAGTGGATCTGATGGGTCAGGTCGTTGCAGATTCCGTTGGCAGCAAGATGTTCTCCGGTGTCGGCGGACAGCAGGATTTCCTCAGAGGCGCAGAGCAGTCCAAAAACGGCAAACCGATCATTGCGCTGCCGTCTACGGCAAAGAATGATACGATTTCCCGTATCGTTGCAGGGCTGAAGCCGGGCACACCGGTCACCACGACCAGAAATGAAGTGCACTATGTCGTTACGGAATACGGTATCGCGGATCTGTTCGGCAAGTCCATCAACCAGAGAGCAGAGGCGCTGATCAACATCGCGCATCCGAAGTTCAGAGACCAGCTCAGAAAGGACTTCGAACAATATCAGAGAGAAGCAGGCAGAATTTATTTCTAACTGATTCCTATAAATGCATCCTTAAATAAAAATCACCCCGATTCATGTGGAATGGATCGGGGTGATTTTTTGGATGCGCTCGGCGGCGCACTGCACAGCGGTCTCAGAAACCGTACCAGTGCATCAGGAATGCTGCGAATAACGGTACGGTCGCGACGGACAAGAAAGTCGTAAAGGCTACCATTTCGGCGCAGGTCAGTGAGTTTTTTCCTTCGATAGCAACGACCGGAACGGCTGCTACCGCGCCCGGAAAGACTGCCGCAAACGTCATGCACAATTTTACCTCCGGCAGGATCGGCAGCCAGTTGACTGCCAGAAAGGTTAAAACCGGAAGCAGGAGCATCTTGAGGACGGAAATCGCGACGAGCTTTCCGTTCTTTATGATCTTGAGCGGATTGCTCTCTCCGAGCTGCACGCCAACGAGCAGCATGGAGATCGGAACGGTCGCGTTGCCGATGGTTTCGATCGACTCAAAGAGCAGCGCAGGCAGATGCAGACCGGCAAACAGCATGATGATGCTGACGAACGCAACGATCGTATTGATATTCAAGAGGGAAGCAAGCACCGAGCGGAGGTCGAACGCGCTCTTTTTCTGAGGATCCTGCGAACCCATCGACAGGATGATCGGGCCTAATGTGTACAAATAGAGCGTTAGCGTGATATTGTGCACGACCATGAAGTACAGAATATCCTGACCGAAGAGAGCAAGTGTGATCGGAAAGCCCATGAATCCGCTGTTGAGCGAGGCAAAGACAAAGGCGTAAACGCTGACGTCCTCCAGCGGAGAAACGCGAAGCAGATACTTGCAGAGCACCCAGCCCAGTGCTGCCGCACAAACCGAAAAGAGCGCGGCGCCGAGCAGCGTATAGAGAGTCGCCGCGAAGGTATCATCGGTCAATTCTTTGGAAGTGATCGATGAGAAGATCATACAGGGCGCGATGACCTTGATCAGTAAGTTGGTCAGGAATTTGTTCCCCTCGCGCGGAAGAACGCCGGTACGGTTGGCGACGAAGCCGACCGCCATAATTAAAAATATAGATACGATTTTTTCTACAATCAAACCCATGTGATTCTAAGCTGCCTTTCTGTGTGGTATGTGATTTGCCTGTTTTCTCTCAAAGGGATAACAAAAACAGATATAAATATTGGCCCGGACGCTGAGCGGCGCTGCTCTCGTCTTACGACTCGGCAATCGCCTTCGCTCGGGCACCTGACTTGCATCTGCTCTGTCTGCACCTTTGGTGCATCCCTTAAAGTGCCACGCGCTAAAGCGCTGCACTTTTTGGCGTGAGACCTGCCTCGCTTCTGTCTTCGCCTTGCGGCTCGCCACTCAGCGGGCTAGGGCTGCAAATCGCAGTGCCAAGGACATTGTACGACTTGTTCCCAGTCAGCTAAAGCTGAGGAACAAAAGCACAAGCTCTGTTTTACCATTCAAACTTTGCTACCGCTCGTTTTCATGGAACAGAACCATTGTATCACAAAAAATATAAAAAGTATAGCCAAAAACGAACATAGGTTTTCCAAATTGCGGTTATGGCTATACTTTTTATAAACTTTGCTTTTTGATTCGAGATTCTTTAAGATAGATACGATTTTGCATTGATTACAACATCCATACTCTCTGTTACAAGGACGTTATCCTGCTCCGCATTCGGCAGCACTTCTTCGATAAATGGCTGCAGCTCGTCCACACAGTCCGCAAGGATGCCGCGCTTATCGCCATAAACATCCATGGTTATCAATTCTTCCGCTGCTCTAAAATTGCTTCAAATACATAATCCGGTATCGGACGGTCGCTTTTATCGCTTGACCCCGAATTGCATGGACTTCCTCCGGCGTGTAGCCTTTTTGCCTGTTTTTGCGATTTTCCTCTATGCGCCGAAGGTACTTATAGAGGCATTGTTCCTCTTCGGTTTCATCAGATATTCCGTGAGTTCCTCTCTTTGATTCTGTACTTTGCATATTTCCCATTGCAAACTTTTTCAAGTTCTCCTTCCTTCACCAGTTTTGCCAAAATCGTATACACTTGCCTTTCTGATATGTTTAATAAGTCGCTTGCATTTGCCTTTGTCACAAATCCACCTTGCTGCTTCGCTAATTTAAGAATCAACTCCGGATAACGAACCTTATCGATTCCTGTCTGCCGTACATATGCTACACTCTCATCACTTTCATGGTATACCTTTGCACCAAGAATGTATGCTCTGTTCTTTCCATTTCCTACCGCTTCTATTAAACCGCGTTCTACCAGATTTTCAATACTCGTCCTTATGCGGGCTTCCGTCAAGTTTGTGATTTCCGCAAGTCTTTCTACCGTCGCTCTACGTTCATTTTTCAAAGCAGATAAAATCATTAACGGATAAATGGAAAACGCTCGGCCAAGCCTATTTTGTTCGTCAACAATCATTTTCGTAAAGGTAATATCCGGCTTCGCTCTCTGAATATACAGCTTCACGCATCTGCTTGTTGTTTCTGAAAAGTCAGGCCATGGACGTCCGTAAATAATGGAGCCTTCATAAATCCGGTCAATCCCCCTACCTGTTTTTTCTGCTAAGCCTACTCGTTTTAATGCATCTGCCAAGACTTGATTTCTTCCATGAGGCTCTACGGTAAGCAAGTTTTTCAAGTTTACCCCATCTATAAATCCTCCCGGGCTGCTGATTGTCAGACCCTCGTCATCAATAAGCACACGCACGCTGCCGAGCATGGTATAGTCCCGATGGCAAAATGCGTTCACAAGTCCTTCTCGAAACGCATTACGATCAAACTCCGGAATCGGCAGTCGGAAAAGTCCATATTCTATTTCCCTTTCAGGATTCCATGCGTTCACATAGGTTTCTATGCGTTCAAAGACATCCAGCAATGGGCCAAACATAGTTTCGTTCATGCGTACCGTAGTTCCTTCAAGTACCTGAAAATCTGTCCGAACAGTTGGCATCAGAACTTTTAGGCGTTCTTCTTTTCCGATCATTAACATGCCGGTAACGGTAGGTATGATCTTTCCTTCTTTCTCGGTCGTTAATCTCAGTGCGCGATCTAATTCCTCATCCGTTAACTGGAGAAGATTCTTTTCTCCGCCTTGACGATTTTGAATGATCTTGCGAAGACGAATTCTTTCATTTGGATCTAAATCGTCTTGTGATGCTCCACTCAAAGGCTGTGCTGAATAATCCAGTAAGCTTAGTTCTGATAGCCTACTCGGAATTTCATACGGATACATTGGAACATTTTCCGGATTTCCCTCTGCATTTAATCTTCTCCGCAATGTTTTTCCTGCGGAGGTCGCTACTACTGTTCGGCTTATCGGGATTTCAATTTTCATAATATCCGTATCATTTTCCCTTATGATTTCAGCGCGAACAGAAATTGATGGCACTGTCATGTTGGCAATCATCGCTGCAAGTCCAATCGGGTCTTTATGGTTTTCATGCACACCAGTCGGCTGACCATTGTCCTCAACCCCTAAATACAAAACTCCACCTTCTGTATTTGCCATTCCAACAATCTCTTCCACCAGTTCTCTGTCTGAGTATCGCTTAAGATCACTCTTAAATTCTATCGTCAACGTTTCGTTTTTCGGTATCATTGACTTAATTCCTCCCTATATCATTTTAACTCCCTCTTTTAAGTGCATTATACACTGTTTAACTTTCCTTGTCGAGTTAAATTTACATTTTAACTCACATATTGTGAGTTAAACAGGAGAGTTAAAGGCGTTAAATGGGGAGTTAAAATTGAAACAGGGGACTTAGGGGTTTCCCCTAAATGCGCGGTTTTTCTCTGCAGGAGTAAAAATGCACTGCTTGCTAAATCATTACTAAATCATTGCAGCATGGTTTCCCTGCCTTTTGCCTTCCGAAAAGAAAAGCTCCTGCAGGCTACGCAGGAGCAAACTTTCATCTTATGAAATTGCAAATTATCTCACAGGCTCGCTCGTTTCTTTTACCTTTATTCGGGTCGGAACCGCAAGCAGCTCTCTTGTCCGCAGCGCAACCTGCTTTTCGATCGCGGTCAGCCGTTCTTCCGGCAGGTTCATGGACGGGTGGCGCGTAATGGCAAGCCCTAAATCATTGATTTTATGGGCTTTTTCTTTCAATTGCTGTCTTTTCATTAAGAAAATTTTATCACATCTCGCTTCTCTTTGCAAAGTAGTTTTAT
>ERZ825896.1026-NODE-1026-length-33457-cov-4.222532_pt1 | contig 33457 bp, 27 predicted proteins | sample MGYA00519858_ERZ825896 | MGnify/ENA primary metagenome ERZ825896 (study PRJEB31778, sample SAMEA3449214) | human gut metagenome | biome: human gut; feature: human-associated habitat; material: faeces | place: United Kingdom | collected 2010/2012 ...
GGCCGACGATGACGCGCTTCAGCGGATCCCAGTCGTTCCAAGAATTAACGATCTTTGCCATAGCTCTTCATCCTTTCTGGGAGATGCCCCATCTCCCATACTATCCGGTGCATATTCTTACCAAATAAGCATCGGGATTGGATTATCGACAAGAGACTGAATTTGTCGGCGCCAACGCATTCAGTCTCTGCCGTTTTCACGGGTCAAATCATATCACCAAAATTGATAGCTTGTAATAGATCAATAAGCTTCTTTTTATTCATCAAAATGCATATCGAGTCTATGACCTGGCATTTTGTTTGGTTCTATTTTTGTTCATACTCTCAAAAATTTTCTAATGCTTTGCAAATAGTCTACGCCTTATGCAGCTGCTTACATTCCCTATTAACGCCACGCGTCCGGGCGTGTACACGCCGCTTTTTTCAGCTCCTTCCAAATGCATCTTTTTGTCATTTCATGCAATTTGGACAGGTGTGGCGATATATCCCGTTCTTTTTATTCAACAGGCGCAAAACACTGCCGTTCGTTGTCCCCAATTGTCCGTTTGCGGTATTACAATGGAACGTTGGGAAGGGCTTCATCCAAAGCCGAAGGATTCAGAGAGAGGAATTCCCATGACAAAGTTTTCTCATGTCATCATTCGTCGTCCTGGCAAGTCTTTGTGCAACGGCATCACGAGCGCGCCCGAGCTCGGACAGCCCATATATGAGCGCGCGATTGAAGAGCACTACGACTACGAGCACGCACTTGAGCAGTGCGGCGTTGACGTGACGGTTCTCCCCGCCCTCGAAGAATACCCCGATAGCTGCTTCGTCGAAGACCCTGCCGTCATCACTCGCTGCGGAGCCATCATCACCAACCCCGGCGCAGATTCCCGCAACGGCGAAAAAAACGAGATCGAGCCTGTCATCCGCCGCTTCTTTGACGACGAGCACGTGAAGCATATCGTATCTCCCGGCACCCTCGATGGCGGCGACGTCATGATGGTCGGCGACCACTTCTACGTCGGCCGCTCCGCTCGCACCAACGAGGAAGGCATTCGCCAGTTCATTGAGATTCTTGAAGGCTGGGGCCTTGAAGGCTCCGAAGTTCCGCTGGAGGAGGTCCTGCATCTCAAGACTGGCGTGAACTATATTGAAGACAACAACATGCTTGTTTCCGGCGAGTTCATCGAAAAGGAAGACTTCGCCCAGTACAACAAGATCGTCGTCCCCGAGGACGAGGCCTATGGCGCAAACTGCATTTGGGTAAACGGCACCGTCATTGTGGCCGAGGGCTACCCCACCGTCCTCAAGGCTGTTCAGGATTTGGGCTACAAGACCTTGGTCGTCGACACCTCCGAATACCGCAAGGTTGATGGCGGCCTTTCCTGCCTCTCCCTGCGCTTCTAAGAAATCCATGCTCGAGAAAGAAAAAGGATCCCGAACGGGGTCCTTTTTCTTGTCCAGGGCACCATCGGCATACTCCGACAAGCTCTCCTCCCGAACAATAACGAACCAGAGCGCCACACGCCCCTTTCCACCGCGCAGACAACGGCCATCTTGGCGCGTCCGCCGTATCAACACCTGCCGAATCGCGCGCGAAGGACAACAAATGCGTCAAAGCAAGTAGACGTGTGCAAAGCGTGAACTTTTCGTCTTTAGCAAGTTTTTCGCTCGATTGATCGCCCTCTTTCGCCATAATGGGCATTTCAATGTTGTTCGCAGCTTTTTCGATTATCACCAGCTGCGCCATGAGCCTTGACGGCCCTTCGCATGAAAGCCATGCGCCGAACTTCGTCTGAGGCTCCGTTCGAGATGCCGCCTCAGAGATTCTTCTCGGCAGTATGCCGCGCATCATGCGCTGGACCTCCGTGCAAAATCTCATGCAAAGCCTGTTTGCCAGGCTTTCTTTGTGCGCTGTCTCGATTCGATGCGCCGCCACGCTTATCGCATGAAGCACGACCGAAGGAGACCGTCATAGCTACCTTTGCCGAACTCGGACTTTCCGAAAAAACACTCGACGCCGTCGAGACTTTGGGTTATTCGAACCCCACCCCCATCCAGGAGCAGGCCATCCCCCTCGTCCTCGAGGGGCGCGACGTTATCGCAGCCGCCAAGACCGGCACGGGCAAAACCGCCGCGTTCTCTCTTCCCGGCATGGACAAGCTGCCCCATCGCGAGCGCGGCCAACGCGGCCCCTTCATGCTCGTCATCACCCCGACGCGCGAACTTGCCAGCCAGATTAGCGACACGTGCATGCCTATCGGCAAACATACGCGTCATTTCATCGGGACTTTCGTGGGCGGCGTATCCTACGACCCCCAGATTCGCAAGCTCGAGCGCGGCCTCGATGTTGCCATCGCCACTCCTGGCCGTCTAATCGACCTCATGGAGCGCGGCGCCATCGACCTCAATTCCGTCGAAATCCTCGTCCTTGACGAAGCGGACCGCATGCTCGACATGGGCTTTTGGCCGCAAGTGGAACGCATTGTAAATGCAACGCCCGAAACCCGTCAGACACTGCTCTTCTCCGCGACGATCGACCGCAGCCAAGACCAGACGATGTTTTCCATCCTCAACGATCCCGCCATCGTCGAAATCGCCCAGCGCGGCGAAACGGCCGATAAGGTCGACCAGTATGTCATTCAGACCACTCGTCGCCTCAAGCCCGAGCTCCTAAATTCCTTCATCAAGGAAAAGGGCGGCACGCGTGTCATCGTCTTCACAAAGACGAAGGGATGCGCAGACAACTGCACACGTCGTCTGCGCCGCGTCGGCATTCCCACGGACGCTATCCATGCGGACCGCTCTCAGGCTCAGCGCACCCGCGCGCTTGACAGCTTCCGCAAAGGAACCACCAACGTCATCGTCGCTACCGACGTGCTCGCGCGCGGTATCGACGTTCCCGAGGTCGATTACGTCGTGAACTACGACCTTCCCCTCATGCCGGAAGATTATGTACACCGCATTGGCCGTACCGGACGCGCGGGCGCAGGCGGGTTCGCCGTGTCCTTCGTCACGCCCGACACCAAGAATCTTCTGAAAGGCATCCAGAAGTTCATCGGCCAGAAAATCGATGTCATGGAATACAAGATTTCCGACGATGCATTCGAGCCGCTTGACAACGCGGATCCCCGCGTCGTAGCCCAGGGCAAAGCAGAACTTGAAGAGCGCGCCGCGCGCAAAGAGCGCGAGCGCGGTCGCAAGGGAGCGAGCATGGGAGAAGGAAAGAAAGGCGGAAAAAAGAAGGCACGCCAGCGCGACAAAGACCGCAGCGCCGAATTCAAGCGCCGCAAAGAAGCGGAGGCCGCAGGAGAAGAATACATCGCGCCGAAGCGCGACCATGCGGAGAAAGGGCCCCGCAAGCCCACTCTCGCCGAACGCCAAGCAGCAGCCGAAGAGGCTTTTAACGCCATGTTCGACATGCCGAACATCTCCGGCGGAAAGCCCAAGAAAGGCAAGTCAAAGAGCAAGGGCGACAACGGGTATTCCTACGCCGCATTCGAAAAAGGCAAGAAGCACAAAGGCGGTCACGACGGCTACGAGCGCGATTACGACGAAGAGCCCCGCAACAACCGCAAAGGAAAGCGTTCCTTCGACCGCGATGGCGGCTTTAGCAACCGAAATGACCGCTTTTTCGACGACGAGCGCAATGACCGCAAGCCGCACGGCAAAAAATACAGCGACAAGCAGTATTCCGACGGCCGCAGCAGCAAGCCGGGCAAAAAGTTCAACAAGTCCGGCAAGCGCGGCGCTTCGTTTGAGGGACGCTCCTCTTCCGATGGCTATCAGCGCAGTGGCAAAGGTCGCGGTTCGTCCGACGGATTCCAGCGCAGCGGCAAAGGCGGATACGGCAAACAGGGCGGCTCTTTCTCCAAGGGTGGAAAGAGTTCGTTCGACAAGGGTCGCAAAGGCAACGGCGGAGGACGCGGCAAAAGCGAATTCCGCCCTGGTCGCGGCGGCCGCAGCGGATACGCCGGAAAAGGCGGCAAGCGCTAGGCATCGCCCAGCAACATCATAGAGATAGAAAGAAGGCGCTCCGCGGAGCGCCTTCTTTCAGGATGAGAGCAATAGCCGAATGTGTCTATTGCCGGATTTCCATTTGCTAGTTACCAGCAGCACGCTTTTCTTGGTATTCCTTGACAAGGCGCTCCTGGACGTCGTGCGGGGCTTCTTCGTAGCCTTCGATTTCAAGCGAATAGCTGCCGCTTCCGCGCGTGATGGAACGAAGGTCTTTGGCGTAAGAAACAACCTCGGCATAAGGAACACGCACGATAATGATCGTCTCGCCCACATCGTTGGAATCGGTACCGACAATACGTCCGCGACGCGTTGAGATATCCCCCATGACGGCGCCCGCGTACTCTTCGCCGACAGCGATGCTCATATTAGCCATCGGCTCAAGAATGACAGGTTTGGCCTGCTCGCACGCAGCGCGGAAGCCGATTCGCGCAGCGGTCTTGAACGCCATCTCGTTCGAGTCGACCGAGTGGTACGAACCGTCGTAGAGCGTGCATTTGATGTCAACCATGGGATAACCCGCCAAAAAACCTTCGGCCATGGTCTCCTGAACACCCTTGTCAACGGCAGGAATGAGGCCGTTAGGAATCGCGCCGCCCTTGATGGCGTCGACGAATTCGTAACCTGCGCCAGGATTGGGCTCGAGGCGCAACCAGCAATCACCGAACTGGCCGGCTCCGCCGGTCTGCTTCTTGTGGCGGCCCTGAGCTTCGGCCGCAGCGCGAATGGTTTCACGATACGGAATGCGAACGGGAACCAGGCGTGCCTCAACGTTCGCCTGGTCTTTCAGACGATTCAGGATGGTTTCAATTTGCGCTTCTCCCATGGCGGTAATAACCGTCTGGTGGGTTTCTTCGCGACGTTCGATACGAATCATGGGATCGTTTTCCGCCACGCGCGCGAGGAAAGCCCCCAGTTTGTCTTCTTCTTTCTTGTTGACCGCCTCGATAGCCACCGGATACTGAGGAATGGGCAACGGCAAGGGGTCAATGGCGATATCGCCCGTATGAGAAAGCGTGTCGCCCGTACGCGTATCGGCAAGCTTGGGAACCACGATGATGTCGCCCGCCATGGCGCTCTTCACATCGATGGTCTCTTTCCCCTTCATGATGCACACGTGGCCCAAGCGCTCCTTTTTGCGTGTGCGAGAATTGATGAGCTCGACACCAGGAGCAAACACGCCGGAGAATACCTTGATGAAGCTCAAGCGACCAACAAACGGGTCGGAAAGCGTCTTGAAGATGAAGCCCGCAGCCTGCTGGTCGCCTTTCGTCACGCGAATTTCGCCGCCGTCGGCCAGGCGGAATGCGCCATGGGCCGTAGGATGCGGGAAGTAGGTGCAGATATCCTCCATCAAGCCCTGAATGCCCTGCTTGATGATAGTGGAACCGACGAAAACGGGAATGAACAGCTCCTGGGCGATTGCCTTGTCGAACAGGCCTTCGAGTTCTTCCTGCGTCAACTGTTCTTCGCCGTCAAGATACTTCATCATGAGGTCTTCATCGGCCTCGGCAACGAGGTCGCACAGTTTCTCGCGCGCAGCATCGGCAGCGGCAGCGTAATCGGCGGGAATATCCTCCACACGCTCGGCATCGCCTTCGAAATAACGAGCTTTCATGCGAAGCACGTCAATGACGCCCTTGAAATCTTTGTCTACGCCAATAGGGATGGTAACGACACCCAGGCGACTGCCGAAACGCGCATGGAGTGCAGCCATGATCACGTCGAAGTTCGCATTTTCGCGGTCGATGTGGTTGATGAATACGGCGCGAGAAAGGCGCATGTCCTCGGCCTCGCGCCACAGTTTATCGGTCATAACCTGAGGACCCGCGACGGCATCGATGACGAACAGAGCCATTTCGGCAGCCTGCATGGTAGCAAGCGTATCTCCAATGAAATCAGGATGACCCGACGTATCGAGCAGGTTAATCTTGTAATCCTTGTAGGGGATAGGAGCGATGGAAGTGCTCATGGTGAACTTGCGTTTGATTTCCTCCGCGTCGTAATCCATGTAGGATTTACCATCGTGCGTAGTACCCATACGCGGAGTCTGGCCGGAAATATGAAGCATTGCCTCAGCCAGCGACGTCTTGCCCGCACCATCCTGCCCGACCAACACGATGTTGCGGACATGCAAAGTCTCGGGTGCTGCCATGTCAACCACCGTCCCTTTCTGGGATTTCCCCTTGCGTGGTATGCGTTGGTACTCTTTTCGTACGCTACGGCTCAGTGTAGCGCAAAGAAAACCAACTCCAACGCACGACGTCTTCCCAGTTCAGAAACACTTTTACCACGCATCCGGGCGGTTCCATAACTCTTTCGGAGCAAACGAGAAAGACCATTAGAGCCAGCAATCGAAAGATGGCCCAGCAGGCCGAAACCAGCAGCCAGTCTAGGATTCGCACGAAGAACCGGGAAGAGACAAGCCGTCTGTTGCTTTTCTCCGACAAAACACCCGCCCGTGCTTCTAGCGCAAATTGCACGGCTATACTGTGTGGTCATCAAAACATGCAACACAAGCGCACCCCACGATAGGAGCCGTATGACTTACTCAACCCAAATGGAAGCCGCCAAAGCCGGCATCGTCACTCCCGAAATGGAACACGTCGCACATCACGAGGGCATCGAGCCCGAGATTCTTCGCGCACGCGTTGCCGCCGGCACCGTCGCCATTCCCGCCAATCACAACCATACCGCCCTTGTCCCTCACGGCATTGGAGAGGGCCTTCGCACAAAAATCAACGTCAACCTGGGAATTTCAGGCGACATGCGCGATTACGATTGCGAAATGAAAAAGGTCGACATGGCGCTCAAATATGGCGCTGAAGCCATCATGGACCTTTCGAACTACGGAAAGACACACGACTTCCGCCGCGCGCTCGTCGAAAAATCGCCCGCGATGATCGGCACTGTGCCCATGTATGACGCCGTGGGATATCTCGAGAAAGACCTCGCCCACATCAGCGCTCAAGACTTCCTTGAAGTGGTACGTGCCCATGCCGAAGAAGGCGTGGACTTCGTCACCATTCACGCTGGCCTCAATCGCAAGGCGATCGACAGTTTCAAGCGCAGCGGGCGCAAGATGAACATCGTCTCTCGAGGTGGATCGCTCATTTACGCCTGGATGGAAATGACCGGCAACGAAAATCCGTTCTTCGAGCACTACGACGAACTGCTCGACATCCTCTACGAGCACGACGTCACCATTTCTCTGGGCGACGCGCTGCGTCCGGGCTGCTTGGCCGACGCCTCCGATGCCGGGCAGATCGGCGAGCTCATCGAGCTGGGCTTGCTCACCACACGCGCATGGGAGCGCAACGTTCAGGTCATGATCGAAGGACCGGGGCACATGGCCATGAACGAAATTGCCGCGAATATGGTCATGGAGAAGCGCCTGTGTCACAATGCGCCGTTCTACGTGCTTGGGCCGCTGGTGACCGATATCGCCCCCGGCTACGACCACATCACCTCCGCTATCGGCGGAGCTATCGCCGCCGCAAACGGAGCTGACTTCCTCTGCTACGTGACGCCCGCAGAGCATTTGCGCCTCCCAAGCGTCGAAGACGTCAAAGAGGGCGTCATCGCCAGCCGCATTGCCGCGCACGCAGCAGACATTGCCAAGGGCATCCCTGGCGCGCGCGACTGGGACGATCGCATGGCGGCCGCCCGCCAGCGACTCGACTGGCCTGCAATGTTCGACGAGGCGATTGACCGCGAAAAGGCGGAGGCATACGTGGCAACTACCAAACCAGCCGACCCGAGCACCTGCACCATGTGCGGCGCCATGTGCTCGGTCCGCACCATGAACCGAGCCATGAACGGTGAAAACGTCAGCCTGCTTTAAAAATTCCTCCTTCTCCCAAGCGAAGAGGGGCCGCATATGCGGCCCCTCTTCGCTTGCAGCGCCTGCAGGAATCCAGAAACAACCTTGGGCCAATACAAACGCCCCGTCGCAATCACTGCCCAATCAGTTCATAGACATCCGATTTCGAGTGAATATCCAGTTTTGCGTAGATGTGCCTGACATGTGTTTTCACCGTATTCTGGGACAGAAAAAGCTCCTGTTCCATTTCAGAACGGGTCTTTCGCTGAGCGATCAACGTCAACACCTCAGTCTCCCGCGCCGTCAGACCATGCATTTGGGCAAGCTGTTCGCACCTAAGAATCAGGCGTTCTCGCGGCCCTACGACACGTTCTCCGCTTGCAATTTCCATTCCCGCCGCACCCCAATCGGCATTAACGGCACGCTCGCTTCGCCACAGCAGCACGCATACGCAAACCACAACAATGCCCGCACACGCACTCGCCAACAACACCGTTTCATCCTGGGAAAGGCCCGAATCTCGGAGAAACTCTCGTATTGTTACCCCGAGAAATATAGCCCCCTCGCTGCATGCCCGCGCAATGGCGAACATGCGCAAGGTAGGAGCACCGAAACGAAAGGCGAGGTTGGCAAGCAGCATTAGCGCGAATATCGTGAACCACACGTATGCAAGCTTTACGAGAAAAGAAACCGCGAAGCCAGCATTCGACCATGCGGCCGGCATCAACACGCAGGCGGCAAGCGCCAAGGGAACGCATGCCTGCGCAAGAAACCGCGCGTCAAACTTCTCAGGACGAAGCAAGGCAAGACCCAAGATTACAGCGCCTGCAACTCCTGTTGCCCATATACGATGAACGGCCCCTTGCCCATCGGGGTTCAAGAGCACGGACCCCGCAAGCCCTGATGCAAGGCCGGCAAGGGTCATGATGACGACGATCTTCCAAGGCACCGCATAGCGCGCTGCCTTTGATTTCGTTGTTTCGCGCGGAACGAGAACGAAACTCGACGCAACGCACACAAAAGAACCCGCAGGAAGCAGCGCCGTCGCAAGCACGGCATATGGGTGCATCATCGTGCTCACGAGGACATAAAGACCGAACGCCACCAAACAAGACCCAGCCCCATACACGACTATTTGGGTGGAACCCATCTGGGAGTACACTTCCGCCCACAGGCAGAACAAAATAGCGCCGCCTAATGCCGTCACAACGGAAGCCGTTATTACTACCCCAATGGGAGCGCCGCTCGGAACAAGAAGAAGCCCCGTAAGCGCAGTACCCGCGCAGCAAACGGCAACAAGAACTCCGGCAATCTTCATATGAGACCCCAAGGAGCCTATGCGCGAAGCGAATGCCGCCAGCAATAGAAACATCCCGATGTCCCCATAGCGCATTCCGGTAGACGCGACCCGGCGAAGCGCATCCGATTCGCCGCAATAAATATCAGGAATATGCGTGCAGCAAAGCCAAGCGACAAGCATTCCCATGCCGAGGAAACGAAGGGGCCGCAACGTTCGATCGCGTTCCTCTTCGGTCGGAACACCAGCCTCAAAGATATTTCCCATTCAATCCCTCCTCGCGAGCATTATAGACAAGAAGTCATAGCTCGAGCTTCTGATATGGGAAAACGCATGGGTGAGCTTAGGGGTGAACCCCCAATCGCCCGCATCTTCAGATGTTTCACCCGCGACTTTTCTTCCAATGCGCCCAAAATGAGCAGCAAAGACGACACCGGTTGTGTCGTATGGGGTTTCGTTCAACGCGATTGAACGAGCATCAACCACACAGGAGGGAAAACGCATGAAAGCCAATCAAGGAATCTCGCGCCGCAACTTTCTAGCACTCGGATCGATGGCCGCTCTTGCAGGAGGGGCCGCAAGCCTTGCTGCTTGTGCGCCAAGCAAGGTGTCCTCGGACGACGACAAGAAGGCCAACGAACCTTCCGCCGAGGTGAAGCCCGCAGACGAGACCATGGAATGCGATATCGCAATCGTGGGTGCGGGCGGCGCCGGCATCTGGGCTGCTGTCGAAGCCTGCCGCGCCGGGAAGAATGTCATCGTCATCGAGAAGGGCCAGGATGTGGGCGTTGGAAACGGAGCCATCGCAGGCGGCCCCTTCATGGTCGGATCGAAGCTCCAGCAGGATGCGGGCATCGACTTCAGCGTCGAAGAGGCCTTTAACCACATCATGGAATACGGACACTGGTCCACGAATGCCGCAGCCATCAAGAAGGCTGTCGAGCTTTCCGGCTCCACCGTCGACCAATTCACCGAGGAATTCGGCGTCCCAACGGGTCTTCGCCCCGACAATTACGGCGCAGGCCATGCTTCCGTTCGCTGCAACTTCCAATCCGACCCTAAAGACTCCAAGACCCAGAAGAAAGGCGTGGACCGCATGGGTCCCCTGCAGCAATGGGCCGAAAGCAATGGTGCCCGATTCGTGTTCAACACCACGGGCAAAACGCTCATTATGGAAAATGGCATATGCACGGGCGTTCAGTGCGAGCAGGAAAGCAAGATAATCGACGTCAAAGCCCCTGCCGTCATCGTATGCACGGGCGGCTTCCTCGGAAACACCGATATGATGCAGGAACGCTTCGGAACGTTCGTCAATCCCTTGGGCAGCGTTCTTTCCATCGGAGAAGGCATCGACATGGTTCAGGCGGCCGGCGGCCAGCTCTCTACCCAATGGGGCATTGCCGGCAACGAATTCTCCGGATCGAACCAAAACGCGGAAGGTATCTGGGGTAAAAAGAACGCCGCATTCGCAATCGGCATCTATGGAACCATGCTGGTAAACAACCAGGGACGCCGCTTCTCCAACGAAGGGAAATTCGCCAACCTTCCCCTGGCTCTTGGCGGCGCCATTTCCTTGGTTGGAGGCCAGTATTACGCCATCGTCGATCAGGCCTATGTAGACGGTTTGAACAGCGGCGTCGACGCATGGACCCTGTGCGGATCGGACTCCGAGAACTGGCGCACCGGAGAAATGACCCTGAAAGACAAGCCCCTCGAGAACGTGCAGACAGACATCGACGCCGCCGTCGAAGCCGGCTGGGTGTTCAAGGCCGACAGCGTAGAGGCACTTGCCGAGGCAATCAGCGCGCCTGAATTGGTCGAAACCGTCGAAACCTACAATGTGTATTGTTCCGAGGGCAAAGATGAGCAGTTCTACAAGCCCGCTTGCTTCCTCCAGCCCGTTGCGGAAGGCCCCTTCTACGCCATGCAATACGAGCCTTCCGCGTGGGTAACCATCGGCGGCATTCGTACGAACGACAGGCTTCAGGCAATCGACAGCAAAGGGCTTCCCATCAAGGGTCTTTATGTCGCAGGCGCCGACAATGGCACGCTGATGAGCGCACCCTACTGCGACTACGAAGGATATTCCCTCATGTGCGCATACAGTGGCGGCCGCATGGCCGGCATGTACGCAGCAGAAGATATCGAAGCGTAAGCATAACTCCATCCATTCACGCGGGGTTTCTTTTCTCCCCCTCCCGTGAAAGAAACCCTCTCGCAAACAGAAACGAGGCCGCATGCGCATGCGGCCTCGTTTCGTTCGCAACGTTTGAGCGGCATTAGAACCATTCCCTCTTCGAGAACACGTAGGCCTGCTCGAATTCGGCTTGGTTTTTCACGAGGTAGATAATGCCTTCGATAAGCCCGATGAGCCACACGATGCTCGTCGCTATACCGAAGGAAAGAAGCCCTCCCAAAATGGCGACGCCGAGCATGATGAAGCCGGCCGTGTTGTATCCAAGGTAGAACTTGTGCACGCCGAGAGACCCGAGAAAGATTCCGAGCAAACCGGCCGCCACATGGTCTTTCGTTCGAACGACGGGCTGCTGATAAACGGTCTGCCCGTAAGGGTTGTACGGGGTCTGGGCGGAAGAACCATAGCCGCTCGAATAAGAAGCGCCGCCGCTCTGGTACGCCTGCCGCCCTGTAGGATGCCCGTAATACGCCTGCTGCTGTTGCGTCGCCTGCTGTGCGGCGGCGCCGTAAGACGGCGGCGGAACGGGTGCTCCCGAGACAAACGGCTGCGTCTGCTGGGCGGCATAACCGGAAACAGGATTCGCGGGCGGCTGATACGCCGCCTGCTCAGAAACGGAATACGCATCCTGCGAGGAAGCGCCGCTTGCTGCATTCGCCTCATCGGGACCAGAAACGGACTCAACCTCTTGAACGGGCGGTTCATCATCGTCTTCGACATTCGAAACGTCAGCGGGCTGCTCGGCACACAGCGCATCGAGACGCCTCTGCATCTCTTTCATCTGTTCTTGCAATACACGTATTTCTTCGGCGGCTGCAGCCGCTTCTTTCGGAGACTTCGTCATTGCGACCTCCTTCAGGTCCGCACTCTCAATGGGCGAAATCATCCTACAACGAAACGCTCCTCGACAGAAAAAACGCTGCCGTCCCGTAATACACACGTAAAGAGCGCGTTATACGAAACAACGCTACGAATGCTCGGGCACCTTGCGCAGAAGAACGAAGCCGACAATGAACAAAATCACGAGGGAGAAAACCCCGAAGTTCGCTTCGCCGGTGAGCTGCGTTATGACGCTAACCAGCAGCGTTCCCATGACCGCAGCGTACTTCCCGAAGATATCGAAAAAGCCGAAGTACTCATTGGCGTGTTCCTTCGGAACAAGCTTGCCGAATTCAGAACGCGAAAGAGCCTGAATACCGCCCTGGAACAATCCCACCATGATAGCCAAGATCCAGAATTCCACTTCGCTCTTCAAGAAAAATGCGCCGAAAAGCGTGATGCACATGTACGCGAACACGCCTACGAGCAGCATCTTCTTGGTTCCTACGCGCGCGCCCAAGCGGCCATATGCGATAGCCGAGGGAAACGCCACGAACTGCGTGACCAGCAGAGCAAGCACCAGCTGCGTCGAATCGAGCCCCAGGTCGGTGCCGTAACTCGTAGAAAGCTTGATGATCGTATGGACGCCGTCGATATAGAAGAAATACGCCAGCATGAAATAGCGCAGCGATTTCGTGCGCCATATGCGCTTCAGCGTTACCAGCAAGCCCTTGAATGCATCCTTTATCACGTGTTCGGAGCGTGCCTTGAAATGCGTCTGATGCACGTTCTTGAACACCGGCACAGTGAATGCCGCCCACCAAAGCGCCGTGATCACGAAGGCGATTTTCATCCCCGTGGCGCTATCGATACCTACAGCGCCTCCCCCTAGTACAACAGCCAGGCACGCGATGAAGGGGATGCAACTGCCGATGTAGCCCCACGCGTAACCTTGGCTCGAAATCTCGTCGTAGCGTTCGTCGGTTGTCGCATCCACCAACAAAGCGTCGTAGAAAACCATGGAGGAATTCAGCATAATCGACGCGACGACATAGATGACCAGAAACGGGAACGCGTCCGTCGTGAGGCCCAGTGCGCAGCAGGCAAGCGCGCCTGTGCCAACCGTGCCGACGAGGAACTTCTTCTTCATGTGACGCAAATCCGCAAGGCTGCCCAGCACAGGCATAGTCAAAGCGATGACAAGCGCAGCGACAGTTTCCGCATAGCCCCAGGCGACAACCACGCTTCCTGTGGCGATGGAGCTGAAATAGACAGGAATGAGAGCCGTCGAAAGAAGCACGAACGCCGAGTTGCCCACGTCGTATGCAATCCAGCTTTTCTCCTGCTTCGTCAGTTTTCCAACGGCCATGCTTTTTCGTCCCTTCGTTGATATGGTGAAAGCGTTTCGCGGTACGCAACGCCTGGGCAATTGTATATCATGTGCCTCGAAGCAAAACGCGCCCGACTGCCCTCCAGCGTCAAATCATTGCAAAAACCAAACGCTCATGGCAACCGAACGCAGCATCCCTTAGCCTGCGGGCTCGAAAAAGGAGGAAGCTATGCCAGCCATCATGACGCATGATTTCTTCGGCAAGGAAGTCTACGCCGTCCACGCAAAAGCCATCGGTTCCTCGGCGGATGAACGCGACGCTTTTCTTTTGGGCAATCAAGGGCCAGATCCGCTATTCTATCTTGTCCTCACCATGAGGATGAAACCGTTCTTCCGGCTTGGCGGAAAAATGCATCACGAGAATCCAACGAAGCTCCTCTTCGCCCTTAAAGAAAGCCTCGACGTTCTTGAAGACGACGAGGTGTCCATTGGACGTGCCTATGCGGCGGGGTTCCTGTGCCACTACACGCTCGACAGCTTGATGCATCCTCTTGTATACAGCCAGCAATTCGCCATCTGCGACGCGGGTATCGTCGGGCTTGACCGCAGCGACGGCAACGAGGTCCATGCGGAAATAGAGAGGGAATTCGACGAGATGGTGCTTTTCACAAAGCTCGGCCGCACCATCTCGTCGTACAAGCCCTACGAAGAGGCGCTGCGTGCGAGTGATAGGGTTCTTGCCATCATAGGAAAGATGTACGCGTATTTCTGTATGGTCGCACTCCACGAGTTCGTCCCCGTCGATATGTTTCCCGCAGCGGTAAAGAATTTCCGTACCATCCAAAAGCTCTTCTACTCCCCGAAATCGAGGAAGCAAGGCATCGCAAACACCGTGGAAACCCGCGTGCTTCGCCGCAACCACTCGTTCTTCAAGTCTATGGCGCACAGGGACAACCCCATCGTGAAAAGCGATTTCGACAACCGTCTCCGCAAGCAATGGGTCGATCCCTTTACGGGCGAAGCATCCTCGAAAAGCTTCTGGAATATCTTCGACGAGGCTAAAGAAAAAGCAGGCAGAAATATCGCCTCGTTCCTTTCCGACGAATTCAGCCTCGAGGATGCGCGCGCAATCACGGGCGGTCTTGACTTCAGCGGCGAACCCGTTGAAGATGCGGAGAATGCACACGGCGATTTCTCGGAAGAAGTCGCCTACACCCGGTCGCTCGCAACCGAGGACGGCGCAGCGCAGCTTGTCGCGCATGCGCTCGAGGAAAGCGACTCCCTGTAAAACCGCGAACCCGAAAAGACGGCATTCTTCGCCCCAGGCATCGAATGCCGCAACACACCGACGACAACCCCGCACAGAAACCGGAGCCGCCGCATCATGCTCGAAAGCGTTCTTGCCATACCGTTTTGGATCGAATTCGCCGGCACGATCACCGGCGGCCTTGCGGGCGCCATAGCGGGCGTCAACGCTCGCTACGATGTTTTCGGCACGACCACGCTCGCATGCGTCACGGGCCTAGGCGGGGGCATTATGCGCGATGTCTTGCTTCAGGATTTCGGCATATACGCATTTCAGCATCCTATCTTACTTATAGCGTGCGCCGTCACCGGCGTGCTCGTTTTCTATTTTCACAAGCTCGCCGACGCATTCGACTGGTTCATGGATTTCTTGGACAACCTTTCCGTAGGACTTTGGGCCGTCGTTTCCGTAGGGAAAGCCCTTTCTGCAGGCCTCGACACCATACCCTCCATCATCCTCGGAACGATTACCGCCGTCGGCGGCGGCATCATCCGAGACATCCTCATGGCACAACGCCCTACGGCGTTTCAGGCGGGGACCCTCTACGGCACTGCATCGCTCATAGGGTCCGCCGCGTTTGCCCTCATGAAGCAAAACGACGTACTGGGAGACTACGCAGCAATCACCTGCGTCATGCTCATCTTCATCCTGCGCTACGCCTCAGAGTTTTTCGGATGGCATACGCATCCTGCCCAGGATTACAGCGACCGCGTTATCGAACCGGTGAAAAAGGTTGCCCACGTCGCTGCGAAACCGGTCAAAAACGCCGTGAAAAACGCCGTGGAGAAACGCATCGTCACCACGCCTCCCCCGCCGCAGGTGCCACATCACGAAAAGGCCGCTCATCGAGAACGCCTTCGCGCCGAGGCCCAGGCCCGCATGGCCGCAAGCATTGCGACTTCAGGCGTATCGAAGCAAGAAAACGCCAAGACATCGCCCGACGAAAGCAAAGAGCGCCCGGAATGACCGGACGCTCTTTTTTCTTCCCAGATTCGAAGCGCGTTACGATTCAACGGGCACGAACGTGTCTTTGTCGGGCGCAAAGCTTTGCATGGCCTTAATGGTGCGGTCGAAAAGCTCGTCGAGCTCCCAGCCGAGCATTTCCGCGCCTGAACGGATCACATCGCGATTCACGCCGGCTGCGAAACGCTTGTCCTTGAACTTCTTCTTGAGCGACTTCACTTCGAAGTCCATGACGCTTTTCGAGGGCCTCATGATAACCGCCGCGCCAATCAGGCCCGTCAGCTCCTCTGTGGCGAACAGAACCTTTTCCATCTGAAGTTCCGGACGAGGGAGCTCGGGGTTGAAGTCCGACGTGTGGCTCTGGATGGCGCGAATCAGCTCGGGCGTACCGCCAGCTTCCTCGATCAGCGGAGCAGCATAAAGCGTATGCTTCTCGGGCTCGTCATCGTGTTCTTCCCAATCGAGGTCGTGCAAAAGACCGACGATACCCCAGAATTCCTCATTTTCGGAATCGAACTCCCGTGCGAAGTAGCGCATGGTCTGCTCGACCGTTTCCCCATGCTCGATATGAAAAGGATCCTTATTATGATCCGCCAGAAGCGCGAATGCCTCTTCTCGCGTCATTCCTGCCTCAAGCTTCGTCATAAACGCCTCCTGTTTTCGCAATCGCAGCTTGTCCATCCTCCATTGTAGTCCTGCCTACAGCACAACGCCCAGCAGAGTAAGAACGCCGCCAACCGCTATGCCAACCAGCAAAAGCAGCACCAGGATAGCGAGATTGTCCTTCAAGGGGCGATTCGTCCTGAACAGCACCAGCAGGCCAACGCCCGCACTCACCAGCAGGCCGCCGATCACCGCGCCCGCGCCAAGCGTGCCGTCAAGATAAAGCTCCGTTATAGCGACCGATGCAGCGCAGTTCGGAATGAGGCCGACAAGAGAAGCGGCCACGACGGAAAGACCAGGGTTGCCCTCCATGAACGCGGCAATGGCATCCTCGCCCACCGAGTCCATCACCACCTCGAGAGCCAACGTGACCAGGAAGATAAAAAGCGTCACCTGCGCAGTGTGCTTGAGGGCGCTCTTGACGATAGAGCCGCCTTCGTGATCGTGGTCGTGCTCGTTATCGTGCTCGAAATCGTATGCCAGCTCCGGATTGCTTCCGCACGCTTTGCAGTCCCCGTTGCAATGGCAGTTGTCCCGTTCGCATAGCTCGTGAATGCGCAGATGCTCTTTGTCGCGACGCATCGCATGCAAGACGGCATCAATAGCGAATCCGGCGACCATGCCGACGACGACCTTGATAGCGAGCACTTTGACGATAAGCGCTATCGGGGCTTGCTCGGCGATGAAGATGGGAAGCATCTCGTCGCTCGTGGAAAGAAACACTGCGAACAGCGTGCCCAGAGACACGACGCGCGCGGCATACAACGTCGACGCCGCAGCCGAGAAGCCGCACTGAGGAACCATTCCCAGCAACGCGCCGATTGCGGGACCCGCATGACCTGCCTTGCGCACGGCCGCCTCGCTTGCAGCGCCCGCATGATGCTCAAGGGCTTCCATGGCAAGGTACGTGACGAAAAGGAAGGGAACGAGCTTCAGCGTATCGACGAACGCATGCTCAAGGGCATGCATCATTATTTCCATATTTCAAACCAATCCTTCTATGACATCGACGACAGTCATCCTGAAGCCGCCGCTCATCTCCGCGAAGCTCTCAGGGATGCGATTCTACATACCATAGCGCCAAAGTCTTTTACGGGCAGAAGGACGAAAATAAACAATATCGAAAGAGAAAATCACCCTCGCCACCTTCGAGGATGCCCCGTACGCGATTTTATGCGGCGGGCCTCCTCGGCTCGCTTGCGGGCGGTCTGCACCTCGTCACGCAAACGAAGATAGCTTTCGAAGCGCTCTTGGGCAAGATTTCCTTCCTCCACCGCTGCGCGTACCGCGCATCCCGGCTCTGCCCCATGACGGCAGTCCGAGAAGCGGCACGATTCCGCAAGCTCTTCAATATCGGAAAAGGCGGCATCAATTCCTATGTTGGAATCCCACAGCGCAAGACCCCTCACCCCCGGCATGTCAACGACGCAGCCACCGCCGGGAATTCTCACCATTTCGCGAGAAACCGTCGTATGCCGCCCTTTTCCGTCGCCTTCTCGCACCGACCCCGTCGCCTGGACCTCGGCGCCTACCAGCAGATTCACGAGACTCGATTTCCCGACGCCGCTTTTGCCCAGAAGCACGCCGACGCACCCGGACGGCACGCATGAGCGAACCTCTTCGACGCTTTCGGGATCTTCCGAAGAAACAACCAGCACGCGCGTGCCCTGAGCAACCCGCTCCACCAAGGTTTGCACCCTGCGCACTTCTTCAGTACTTTCCGCCTGGTCGGCCTTCGTGAGAAGAACGACCACTTCGGCACCGCTCTCGTGAGCAAGCACCAATTCCCGCTCAAGCCTTCGCACGTTCAGTCCGGAGCATGGCTCCGCAACGAACACCTTGTCGAAATTCGCGGCAAGGACCTGCGGCTCCATACGCTCAGTGGGGTCTTTGCGCACAAAAGCGTTCCGACGGGGAAGAACACGCTCGATGATTCCTTTGTCGTGCCCCTCGGGAACGGAGATTTCCACGCGATCGCCGCACGCCGCGCGCACGTCGGCGGTCTTGACGAGAGACGTTGCATGTTCGCAACGGTATTGCAGTCCGCCCTCGAGCTCGACAAGGGGATATCCGCGATCGAGCTTTACCACTACACCCTGCATTATCGAGCCCTTTCTCGTGCGTAGAAGAACAATGCCATCAGGAACAATCCCATAACCACGGCGATGGCCCCCGGCGCGAAATCACGCGCGACGAAACGATCGGGATGCGCAAAGCCTGCCTCTTCGACCGTAACGGCCGCCGCATGAATATCGCTTTCTCCCTCGTGCTCCTCGCACGCAAGGTTGTAGACGCCCTGAACGCGCAACCGCGATCCGGTCTTCCCGTAGGCGCCGAACATGTCAATCTTCTGGACATCAGAATTCGCCATCACGACCGACACCGACGAACCGGAGTCTCCGTCTCTCAGCGTGACCCAGGAAAACCCCTTTTCTCCCCCTGTAAGGCGTATGGCCTCTCCAACGGCTTCACCCCTCACCTGGACGGTCTGCTTGTCGTAATACGAATCAGCACCGGCGAGGTCGGCGATGGCAGCATCGTAGAGAAACGAATTGTCAGAAACCTGTCCGTCGTTGATGGTGTTTCCCTCCGCATTCAATGCCGAAGGCTCCTGCGCTTCGGGCTCCGCTTGAAACCCGTCCTGGTCCCCGACATCTTGCTGCTCTTGGACGCCGGACGACACCCCCCATGCAGCATTCGGGAAAACCGAGGCCACGGCACCGACGCAAAGCGCGAGCAAGACGCAACATGCGACACTGGACAAACGGCGCGTCGCACGACCCAAAGTTCGATGCCTCCGCGCTCCGCAACGCAACCGAACGCAGCCCCTCCCCTCGCCCAAGGGACCGAGTTCAAAACGAGCCTTATCGAGCACGGCGCAACCTCCTTCTAGGCCTAAACGACGCAACGATGGAAACGATCAATGCGATAAGCGTGATGAACTCGAGACGCCCCGCCCACATATCGAAGATATAGAGAAGCTTCAGCATATCGGGCATGCCCGGCTGAATGATGCCACTCGACATGCCAATATTGGAAACCATGGAGACGGACTCAAACAACGCCGGAGCGGCATCGTATCCATACATGACCGTAACGATCGTGGTAATCAAGAACATCACGCCATACAGCATGAACACGGCAAGATTGGCTCGTACGAGATCGCTGTTCAAAGGACGTCGACCAACATGGTAATACGTAACGACCTGACGTGCCGAAGCCGGCGCAAGAAGGTCCTTGATATAGGCGACCAACTCTTTGACCAGAATGCCGATACGAAGAACTTTGATGCCGCCCGTGGTGCTTCCCGCAGAGCCGCCAACCGCCATGCAAAACACGATAATTAGCAGTGCACCGCTCGAAACGACCGTAGTCATCTGATTGACGCTTATGGTCTGGAAGCCCGTCGACGAAAACGCCGCAATAACCGTAAATACGGCGCGTCTGAGAAGCACGGGAAGGCTGTCGTAGATATTGGCAGTGCACAGCGTCGCAACGAACGCGGCAACGATAACCGAAAGCCAAATTGCAAGAGTCCTAATCTCGATATCTCTGAAGAAATGCTCCAAGCGACCTTTCCATACCTCGCTGTGGAGCGTGAAGTTAATCGAGCCCATCAAGATGAGTATCATCACGACGACCTCAATCAAGCCGCTATGGTAGTACAGGATTCCCGTGCTCATGGCAGCCATTCCCCCCGTGTTGAAAGAGGCCACCGCAAGCCACAAACCGTTAAAGAACGCGCGAAGAGGCTCCATGCCCACGAACAAACACAACCCCGTCAGGACAAACGTCCCCAGCACGATAAACGCCGCCGAGAAGCGAACGATGAATCGCGTCGTCTGCATGATATTGGGAATAACGTGCTCGCTGCGCCCTTCGGACGAATACAGAGACGAATCGACGGCACGTCCGAACAGTCCCAAGGACAAAGCGATGACAACAACGCCCTGGCCGCCGATGCATTGCATGGTAAAACGCCAGGTATTATCAGCTATGGACATATGGTCGAGATCCTGCGTGAGCGAGGCGCCCGTCGTCGTCCACGAGCTCATGCCCTCGAACACCGCATCGAGATACGAGCCATAATGCCCGGAGAGAGCCATGGGAATAGCCGCCAAAAGAGCCAGCACGAGCCAGGCGAAGCCGGTTACTGCAAGCGCCTGTTTGGGGGAAAGCTTTCCGGGAGTCACCAGGCACATGCGCAGCAAAGAACCCACGACAAGCGCGATGCCTATTCCCAGCAGATAGCGCGATGCCGGGTTCCATTCGCCAAGCACCAGCGCAACGCCGAAGGGGACGCATTGGGCAACAGCAAGGAAAAGAACCAATACCCCCAGGTAGTGCGCTATGACCCGAAAATCATATAGCGAGAATTTCTGCCACATAGCCCTACCCTATCAAGGCCTTCATTACGACGACGACAAACCCGAGCCATATGAGGAAAAGCACGCTTGCAGCAAGGACGGACAACACCGCAACGAGCGGCGTTCTCAACGACCGAATCCTTTCCCTGGTGCTTAAGCGCGGCGACACCGCCCCATCCTTTCGAATCAAGCCCTCGCAAGTTCAAGGCTCTTTGCGAAATAGCACGCTCCATGCATCTCGCAGGCGGCGCGCAGAGTCTTTTCACCCTTCGACCCATCGTCTCGATGGATAATCCAGTGATTATACGTCAAGTTCGACAGAGACGGGACAGTGGTCGCTTCCCATGATGTCAGCGTGTATGCGGGCGTCGTGAATAGCATCGCGCAGCGATTCGCTCACGAGGAAATAGTCGATGCGCCATCCCGCGTTGTTCTTGCGAGCATTGAATCGATAGCTCCACCACGAATACGCCCCCGTCTCATCAGGGTGCAAGGCTCGAAACGTATCCACGAATCCGGCATCGAGCAAACGGGTGAATTTTCCTCGCTCTTCGTCCGAGAAACCGGCATTTCCCCTATTGGGTCCAGGATTCTTCAGGTCTATTTCCTGGTGAGCAACATTGAAATCGCCGCACATCACCACGGGCTTCGCGGCGGTGCGCACGCCTTCTTGCGTGAGAGGAAGCTCCGAAATGGATACATGCCCCTCGCCCTTTGCGCAATCCTGCACCGCAACGCCCGCAGGAATCACGCCCTTCTCGAGGTTTTTGCAGAAATCCCTGAATGCATCATCCCACGCCATACGATGGCCTATGCGAGCAAGCTCGTTTTGCGCATTGGGGGTGTATACGTCCACGAACCAGTAATCGTCAAATTCGAGCGCTACGATGCGGCCTTCGTCGTCAAGCGCAGAATCACCGAGCCCATGGAGGGCCCGAAGGGGTTTTTGCCGGCAGAATACCGCCGTACCCGAATATCCCTTTCGCTCGGCGTAGCTCCAAAATTGGAAATACCCCGGCAACGGGAGATCGATCTGCCCCTCTTGAAGCTTCGTTTCCTGCAAGGCGATAATATCGGCATCGAGCGCGGCGACGGACTCTTCGAATCCCTTCTTCACCGCAGCGCGCAATCCGTTCACATTCCAAGAGACAAAACGCATGGCGCCCCTTCCTTCCCTCCAGCAAAGAGGCCCAACGATTCGTTCGCTGGGCCGCAATCGAGCTCTCGTTCAGGTTATCAGGTATCGAGCGTTATTTCTTCTTGGCGAAGGCGTGCATAATCTTCTCATGAAACACAATGGCGAGCGCGGCTATACCCGCCGCTACCAGGAAGAGCAAAACGCTTCGCATGATGTCGCCCTCCATAAGACCGTCCGCGGCAAGCGTCGACATCAAAATGCCAGGGATACGACCGACGGTCGAAAGGACAAGAAAGTTTCTCATGCTCATATCCGTCAGGGGCACCAAATAGGTGAAGACGTCCTTGGGAAGTCCCGGAATGAGGAACAGCACGAAAACCATGACATCAAGTTTGTCGGTCTCCTCGAAATCCTCCAGCTTTCCCATCCACTTCTCGGGAATCATAGCGCGCACGAACGGCGCGCCAAGCTTATGGACGATAAAGAAGATAAACGCGCTCGAAATGATGCACCCCGCAAGCACCACTGCGGCGCCACCCCATGGACCGTACATCATGCCCGCGGCGACCTGAACAACCTCGCCAGGAATAAAGGCAACCACGACCTGCAAAAACTGCATGCCCAACAGGATCAGAACACCTCCCGGACCTGCATTGCGAACGTCCTGGACAACCCGTTCTACTCCGCCCGGCTCAGTGAGTTCCAGAATAAGCGGAGCAATGGCCACGCACACCACGGCCATCAGCACGAAAAACGCAATCAAGCCGCCGAATTTGAAAAGGTCGGCCTTGGTAAGGCGCGCAAGCGCAGGACGATCCGACACGGGCTTCTCAAGCTTTTCCTCGAGCTCCCCAAAACGCTCTTCCTGTAGTTCTACGAAGCTTTCTTTTCGTTCTTCTATTCTCTCCATCTTCAAACGGATGGAACCCGTCTTCCCCGATCGTTTTTCGCCCATGAACACCAATCCTCTGACCTTCGCTGCTCCCCGAAGGTCCTAATCGTCGTATCGTGCCTTGTTGTATTCCTCTTTGAATGCGGCGAACATGCCCGAAACGGAGGAACCCTTCGACGCCTGCGCCGGCTTTTCCTTCGCCTTCGGCCGCTCGTCGTCTTCGTCGAAAACATCGTCGACCTGCGCGTCTTGAGCATCGAGCTCAGAGCCATCGGCGTCGCAATCGACGGGGGCGTTCTTTTCCTCGTCCTCCCGAGAATCATCGGCCTCGCTTGAAGCGAGCTCTCGGGACCCCTCCCCAAAACGGGCCTTTTCGTACTCTTCCTTGAAGGACGCGAACATCCCCTTGCTTGCAGCAACCTGCTGGCCGACGGCATAGGCCCCTTCGTTTATGGCCTCGCCCGCCGCATGCGTCACCTCTTGGACTTTCGGCTTTGCTTTTTCGGCGGCTTCGTGCATACGGGCGCGCGCTTTTGCGGTGAATTCGCCGGCGGATTCCGCCCAGCCGCCCTCGGGAGAGAGCTCCCACACATCGTCCGAAACGATGATCGCGCCTTTGAACTGTTCTTGCTCTCCCGCCTCGCGGCTATCTTCTTTCACGACAAGGTCAACGCCCATGCCCCGCTTGAAACCCTTGATGTACTCGACCGGAATCTCGAGCGTTCCCAGCAGATACTTCGCCGTGGCTCCGTTCGACGCCTCCACGCTCTCGATCTCGCCGCTGCGCAGCGAAAACGAGATGTTGCCGACGCAGCCGATAGCCGTTCCGTCAATCGTCATCAGAGGCATGCCCTCCCAGATGACACAGCGGTCCCAGTCTATGCCCATGCGACGACAGGCTGCGGGACCCGTCATATCGCCCTCGTCTTTCACGACAATGCGGCCATCGATTAAATCGAAGCCATCAAGGGCGACGAACAAATCCTTGCGATGAAACATCCATAGCAAGTCGGGACGCTTCACCATAAAGCCGACGCAGCGCTTCTCGCTCGGATGAAACACGCACGATTTCACTTTCCCTATACGCTTCGTACGACGTTTTCCGCCGAACACGCGCATTTTGCACATATCGCGACTGGTTACCATTTTCTTGCGAGCCATAGCCTTATCCCTTACGAAAACGGAGGCCGACGCAAGCCGGCCTCCTTCCTGCATTATGCGAAAACATGCAAATTACTGCTGGTTTCTATCTACTTCGGGCTGAACCTCAGGGGCGACAGCCGCAGACTGAACGGGTTCAGCCTCATACACGACAGACGGGGCCTCGGAAGCGGGCGCCTGCTCGACGGGAGAAGCGGTCTGGGCATCAGAAGAAGAATGAGCGGCAGACCCGGCAAGAGCGGCGGCGGCGCTTGCCACTTTCTCCTGAGCGGCATCAACGACCTCGTTCACTTTTTGCGCCGCAACGGGAACCTTCTCCGCGACGGCCGCATGGGCAGCTTCGGCGTTCTTCGCAACTTGCGCCGCAATACGCTCGCGTGCCGCATCTATCTTGGCGCGAAGCTCATCGTTTTTTTCGGAAAACGCCGGCTTTACGGCATCTGCCGTCTTCTGAGCCTTCTGGGCGGCACCTTGTACGTGCTGAGCCGCCGTCTCATAGGCCTGCCTGCCCTTCAGCGTTACGTCGGTATAGGCAGCCTGCGTTCCCGCCACTGCATAGTCGTATGCCTTCTGACCCTGAACGACGGCGTCTTCATACAGAGCCTGACCGCGCTCGACGGCCTGGTCACCAACTGTCTTTGCCTGGCCGAACGCCGTAGAGGCCTTCTCGGCAACCAAAGCCCTCGTCTCAACGCCCTTTCGCGGAGCGCACAAAAGCGCAACGCCGGCGCCTACCAATCCGCCTACCACGAATGCGCTGAACTTGTTACCCATTGCAGCCTCCTATCTGCAGCACGCCGCAACGACGCACCACGTCTACCGTTCTTCAGCCATTATATGGGATACGAAAACAACCAGCGCTTTCGTTGCCGTTACGTTTCTCTGTTTTCAGGGGAGCTTCATCGACGCGAAGAGTTCTCTTCCTCGCGCTCCCTGAGCAGATAGTCGGCAAACAAGACCGCTGCGCGCAACGAGGAAAGCGCCACCAGGTCGTCTTCGTAGCTTATTTCGACTCGCGCGAGCAGCTTGGCCCTATTCGTCCACGAGGTCTTCCCGACAAAGAGCCTCTTCGCGCGCGACGATAGGCGGGCCTGCCCCTCAATCGTCATATGCTCCACAAGATGCGCCACCGAAGTGCGCGATGCAACCGCACCGAACGTCTCCCCCCGATCGTTTACGCACGCATGGTCGAGCAGGTGGGGATAGCGGGAAAGAGCCTTATCGATCATGTCTTCGGATGTAAGGACGCACGCCTCGTCGGCAATTCGGATATCCGCGACAATCCTATCCGGCCGCACTGTCACGTGCTCCACCCATACGCGGCTGTACCCAGACACTACGAAGCCTGATTCTGATCGGTGGAAGGATTGGAATCTTGCGCGACGCCATCGGAAGACCCCTCGTCGGATGCATTCTCTCCTTGAGCAGACTGACCTGCGGACGCATCGGCCTCGCCCGAGGCGCCACTATGGTCGGTCGAGCCAGAAAGAGACTCCGTGGTTATTCGCTCCGATTCGTCGACGATGCGAGGCTCGGCCTCTGCGTTGTCCGAAATCTTAACGAGAGAAAGCGTTGTCTGGTTGCCATCCTCTCCTTCTTTGATGATGAGCACGCGCCTGTCGTCGGAGAAACTATACGACCCCGTGCCGCTCAAGTCGGTAAATGAGAAGTCGATAGTCTTCGCCCACGTATCGAGCGTATATTCGTAATCGAGCAGCTCGAGCATCCGAATGGAATCCGAATCTATAACCACCGTCGATGAGCCGTCGATCACCTGCCATTCCCCTTGTATATCAGCCGCATCGTCGTAGCGCAAATACGTATTCCAGAACAAGACGCCGCTGCCTACAAGCATCGCAGCGACGAAGACGGCTGCGGACCACGCGAGAATTCGGCGCCTCCTCGCCCGAAGCGCAGCCTTCAAACGAACCCCCTTGGCCCTTTCCTCTTCGGGAGAATAGTCGGACGCCTTCTGCTCTGCGACGGGTCTCACGCGCCCGAAATCTTCCCTTTTCAGCAAGGCGGCCTTCTTTTTCATCCTGCTCCGAATAAAGGAGAACGTGCCGAGCTTGGAAGCCTTCCCTCCGCTTTTCGCCGAGCTCGAATCGGAAAGCCGACCCTCGTCCTCGGACGAAGTCGGCGTTGCGGACTTTTTCGCTTTGGATGATTCGCCGGAACGGCCGCTTTCCTTCCGAAGAGGCCCCTTCCGGGCGGGTTCGTCGCCGAAATCTCCCAGGTCAAACGAGTCGGCCGGGCCTGATTCCATATCGGGGGCAGAGAACACCCCGGCCTGTTCGAAACGAACCAACGCGGTCTTTTCCCGCGATGCTATCGTAGCGAGTTCCTCGGAAGCCTCCACAACCCCGGGGACCACCAGGGCGCCATCATGCGAAGCCCTTTGCAAAGGAGACAACGCGTCTGCGTTCGGAGAAGCGGCGTTTGATCGCCCTTCGCTGTCCGAAGGCGCACTTCCCCCCTCACCATGGCCCTGCGGCACATCGACCTTCAAGAAACTGGAAGGAGCATCTGCAGGAAAGGCGTCAGAAGCCGCAGGCGGACACGCCGTCGCGGGCACCGGAGCCGAGGCTGGGGTCCCAAGAGCGCTTTCTGCAGCACGTTTTGTAGCTGTTTTCTTTCCTTTTACCGAAGGGCGCTTTCTGGGCGTCGACATAAATCCCATCACCTATTCCCGCGCCGCCATCGCCGCCGCGATACGCCAACGCTATCCATACCAGGCCATCCCAAGAAGCGATGTCATATTTTCGGACGACAACTGCCACGCGCCGCCTACGCGCTCCACCACGATAAGCGTATCGTTGGTTCTTGGCTCAAGGCCGTCGAAAGACTCGAGCAACGTCTTCCTGAGGTATTCTTTGTACGATTCCTCGTCGGCGAAATCCTGACTGCTGCGCGCCACGGCCGACGCGAAGGCCTCGGCTTGATCGGAAAAGCTCCTCGACGTGACAGAAACTTCGACCCAGGCCTTATCGCCGTAGGCGTCAACGCTCACGACATCCGCTTCGAGGTCGGTGCGTAGCTTTTCCGCCAATTCATCAGCCGTTATTCCCAAATCAGAAAATCCGTAGGAGACGCTTTCATCGACCCCTTCGTCATAATCTTCCATAAAAGCCTGCACGTAAGGCGTAAGCTCAGAGTTCTCGTTTTTCGAAAGAATCTCAAACTGGCCAGTCACCAATTCGCTCACCTCGCGTGCATCCGCTGTCGCATTCGCGTCGAGAACTACGGCAGAGCTCCGTTCGGAGTCAGCCTCGGTGGCGCGGTCGCTCGAGCGGGATTCATCAACATCCGTTTGAGGAGCCATGAAGAAGGCAGCGGCGGCAACGATGAGAGCGAGGCAGAATACGCCGGCGGCAACGATGAGAACGCGTCGGTCGGAGATCAAACTTCGCCTGTGGTCGCCCACGGCTTTTTCGGTCCCGCGGCGGGCAAACGCCTCGCCGCGCCTATCGGCGGCACCGGCAGCTTCCCCCTCTTCGGGCGCTCGGCCACACGTCTCCTGCGCAAAACCGCGGTCGTCGAAACCAGGCTCGTTACAAGAACGTTCCCCGTGCGCTTGGGCAAGCTGCACGCTCGGCGCAGGAGGAGGGGGAGCGGCCTGGGATGAAACGGCCTTTTGATCGAAGTCGTTTTCCACTATAGCCTCTCTTCATCTCCACATGCGCCGATCGCAGCGCGCTCCGTACAGTCTCGTCTATCTCGGGCATAGCCCAAAACGAAGATGGACGCCGTGCAGACGCCCATCGAATGCATACATCCCGCAAGTGCGGCGCGGCAAAGCTCGAGCGCCTATGCCTCGGGAGCGATGTACTCCATGCCTCCCATATAGGGAACAAGAACGGAAGGAACCTTGATGGTGCCGTCCGGCTGCTGGTAGTTTTCGATAATAGCAGCCATGGTGCGTCCAGCGGGAAGACCGGAACCGTTCAGCGTGTGAACATAGCGGGTTCCCTTGAAATTCGCCGGATCGCGATACTTGATGTTGGCGCGACGAGCCTGGAAATCACCGCAGTTCGAGCAGCTGGAAATTTCCTTGTAGTCGTTGTAGCTCGGCAGCCAGACTTCAATGTCATACGTCTGACGTGCGGAAAAGCCCAAGTCGCCCGTGCACAGGCTGATAACGCGGTACGGAAGCTCGAGCTGCTGAAGCAGGTATTCGGCTTCGGCGGTCATGCTCTCGAGCTCTTCGTCGGAATCCTCCGGAGCGGCGAACTTGACCATCTCGACCTTGTCGAACTGATGCTGGCGAATAATGCCGCGCGTGTCACGGCCCGCAGAGCCCGCCTCTTCGCGGAAGCACGGGGTGAATGCGGTATAGCGCTTCGGCAAATCGGCCGCATCGAGAATCTCATCGGCATGCAGGTTCGTTAGGGTAACCTCTGCCGTGGGAATGAGGAACTGGTCTTCGCCGACATGATACGCATCGTCTTCGAACTTAGGCAGCTGGCCTGTGCCGAACATGGTCTGGCGCTTCACAACCACAGGAGGCCACCATTCCTTGAAGCCGCGGCTCACATGCGTGTCGATGAAGTAATTAATCAAGGCGCGCTCAAGACGGGCTCCTGCGCCGCCAAGAACCGTAAAGCGGCTGCCGGAAAGCTTGTTGCCGCGGTCGAAGTCGAGAATATCCAGATCGGTGCCCAGATCCCAATGAGCCTTGGGCTCGAAGCCCTCCGCTGCGAAATCGCGAGGAGCGCCCCAACGACGGCGCTCAGGATTTTCAGTCTCGTCCTTGCCAACGGGCGTGGCATCGCAAGGAAGGTTCGGACTTCCCACCAGGATGTCGTTCATCTCTGCGTCGATGGCCTCGCGCTCGGCGCTTGCCTTCTCGAGCTTTTCGTTGATCTGACGAACTTCCTCTTTGGCAGCTTCCGCCGCTTCCTTTTCGCCCTTGCCCATCAAAGCGCCGATTTCTTTCGAGGCTTTGTTGCGCTGAGCCTGAAGGGCCTCCTCCTCGGCGATGGCCGCACGACGCTTTTCATCCAATTCTGAGAACTTCGCAGCGTCCCACGGGAAATTGCGGTTTGCCATCGCCTGGGCGACAGCCTCTTGATTCTCGCGAACATAGCGAATGTCAAGCATGTCTTGCTCCTTACCAAGGCCGAAGAGCGATCGAAGCATCCACAGCGCGCGGCCCAAGACCGGCGCATCGTTCTTTCGAGTCGCTGCACGTAATCAAATACCGAATCAGTATAGCGTAACGGACAGGATACAGGACGTTTTCCCGCCGCCGCATCATGCGTGCTTCACCGACCCACCACAGGAAAGGCTTTTTCGCTTGTCAAGGTTTCCCAGGCTCTATAAAATGCCGAAAGATAGTCATTTTCGAACGCTTGCCGTTCTTGCCGCCAGCGCATTTGCCCATTACGCTGCGTATGCGCGGCGCCCCTCACGGAAAGAGGCCCCATGGATTTCGCATCGCTTTACCACTTCTTCTTCGAAACCTTCGAGGGCATCGGCCTTCTTGTCCTCATCGGCCTTACGATTTCTGTTCTTGCCTGCGTCATCATGGAGTGGAAGACTCGCCGCACCTTCAAAGACCGTGGCCCGGTGGAAGAAGACGAAGACGACTTCACGTTCTTCGACGACGAAGACTAGCATCCCCCTTCGGATAACTTCTCCGCCTTCCAAGCAAACCAACCGCTTTCGAGCGGCCCCACGATTGCCGAGCGCCGGCCAAAGCAATGGCTAACGAAGGCAATCGCCGTATATCTCGCAAAAAGGCCGTGTCGCACACGAAGCGACACGGCCTTTGCCTCTATTGGGCCGTTGCGACGTTCATCGGACGGCCCCTACCCCGCTTCGCGGCGAGCGCTACGCGAGCAGAGCGGATACGCGCCCCAGCAAGGGCTCGAAGCTCACGCCCCTGTCCTCGAACGCCGGCTGCTGAGCAGAGACAAGCATGGCGTCGTGGGTCAAATCCCCTGCGAAACGCACCGCTTCGGCCATGGTGCGCCCGGCCATGACGGCGGCAAGCAAAGCGCTGCAATACAAATCGCCCGTTCCATGCAGCATATAAGGCACGAATTCATTCGAGGCCTCGAACATCTCGAAATCGCGACCAGCGACAAAATTGCGAATGAGGCCGTCGCCGCGCTGAACGCCCTTCAGAATGACGTTTTTCGCGCCCTTCTCCAAAAGGGCATCCACCAGGCGCTTCGCTTCGTCGTTGGAGATGTTCACTCCGCCCCATGCATCCCCGATAGGCTCGCCGAGGATAATGGCCGCTTCGGTAAGATTCGGAGTGAGGATGTCTGCATCCGCCGCCAAATCGGCCATGGCCTGGCACAATTCGGGCGTGTAGGTCGGGTATACCCTTCCGTGATCCGCCATAACGGGGTCGACCACGCGAAGCGCGTTCGGATACGTCTCGTAAATACCGCGGATGATATCGACCTGCTCGGGAGCCCCCAAAAAGCCCGAGTAAACAGCATCTATCTCGACGCCGATTCCTTTCCAGGCATTGAGGTAATCGGGAAGTATCTCCGTCGTATCGTGCATGTACCACCCGGGAAACGCCGTATGGCTCGAGAACAAGCCCGTAGGAACCGGGCACACATCGCATCCCGCCGCCGAAAGAACGGGAATGGCTACGCCAAGCGAGCACTTCCCGTAGCCGCATAAATCATGCACCGCAGCAACGCGCGGAATATAAGCACCTTCGCGCTTGTAAAGCTTGACCTCAGTTGCCTGGCTCATAATTTCTCCTGTCTCTTTTCTCCTAGAGCATATCTGCCAGCGTATCCGCGCATGATACACCCATCGCAAGCGATCGCCTTGCTGAAGTTGTGTAACGAGTCCATGAACAATAGAACAAGACGACGAAGCACCGCGTCGAGCCAATCAAAGCCTCTAGCAAGCCTAGCGCAATTCGTGAATCAACAAGAAACAGAAGGGGAAACTCGAACGCTCGGATGAGTTTGCAAATCAAATGGAGACGGGAGAACGCAAGGTGTTCATTTTTTCGAAAAAAGGTCTTGTCCGCATACGCAGAATCATGTAATATTTCATCTCGTTTTCGGAGTAAACGAAAACAGGCTGTTAAGCCACGCGGGTGTGGCGGAATTGGCAGACGCGTACGGTTCAGGTCCGTATGGGGGCAACCCCGTGAAGGTTCAAGTCCTTTCACCCGCACCACTCGAATGCAAACCCGGCATATGCCGGGTTTTTTGTTTGCGTCACCCAATCGCCCCGAATAGACAGCTTCCGCATAAGCATTGATACGCATCGCAAACCAGGCCGATGCGCCCATCGCACCATCAGTCTCGAGCTCTTCGCGAGAATAGAAGCCCGTATGCGAGCTCGCTATTCGCCTTGGTACAACAATTCTGTACAATCAACCCGTTAGAACAAAGGCGCATTTGACCATGGCGCCGTCACATACAGCGAAGATGGGAGTTCGCATGCGAAGCGTAAACATAGGACTTATCGGCCTTGGAACCGTCGGCGGAGGCGTAGCGCGCCTCATCAGCACCCATCACGATAAATATCTCGAGCATTACGGCATCGACCTGAACCTCAAGCGCGCGTGCAGCCGCGACGATGCCGAGGCGAAGCGCCTGGGCCTTGCCGAGGGCGTTTTCACCTTCGATTGGAAAGACGTGGTCGAAGACCCCGAAATCGACATCGTCGTGGAACTCATCGGCGGAGAGCACCCCGCGACCGAAATCTTCGAAGAGGCCTTCAAAAACGGCAAGCACGTCGTTTCCGCCAACAAGGCTCTTTTGGGGCGTCACGTCGAGCATCTTGCATCTCTTGCAGCCAAAAGCGGCGTGCAGATCCGCTGTGAGGCGGCAGCCGCAGGCGGCATTCCTGTCGTTCACGCGCTCGAGCACGACCTTGTAGGCAATGAGATTCTCACCATCGCCGGCATCATGAACGGCACCACGAACTACATCCTCTCCCGCATGCAGCATGAAGGCCTGTCTTTCGACGAAGTGCTTTCCGCAGCGCAGGCCGCCGGCTATGCAGAAGCAGACCCGACGGCAGACGTCGACGGCTTTGACGCCGCATCGAAAATCGCCATCCTTTCCTCTATCGGCTTCCAGACGCGCGTCACTACCGACGATGTCTATATGCAGGGCATCCGCAACGTCTCCGCAACCGATATCAAAATGGCCCAGGAATTCGGATACACCATCAAGCTTCTCGCTATCGCCCGCAACACGCCCGAAGGCATCGACGTGCGCGTGCATCCCACTATGATTCCCAACACGCACCAACTTGCAAGCGTCGATGGAGCCATGAACGCAGTCTTTGTGGTAGGCGACGCCGTAGGAGAGACCATGTTCTACGGCGCAGGTGCGGGCTCATTCCCCACCGCAAGCGCCGTGGTCGGTGACATCATGGCATTGGCCGAGCCCATCGCCAAGGGAGGCGCTCCGATGCCCGAGCAAGAGCCCTTCGGCCACAACCTCTCCATTCGCCCCATAGACGACCTGAAAACACGCTATTACGTACGCCTTACCGTGAAGGACAAACTGGGAACCTTGGCGGCCTGCACGAACGCATTCGCCGAATGCGGCATCTCCATCTCCCATATCAGCCAAACCGAAAGCGAGGATGGAGAAACCTGCACCCTCATCTACGTGACGCATGAAGCGGTTGAAAGCGACATGCGCAAAGCCGAAGCAGCCCTCGAAGCGCTCGATGGAATTCGCGAAGTGTCCTCTATTATTCGCGTCGAAAACATCGACACCTGGACCGAAGGCGTTTTCGCCAATTAAACAGCAAGACGTCGGCACATAAATCACGAAACAAAATGACGGATGCCCTTTACGAGTATCCGTCATTTGTTATTAATTCATAAGCTTCGAGCATTCATCTCGCACTTAATCAAAGAATTAGCCAGCTCAAGAGCTCCTATGCGCCTTCTTGCCAAGGTAATCTGAGATTTGTATCTTTGAGAATCATCCTTCGCTAGAAAGGTTTCAAGCGTAGCCTCAAGCTTATGCAAAATCGAATCTATCTGCCTCTTTGCCTCGTTCAAATCATTCATACTGCAATCAAAATCGCATTTCATACCTAATTCCGAAAAGGCCTCGTCCTCTTCCCGAACCTTCTCGAAACGATATTCCTGTTCTACTTGAGGATATGCTGCCTTATCGACCTTCTCGCAGAACATTTCAAAAGGACGCACCCAAAGCCCCTGATCGCCGTACAAGGCGCGATAAAGCACGAATACTTCCTCTGTCTCGGAATGACGCACCGTGCCAAGAACTTCATACAGATTGCCTTTGAAATGCCTATAGATTCCTGTTTCTATTTCATACTGTTCCATACAGAAGCTCCCTTCACGCCTAGAAGATGCAAGAAGGTATTCAAGCACGAAGAAAAGGATGCGTCCAGGAGTAGAGTACAGTGTGCGAACGTTCGCACATGAGCAAGATGCTGAAGGAACGATCGTATACGACAATCCCTTGAAGAAAAAGAAAAGGGGCCTTCCGGCCCCGTGGAAACGAAGGAGGGGCCCGAAGGCCCCTCCT
>ERZ825896.1031-NODE-1031-length-33319-cov-10.814244_pt1 | contig 33319 bp, 34 predicted proteins | sample MGYA00519858_ERZ825896 | MGnify/ENA primary metagenome ERZ825896 (study PRJEB31778, sample SAMEA3449214) | human gut metagenome | biome: human gut; feature: human-associated habitat; material: faeces | place: United Kingdom | collected 2010/2012 ...
CCGGAGAAAATAATTAAAACTCTATTTGCGCCTGCGGGCGCAAACTCTGCGAGGCGTTTTCGACAGTCTGAGGGGAGAACCGCTGCGCGGTTCTCCCCTTTGATATTAACCTCTCTCTGCGAGGCTTTTATTGCATACGAAAGAGGCGGCTCCGAGAGCCGCCTCTTTTTGTGTTGGATTGGAGAATTACTCGGCGTCGGCGAGAGCCTTGGCTTCCTCGATGACCTTCTGCTGGACGTTGCCGGGGGCCTCTTCGTAGCGCACGAACTTGCAGGTGAAGGAGCCGCGGCCCTGCGTCATGGAGCGCAGGTCGATCGTGTAGGAGCTCATCTCGGCCATGGGGACCTCGGCCTCAACGATCTGCATGCCGTCCTCGGCGGTCATGCCGAGCACCGTGCCGCGGCGCTTGGAGGAGATATCGGACATGATATCGCCGAGGTTCGCGTCGGGAATGGTGACCTTCAGCAGGCCGATGGGCTCGAGAATGGTCGGCTTCGCGCGGGGGATGCCGTCCTTGTAGGCGAGCTGCGCCGCCGTCTTGAACGCCATTTCGTTGGAGTCGACAGGGTGGTAGGAGCCGTCGTACAGCGTGGCCTTGAGATTGACAAGCGGGTAGCCGGCGAGGACACCCTTCTGCACGGCGTCGCGCAGGCCCTTTTCGACCGCGGGGAAGAAGTTCTTGGGAACGCTGCCGCCGAACACTTCCTCGGCGAAGATCATTTCCTCAGACTCCTCCTGGGGCTCGAAGCGGATCCAGACATCGCCGAACTGACCGCTGCCGCCGGTCTGCTTCTTGTGGCGGCCGTGGGCTTCGACCTTCGCCTTGATCTTCTCGCGGTAAGGCACGCGGGCGGGCTTGAGCTCGCTCTCGACACCGAAGCGGCTCTTCAGCTTGGCGCAGAGGACGTCGAGCTGGATATCGCCGGCGCCGGAGAGAACCATCTGGTGGGTCTCGGCGTTGTTGACGACCGTGAAGGAGATGTCCTCCTCGTTCAGACGTGCGAGACCGTTGGCGATCTTGTCGTCCTGGCCCTTCGTCTTGGGGGAGATGCACATGGAGTAGCAGGGCTCCGCGATCTCGATGGCGGGAAGCTCGATCTCGGCCTTCGGGTCGCACACGGTGTCGCCGGTCTTCCAGTCCATCTTGCCGATGGCGACGATGTCGCCGCAGCAGGCGTCCTTGACCTCGGTGGTCTTCTTGCCGCACATGGTGTACAGACGGCCAAGCTTATCGGTGTTGCCGGTGCGCGAATTGCGCAGAGACATATCGGCGGTCAGCTTGCCGCTGACGAGCTTGATGAAGTTGTACTTGCCGAACTGGTCGGACACGGTCTTGAACACGAGACCGGCGGTCGGGCCGTTGGGATCGATGCCCTCGACCTCGTCGGGCGCGGGGACATAGTCCAGAATGGCCTGCAGCAGAGCCTGCGTGCCGACGCCGGTCGTACCGACGCCGCAGAACACGGGAACGACGCTGCGGTCCTTCAGACCGGCCTTGATGCCGGTGACAAGCTCTTCCTCGGAGAGGGTCATTTCCTCGAAATACTTCTCCATGAGCTCCTCGGTAGCGCCCGCGGCGGTCTCCATAAGAGCCTCGCGCAGCTCCTCGGCCTTGCCGGCGTCGGCGGCGGGGACGGCGACCTTCGCGGTCTTGTTGCCGTTGGTCTCATACGCGATGTTGTGCACGAGATCGATGACGCCGGTGCCGTCGGAGGCGGGGATCGTCACGGGGCAGACGATGCTGCCGTACTTGGCCTGCAGCGCTTCGAGCACGCCGAAGTAATCACCGTGCTCCTCATCGAGCTTGGAGACGTAGAAGGCGACCGGCTTGCCGGCGGCCTTGAGCAGCTTCCAGTTGCGCTCCGCGCCGACGGAAAGGCCGTCCTTCGCGGTGCAGAAGATGATGCCCGCCTCGACCGCGCGCAGCGCGGCGGCGACTTCACCGGCGAAGTCCTGGAAGCCCGGGCAGTCGATCACGTTGATCTTCTTGCCGCCGAAGGAAATGGGAGCGATAGCCGCGGAGATCGTTACCTGACGCTTGATCTCTTCCGCGTCATAGTCGCAGACGGTGTTGCCGTCGTTGACCTTGCCCTGACGGTCGATGGCACCGGTCAGGTAGAGCATGTTCTCGGTAAGGGTGGTCTTGCCGCTGCCGCCGTGACCGAGCAGGCAGACATTGCGGATGTCCTTGGTTGTGTAGCTCATGGGTTGTCCTCTCCTTATAATTATCTTAAAAAACTTTAATTCATTGTCCTGTGAATCGGCCTTGTCATTCTTCCGAAAAAACAGGGGAGCGCCACGAGGATAAATTATACACTATGACAGTTTTTTTGGCAATAATTATTTTTGCAGCAGCGTCCGCAGCGCCAGCGGCACGATGATCCACGCGAGCATATAGAGCAGCACACGCCCCGCGCCGATCGCCGTCCACAGTCCCTGCCACGCCGGGACCACCGCAAGGATCGCGCCGAGCGCAGCGCAGATGACGCAGCACCACGCGCACGCGCGGCCGTAGGAATGGAGCTTCGTGCCGCATTCGGCAAAGTCCACGAGCGTGTCGAGACCGTCCTGCGCCATCATACCGGCGGCAGGGCTGCCCGCCGAGGCGGGGATGCCGGAAATGCGGTACCGCTCGGCGGAAGACGGGAACTGGAAGCCCTCGGCGGATACGCCGAACGTTTTCTGCAGAAGAAGAGGGTCAAGATTAAAGTCGCGCACGGCGAAGATCGGCTTGCGATGCTCGCGGCGAAGATCGGCCAAGGCGCGCTGCACGCTCGCCATCGGGCGGTAGCGCAGCGGGAACACCGCCGCCAGCTCGCCGGATACGGCGGTATAGAGCGCGTTTTCCTCCTTGATCTTGTCGGGGATCTTCACGCCGCTCAGATGCATATACGCGAGCGTGCCGATGCGGACCTCCTCGCCCTGCACCATACCCTTCGCGCCGCCCTCGCCGACGGAGAAATCCTCCACGGTCTGCATGGCGGCGTTTTTCCGGCGCATCAGCTCGGCAAAGGGCGCGGCAAGACCCGTCCCTGCCGCATCGAGCATGCTGCCGGTGATGCCGAGCACCTGCGCGGCGCGGCTCTTGTCCATAAAGCGCACGCCCGTGATCTCGATGGCGTCCTCGGGAAAAATGTCGGTATCGGTGAGCACAAGCCGGCGCGACCGGCCGACATCCCGCGCGCCGGACCATCCGGCCAGAGCGCTGCCGCGCATCATGAGATGGCGCGCCGTGCGGGAGAAAAGGATCGGGAACGAGAGCGTCCAGTTGAAGGAAACGCAAAGCGCCGTCATAAGCGAGAAGAGATGGAAAAACGCCTTCATGTCCTGCGCGCCGAGCGAGAGCGCCAGCGCCAGCGCGAGCGAGCCGACGGCCATCGGCACAAACGCCGCCATGGCGAGCGCTTCCGCGCCGCTCGGCTCCTCGCTGCGGCGGACAAGGCCGTCCGACGAGCGGCGAGACTTGATGAGGATGCGCTCCTTCTTCCCCGGCAGCACCTCGGAGGTGACGGCATAGGCGTCCTTGGCGTGATGCAGGGCAAGGAAGGAATCGGCGTACGCCCGGCAGCTGTACCACGCGCCGCGCAGCGCGAACATGACCGCCGCCGCGGGGATCACCGCGAAGGTGACGCCGTGCGAGCCGTCACCGCTCGCGGCGATATAGATCACGTCCGCCGCCGCGGCGATCGCGGCGAGAACGATCATGGATTCCGCCCCGGCGCGGCCGCGGATGAGACCCATGACGCCCGCCGTTACAACATCCAGTCCGATGAGCATCACCGAGAGCATCCCGATGAGACACACGAGCGACGTCGCTCTCGCGTTCGTGCTGAGACTGCCGGGCAGCGGCAGGCCGAAGTCATACGAAAGAGTGATCCACGCGAGCAGCACGCAGACTGCCGCCGCCGCAAAGAAGCGCAGGCGCAAACTCGGCATCTGCGCGGCATAATGCTTCGCCGCGCGCTGCGGCGGCATTTCAAGCGTTACGTCCTCCGGCTCCGGGTCGGGCTGGGAGAGATCGTTCGCCCGGCGGATCGATGCCGCGGCGAGAAGCCCCACGAGCTTGCCCCAAGGCCCCGGCGCGCGGCCCCGCCCACGGCGGGATACGCTGCCAAGGCTCTTTTTCTTTTTGCTTTTTTTCTCCGGCTCGTCCGGCGCTTCGGATTCTTCCGAGGTTTCCGGCTCGTCCGGCGCTTCAAGGGGCGGGGCATAAAAGTCCGCGTCGTCCTCGAAGCCCTCGTCGTATATTTCGCCCTCGGCGGCCTCTTCCGGCTCCGGCGCGTCCTCATAGTACCGCCCGTCCGGTTCCCCGGTCTCCTCCGGCTCGTCCGGCGCAGTCTTATACTCCGGCTCGCCGGCATCAAATTCTTCGTATTCGGGGTATTCCGCTTCTTCGTCCGGATATTCGGCCTCGTACTCCGTTTCTGCCGGGTAATCCGCCTGCTCGGAGGAATAGCCCTCCGTCTCCGGCCGGTATTCCGTTTCCGCCGTTTCCGGCGCGGCGGTCTCCTCCGGCGCCTTGTCCCGGCACTCCTCGAGAATGCTCTCGAGCGAGAAGCCCGGCACGCCGAAGCTCCGGGGAACGCCGCCTGTATCGCGTTTTGCCATAGCTCCCTCCGTCTCAGGAATCTCTGCGCTGGCGGACGACCTCATACATAAGGATCGCCGCCGCCGCGGAGGCGTTGAGCGATGTGATCTTGCCGAGCAGGGGGATGCCCACGGTGAAGTCGCACTGCTCCGAAACGAGGCGGCCCATGCCGAAGCCCTCCGACCCGATGACGAGCGCCGCGGGGCCGGTCATTTTCGTCTGCCACAGATCGGCGGGAGCGTCCGCCGCCGTGCCGTAGACCCAGAGGCCCTTTTTCTTCAGCTCACCGAGCGCCGCGGGGATGTTCGTCACGCGCGAGACGAGCATATGCTCCGCCGCGCCCGCGCTCGCCTTGTCCACCACGGCGGTGAGCCCGGCGGCGCGCCGCTTGGGGATGATGACGCCGTGGACGCCCGCGCACTCGGCGGTGCGCAAAATCGCGCCGAGATTGTGCGGATCGGCGATCTCGTCGCACACGACGATGAACGGATCCTCGCCCCGCTCGGCGGCACGCTCCAGAATATTCTCGATGGAGGCGTACTCGCGCATTGCCGCCTGCGCGATGATGCCCTGGTGCGCGCCCGTGGCGCTGAGAGAATCGAGCTTGCGCCGGTCGCACTCGGTGACGACGATGCCGTTTTCCCGCGCCTTGGCGAGAATGCGCGCAAGGGTGCGGTCGGTGTCGCCGCGGGCAACGAAAATTTTATCGATCGTCCGCCCGGCGCGGATCGCCTCGGCAACGGCGTTGCGCCCCTCGATCAGGTCTTCCCTGTCCTGACGGATCTCCTGTTCACGGTTTTCCATATCGTTAAATTCCTTCTTTATATTTTCATATTAACAATGCGCATAGCTATAGATAATATATTTTACCACACGATCCCGCCATCTGCAACGGAAAGCGCCACTTTTGCTTTTTCTTTTTTCTGCCGTCTTGACCTTTCCGTCCGGAATCGGTATGCTGAAGGAAAGATCAAGCGAAGGGCGGTGAGCGCATGCTCTGGGACACCATCCCCGTGCCGAAGGGCACGGACGCCGATTTTGCCGTTGCGGTCACGGACGATTCGCTCGCGCCGTGGATCAAAAAGGGCGGCACGGCGTATCTCCGGCGGCGCACCGAGCTTTACGACGGCGACATCGGGCTTTTTGAAACGGACGGAGGGATCGTCTTCCGGCAGTTCTGCGCCGACAGCCGCGGCACGGTGTATCTCTTCGCCGTGAACCGCGCCCACGCCGAAGACGACCGCATGATCCCGCCGGACAAAGCGGCCGAGCTCGTCTGCTACGGCCGTCTGGAGCTAAAAAAGCCCATCCCGCTCCCGATGGATTGAGCATATGATAGGAAAACCGCAGCGGCTCCAAAAATTGGAACCGCTGCGGTTACTTTTAATCGTCCTGCTTCATGCTCATATCCCGAAAAAGAACCCGAAGATAATCACGGCGGGACTCCGCTGAATAATGGATGTTATTCTTCATTCGCTCTGGCGTGGAAGTGCGCTCTCATGTCCTCCGGGGTCAGATAGCCTTCGGTCTCACCGGATCGGCGGCCCTTTGCGAGCTCACTCATAAGCTTCAGCGTGGCCTGCGCTTTTTCGAAATCCTGAATGTCCACAATGGCGTACCGGCCGCGGCCGTTCTTCGTCAGGAAAACGGGCGCGCCCACCGCCACATCCTGCAATACTTCCGTGTAATTCCGCAGATCGGAGATCGGCTTGATGTTCGGCATAGTGATCATCTCCTTTGCGAATAGTATACGCCGTTCTGCTGTAAAATTCAACAATAAATTTTACAGCGTTTTATACTGCTATCCTCGAGCAAAGGCCGACTCTGGCGCAGTTAACAGCTAACCATATTATATTAACGCCCGCGGTGACCGTCACGCGCTTCTTTTCCCTCGGGTGATATACGATATTGGATATCTTTCTCTCTTCCGTCAGAACCCTCACAATAATCGCATTCGTAAGACGGCCAATTCCCGGATTGAAATTTCGTCCGGATGTGGTATAATTAAGTATTCCGTTACAGTTATTCCGTTACAGTTTCCCTCTGGAAAGGAGTTTTGATTTGAAAGCATTCATGCGTTGGGTCGAGCGCTACTGCGTCCGCCATCCGCGTTTCGGCGTGGAAAATCTCATGCGCTATCTCATCATCGGCAACGCCGTCGTCTGGCTGCTGACGCTGATGGACCGCACCGGCACGGTGCGCTATTTTCTCGCTCTCAATCCGCAGATGATCCTGCGCGGGCAGATCTGGCGGCTGGTGACCTTCGTGCTCATCCCGGACACCGGCGGCATCTGGGGGCTGCTGTTCCTCTATTTCTATTACTTCATCGGCACCTCGATGGAGCGCGAGTGGGGACAGGCCAAGTTCAACATGTACTTTCTCGCCGGTATGGTGTTCACGATCCTGTACGCCTTCCTTGTCTATCTGTTCGGCGGCATCACGATGAGCATCGGCGCGGAGTTCATCTATCTTTCGATGTTCTTCTCGTTCGCAACGTACTATCCCGACCAGCGGGTGCTGTTCATGTACATCATCCCGATCAAGATCAAGTGGCTCGCCGTGGCGAACGCGGCGTACTTTGTCTATGAGATCTTCGCGCTCCGCTTCCCGCTCAATCTTCTGCCGGTCGTGGCGACGCTCAACTATCTGCTCTTCTGCGGGGATATGCTCTTCGGCTCCGTACACTTCCGGCGGCCCGGGCAGATCCGCAAGACCGTGAACTTCAAGCGCGAGGCGCAGCGCATCCGCCGCGAGCAGCAGAGCGCCCCGTACCGCTACAAGTGCGCCGTGTGCGGCCGCACCGACGCGGACCATCCGGAGCTGGAGTTCCGCTACTGCTCGCGCTGCGCGGGGTATCACTGCTTCTGTCAGGATCACATCAACAACCACATCCATTTCACCGAATAACACGGGAGATACGCCATGCAACACCGTCCTTCCCGCCGGGTATCCGTTCCGGCGCTGATCGTTTTCTGTCTGCTCGCGCTCGCGCTCGTTGTGCTCGTTGCCGTGCGCGCCGTTTCGGTAAATAACGCGGAGAGCGCCGAGACGCTCGCGCCGGCGGCGAGCGAAACGCCCGTGCCGCCGACCTCCGGCCCCGAGCTCACGCCCGAACCGTCGGCTGCGCCCACCGCGGAGCCTACCGCGACACCGGAACCGACGCCGGAGCCGAGCCCCGAATACTTCACCGTTTCCATGGTGGGCGACTGCACGCTCGCCGAGGCAAAGACCCGCCGCGGGTGGGGCACGGCGCTGCAGACCGTCGTCGGGAAAAACTACGACTATCCCTTCGCCAAGACCGTGCAGTACTTTGAAAAAGACTATCTCACGATCGCCAATCTTGAGTGCAACCTCTCGGACAAGTATTACGATTCCATTGAGCAGTTCGTGTTTCTCGCCCCGGCGGATTACGCGAACATCCTCACCGCGGGCAGCGTGGAGTTCGTGACGCTGGCAAATAACCACACGATGGACTTCGGCCAGAACGCCTATGACGACACGGCCGCCGCGCTCGACGCCGTGGGCGTTGCCTACGCGGGCGAGGACGAAACGTATATCTACGAAAAGGACGGCGGCGTGAAGGTCGGCATTTACTGCCTTTATAACCAGCTCACCTACAACGCCATGAGCATTCTCTCCGCGCAGGCGCAGGAAAAGCTCGTCGCGGCGTCGCGCGACAAGATCGCCGCGGGGCTCAAATCGCTTGAGGAGGCGGGCGCGGACTTCACCATCGCGTGCCTGCACATGGGCCGCGAGGGGTACTATGAACCCACCGACGTGCAGACCGAGCTCTGCCGCTACACCGTGGACACCGGCTTCAACGCCGTGTACTGCACGCACGCCCACCGGCTCCAGCCGGCGGAGGATTATAACGGCGGCGTTATCTTCTACGGTCTCGGCAACTTCATCTTCGGCGGCCACACCAACCCCGGCAACGGCACTGACCCCGGCGCTTACGACACCGGCATCGCGCAGCTCACGCTCAAGCGCGTCGGCGGCGAGGTAACGCTCGACAGCTATTCCTTCATCCCCTGCTCGCTGAGCAGCACCGTCGGCCCCGACAGCACCGTGCTCGGGCCGAACACGCTGAACAATTACCAGCCCCAGCCCTATACCGAGGGCGGCGACGCATGGAACCGCGCCATGTCCATGCTCAACGGCACCTACGAGGGCGCGAACTATCAGGTGGACTACGGCAACGTCCTCACCGCAATGAACGGGTAAACGGGTGAAAATTTCCCGTATACTCTATATTAATTTAATGAAATCACTTGCAATCGCGCGCGGAGGGTGGTATAATCTCCTCGTACGAACGTAAGAAACAGGAAGAGTGGGCAAAACCCACTCTTTTTGTTGATTTAAAAGAATTTGTCAGAAACTGGAAATTGAGGATTTTTTATGAGTAAAGTCACCGAGACCGTGACCGCGCTGGCCGCGCCCGTCGCCGAAACGCTGGGTCTGGAGCTTTGGGATGTGGAATACATCCGCGAGGCCGGACAGTGGTTTCTGCGCGTGTACATCGACAAGGACGGCGGCGTTTCCATCAACGACTGCGAGGCGCTCTCCCGCGCGCTCGATCCCGTGCTTGACGAGGCAGACCCCATTCCGGACAGCTACGTTTTTGAGGTCAGCTCCGCCGGCGCCGAGCGCGAGCTCAAGCGCCCCGGCGACTTTGCGCGCTTTATGGGCAGCGGCGCGGAGGTGCGGCTCTATAAGCCGGTGAACGGCAGCAAGTCCTTTGTCGGAACGCTCTCCGGATACCGCGACGGCGACGTTACCTTGACGATCGCCGGAAAAGAGACCACCTTTGAAAAGGCCCAGATCGCGCAGGTACGGCTGCGCGTGCTGTAAAAAATCACAACGTGATATAACGTAAGGAGCAATAATAGATGAGTGCAATGAACGCCGAATTTTTTGACGCCATCGAGCAGATCGAAAAGGAAAAGGGCATCCCCCGCGGATACATGCAGGAGAAGATCCAGCAGGCCCTGCTGACCGCCTTCAAGCGCGACAACCCCGACTGCGAGGATAATGTCGAGGTCATCATGGACGAGAATAAAAAGACCATCAGTATGTTCGTTCTCAAGACCATCGTGGAGGAGAGCGAGTATGTGAACGACGCCACGCAGATCCTGCTCGACGAGGCGCATCACTATGATAAGAAGGCCGGCATCGGCGACACCGTCCGCATCCCGGTCGAAACGAAGAAATTCGGCCGCATCGCGGCACAGGCGGCAAAGCAGGTCATCATCCAGGGCATCCGCGAGGCGGAACGCGGCATCATCTATGACGAGTTCACCTCCAAGGAGCATGAGATCCTCACCGGTGTCGTCACGCGCATCGATCCGCGCACCGGCGCCGTGTCCATCAAGATCAGCTCCAACAGCGAATTCACCGAGGCCATGCTCTCCGCCACCGAGCGCATCAAGGGCGAAGAGCTCACCGAGGGCGACCGCATCAAGGTCTATGTCGTCGAGGTGCGCAAGTCCACCCGCGGCCCGCAGGTGCTCATCTCCCGCACGCACCCCGGTCTCGTCAAGCGGCTCTTTGAGCTGGAAGTGCCCGAGATCTTCGACGGCACGGTGGAGATCCGCTCCATCGCCCGCGAAGCCGGCAGCCGCACGAAGATGGCCGTCTACTCCGCCGATCCCGAGATCGATCCGATCGGCGCGTGCGTCGGCCCCCGCGGCGGGCGTGTGGCGAGCATCGTCAACGAGCTCGGCGGCGAGAAGATCGATATCATCAAATACAGCGAGGATCCCGAGCAGTACATCGCCTCGGCGCTCTCCCCGGCGGAGGTCCTCTCCGTTGAGGTGCTCGAGGAAGGCCACAGCTGCCGCGTGATCGTGCCGGACAGCCAGCTCTCTCTCGCCATCGGCAAGGAGGGCCAGAACGCCCGTCTCGCCGCGCGTCTCACCGGTTATAAAATTGATATCAAGCCGGAGAGCGCCGCGAACGAATAAACCACCCATCAAACAAACCCCGCCAGTCCACATACATTTCAGGAGGAGCGCTTTTGCCGAAAACCGTACCGCTCCGGCAGTGCATCGGCTGCCGTGAACAAAAACCGAAAACCGAACTGATCCGCGTCGTCCGCTCGCCGGAGGGGGAGCTTTCCATCGATCTGCGCGGCAGGGTGCCGGGACGCGGCGCCTATCTCTGCCGCAGCAGCGAGTGTCTGAAGCGCGCGGTCAAATCGCGCGCGCTCGAGCGCGCTCTGTCCGTCCCCGTGCCGGAGGACGTGTGGGCGCGGCTCACGGCGGAACTGGAGGCGGGCGATGGATAAGGCAGCGCAGTATCTCGGTCTCGCCCGGAAGGGCGGGATGCTCGCCGTCGGCGAGGAAGGAAGCGGCACGGCGATCGCCGCCGGAAAGGGGCGGCTTTTGATGCTTGCCGCCGACGCTTCCCCCAACGCGCAGAAACGCGCCGCGGGTTTTCTGTACGGTCACCGCGCACCGCTGCAGACGCTGCCCTGGACGAAGGCGGAGCTTTCCGCCATGCTGGGCAAGCGCGGATGCAGCATGCTCTGCTTCACCGATCTGCCCCTCGCCGCGCGGTTCGCCGCCGCGCTTGCCGAGGAGCTTCCCGGCTGGAAGGAAACAGCCGAACTTCTCGCCCAGCGCGAGGATAAGCTCAAGCGGCGGAAGGCCGCGCCCCGTAAGCACACCGAGAGCGGAAAAAGGAGGAAATAAGTATGGCGCTTGATTTTAAATACCGCATTCACGAGGTTGCCAAGGATTTCGGCATGACCTCCAAGGATATTTCCCAGATCCTCACCGACTATGCCACGACGCCGAAGAACCATATGCAGGTTCTCGAGGACGCCGAGCTGGATCTCATTTTTGAGTATCTGACGCAGCATCACCAGGTCGGCAGCATTGCCGAGATCTTCGCCCCCGAACCGGAGGAGAAGAAGGCCCCCGCCAAGGCGCCGGAAGAGAAGAAGCCCGACGCTCCCGCGCAGGAAAAGACCGCCGGCAGCGCGCCGGCCGGCGCAGCAGTCGCCGCGCCCGTACAGCAGCCGCAGAAGCCGAAGCCGGAGAAGCCCGCCCAGCCGAAGCAGGTCGTGGAAAAGCGCGTCGTCGATACCCGCGGCTCCGCCGGAGCGAATCTCTCGAAATACGACGAGCGCTTCGACAAGATCGCCGGCAACGCCGGGAAGGACAAGGACATCCGCCGCGGCGGCAAGGAGAAGATCCAGAACAAGAACAAGCAGCGCCAGCAGCAGGTCGCAAGCGCCAAGCGCCGCCAGGAAGAGCGCGACAAGATGCAGCGCCTGCAGTTTGAGGTCGCGAAGAAGCAGCAGCTCAAGGTCAGCATCCCCGACGAGATCAACGTCGGCGAGCTCGCCTCCCGCATGAAGAAAACGGCGGTCGAGGTCATCAAGCAGCTTATCAAGCTCGGCGTGATGGCGTCCGTGTCCGATGTGATCGATTACGATACCGCCGCGCTCGTCGCCATGGAGCTTGGCTGCAAGGTGGAGCACGAGGTCGTTGTGACGGTCGAGGACCGTCTTATTGATGACCACGTCGACACCGAGGACGAACTCGTCCCCCGCGCGCCGGTCGTCGTCGTCATGGGCCACGTCGACCACGGCAAGACCTCCCTGCTCGACCGCATCCGCAGCGCGAACGTCGTTGCGGGCGAGGCGGGCGGCATTACGCAGCACATCGGCGCGTACCGCGTGATGGTCAACGGCAGCCCCGTCACCTTCCTCGATACGCCGGGCCACGAGGCCTTTACCACCATGCGCGCCCGCGGCGCGATGGTGACCGATATCGCCATTCTCGTCGTTGCGGCCGATGACGGCATCATGCCGCAGACGATCGAGTCCATCAACCACGCCAAGGCCGCCGGTACGCCGATCGTCGTGGCGATCAACAAGATGGATCTCCCCGGTGCGAACCCCGACCGCATCAAGCAGGATCTCACCAAATACGATCTCGTCCCCGAAGAGTGGGGCGGCGACACGATCGTCTGCCCGATCTCCGCGAAGACCGGCGCGGGCGTCAAGGAGCTTCTGGAAAATCTCGTGCTGCAGGCCGAGATCATGGAGCTCAAGGCCAACCCGAACCGTCCGGCGCGCGGCACGGTCGTGGAAGCGCGTCTCGACAAGGGCCGCGGCCCGATCATGACCGTTCTCGTGCAGAACGGCACGCTCCACACCGGCGACATCATCATTGCCGGCACCGCCGTCGGCCGTGTGCGCGTGATGACGAACGACCGCGGCGAGCGCATCACCGATGCCGGCCCCTCCGTCCCGGTGGAGATCGCCGGTATGTCCGAAGTGCCGTCCGCGGGCGACGTGTTCAACGCCGTCGCCGACGAGCGCATGGCACGCGCTCTCGCCGAGGAGCGCCTTGCCGCGCAGCGCAGCGCCGCAGCCGCGGGCGCGGGCAAGAAGGTCTCGCTCGAGGATCTGTTCGCCCGCATCCAGGAGGGCGATCTCAAGGACTTCAACATCATCGTCAAGGCGGACGTGCAGGGCAGCGCCGAGGCCGTCAAGACCTCGCTCGAAAAGCTCTCCAACGAGGAAGTGCGCGTGCGCGTCATCCATTCCGGCGTCGGCGCGATCAACGAGTCGGACGTCATGCTCGCCTCGACGAGCAACGCCGTCATCGTCGGCTTCAACGTCCGTCCGGACAACGCCGCGCGCGACAGCGCCGAGCGCTCCAAGGTCGAGCTGCGCATGTACCGCGTCATTTATGACTGCATCAACGACGTCGAGGCCGCCATGAAGGGCATGCTCGCGCCGAAGTTCCACGAAGTCATCATCGGCCACGCCGAGGTCCGCCAGACGTTCCGCGTGTCCAAGGTCGGCACCGTGTGCGGCTGCTATGTGCAGGACGGCAAGATCCAGCGCAACTGCAGCGTGCGCGTCAATCGCGACAACATCGTCATTTTCGAGGGCGAGCTTGCTTCGCTGCGCCGCTTCAAGGACGACGTCAAGGAAGTCTCCGCCGGTTACGAATGCGGCATGCAGGTCGAAAAGTTCAACGACATCAAGGAAGGCGACGTCATCGAGTGCTTCGTCAACGAGCAGCTGTAAAGAAAGGAAGGGTAAATTATGCCGTCCAATCACATCCAGCGCATTAACGACGATATCCGGCGCACGCTCGCCTCGCTCCTGCGCGAGGTGAAGGATCCGCGCGTGCAGCAGGGCGATCTGCTGAGCATCGTCCGCACCGAAACGACGGGCGATCTGCGCTACTGCACCGTGTATCTGAGCGTGCTCGGCGACGTGAACGAAAAAGAGCTCAAAAAGGGTCTCAAATCGTGCAGCGGCTGGCTGCGGCACGAGCTGGGCACCTCGCTCTCGCTGCGGTATACGCCGGAGCTGATCTTTGAGCTCGATCACTCCATCGAGCACGGCGCTCACATCAACGACATCATCCGCCATCTGGACGACGCTTCGCCCAGAGACGGGGAAAACGGGTAACCATGGAACTTCTGGAATGCGCCGCGTATCTTCGCGCGCACGACAATTATCTTCTGGTGACGCATCAGAGGCCGGACGGGGACACTCTCGGAAGCGCCTCTGCGCTGTGCCACGCACTGCGCCGTTTGGGAAAAACGGCGCATCTTTATAAAAACCCCGAGATCACGGAGATGTTCGTCCCCTTCGTTTCGCCGTACTATGCGCCGGAGGGGTTCGTCCCCGAGACGTGCGTGAGCGTGGACGTGGCAGAGAACAAGCTCCTTGCCCTCGGGTTTGAAGGGAAGATCTCCCTCAAGCTCGACCACCATGTCCCCCGCGGCGAGCAGCCGGAGAACGCCGTCATCTGGACGCACAGCGCCGCCTGCGGCGAGCTTGTTCTCGCGCTCATCGATGCGCTGGTCGGCGGGCCGGATAAAACGGAAGCCGACCTTCTTTATATCGCCGTCTCCACCGACACGGGCTGCTTCTGCTACGCGAACACCAACAGCGCCACGTTCCGCGCCGCCGCGCGCCTTTGCGACGCCGGGGCGGATCTGCCGCTGCTCAACAAGATCTTTTTCCGCACCAAGTCCCCGGCGCGGCTCGCGCTCGAGGGCATGGTGTGCTCCTCGCTCCGCTCCTACCGCGATCACGCGATCAATATTGCCGTCATCACGCTTGACATGCTGCGCCGCGCCGGTGTTACCGAGGACGACTGCAGCGATCTCGCCTCGCTCGCCGGACAGGTCCGGGGCAACCGTGTGGCCATAACGGTGCGCGAGCTCTCCGTTGACCCGCCGCGCAGCAAGGTATCCCTGCGCACGGACGGCGGCGTGGACGCCTCGCAGGTCTGCGCTCGGTTCGGCGGCGGCGGACACAAAATGGCGTCCGGGTGCGAGCTGGATCTCCCGCCGGACGAAACGGCGGACGCGGTGCGCCGCGCCGTGGAGGAAGTATGGGCGTAAACGGTATTCTGCTTCTCGATAAGGACGAGGGCTGGACAAGCCAGGACTGCGTTTCCAAGCTCCGGGGCATTCTGGGCGAGCGTCGCATCGGCCACGCCGGTACACTCGACCCGCTGGCTACGGGGCTTCTTGTCGTGCTCGTCGGCCGCGCCACGCGCGCGGCGGCGTTTGCCGAGGCGGAAACGAAGGAATATATCGCTGCGTTCCGGCCCGGCATCGTTACCGATACCCAGGATATTACAGGCAACCTTCTGCGCTCGTCGGACGTCTTACCCTCGGAAGAGGATGTCCGCGCCGCTCTTTCCCGGTTCACCGGCGAGATCGAGCAGATCCCGCCGATGTACAGCGCCATCAAGATCAACGGCCGGAAGCTCTACGACATCGCCCGCCGCGGCGGCGAGGTGGAGCGCGCGGCAAGGCGCATAACCATTCATTCCATCGACTATCTCGGGCAGGAAAACGGCGATCACATGCTCCGTATCCGCTGCTCGAAGGGCACCTACATCCGCACGCTCTGCCACGATCTCGGTGAGTATCTCGGCTGCGGCGGGTGCATGGCGGCGCTGCGGCGCACGCGCTCCGGGAGCTTTTCCGTGGAAAATGCCCGGCGCATCGGCGAGCTCACACGCGCCGACCGCGATACGCTTCTCCCGGCGGACACGCTCTTTTCCGCGGCGGCGTCTCTGACGCTCACCGCCGCGCAGGAAAAGCGCTGCCGCTGCGGAAATCCGTTCCGGACCGACGCGCCGGACGGAGAGACGCGCTTTTATTCCGAAAACGGCGAATTTCTCGCCATCGGGCGCGTCGCAAACGGCGAGGCCGTTACGGTAAAAAGTTTTTTTGAGGTTTGATCATTCATGGCAGAGAGAAAATGCGTTCTCGCTCTTGGATTTTTTGACGGCGTACACCGCGGCCACGCGGCGCTTTTGAACCGCACGATCGAGCGCGCCGAAGCGCTCGGCGTCGAAGGTGCCGTTATGACCTTTGACACGCACCCTGACACGCTCGTGCAGGGCACGCCCGTGCCGCTCATCAACAGCGCGCCTGACCGCGCGAATCTCATCCGGCGGCTGTTCGGCATCGACCGCGTGGAGTTTTTCCGCTTCACGGAGGAGACGATGCATATGCCGTGGGAGGAGTTTCTGCGCAGCATTCAGTCAGAGCTTGGCGTCGTCGGCTTTGTCGTCGGCTACGATTTCCGCTTCGGCTGGCGCGGTGAGGGAAATACCGGGCGCCTGCGCGATTACTGCGCGGCAAACGGCCTTACATGCGATGTGGTCGATAAGGTCGAGCTTGACGGCATCACCGTCAGCTCCACCTACATCCGCTCGCTTCTGCGCGAGGGGGACATGCTTCGCGCCGAGTATTTCATGGGGCATCCGCATTTCCTCACGGACGTCGTCCGCCACGGCCACCGGCTCGGCCATCATCTCGGCGCGCCGACGGTCAACATGCAGTTCGCTCCCGGCGTGCTCGTTCCGCCGCACGGCGTTTATGCCGCGCGCGCCCTTTTGCCGGAGGGCGAGTTTCCCGCCGTTACGAACATCGGCGTTCGCCCCACCGTGAGCAGCGAGCCGGTCGTCACTGTGGAGAGCCATCTGCTCGGGTTTGACGGGAATCTCTATGGCCGCACACTTGCGCTTGAGTTCTTTGATTTTCTGCGTCCGGAGCGGCGTTTTGCCGATCTCGACGAGCTTGGCGCGCAGATCGCCCGCGACGGCGAGCGCGCCCGGCAGATCGTGGAGGCGCGCCGATGAATTTTGCCGATATCCGAAAGAAATTTTCCGGCGGGGATCGCTCCGCGAGTGCCGACCCCAGCCGCGCCTTCGGCTCGGAGGCGGAAATGATGCAGGCGCTGCGAAAGCAGGAATTCACCCCGCCGAAGCCCCGCCCCACGGCGGCGGAGGTCATGGGCAGCATCCGACAGCGCTTTGCCCGCCCCGCGGAAGAGATGCAGGACCGCATCCCCCGCGACGAGGCCGCCGCGCGTACATACGCTCCCGAGGCCATGGCGCAGCCGGAGTGGGAAAACCCGTTCACCGCGCCCGAAAAGCCGAAGAAACCGCCGCAGGATGTGCCGGTATACGAAACGGTCGGCGGCGATATGCCGTTTGAGCGCCGCAGCGCTCCGGCGTATATACCGCAGAGCTACGCGCCGCAGCAGGGCTATGACCCCTACGGCGGCTATGCTGCGCCCTATCCCCCGGCCGGGTACGATCCTTACGCCGCCGTGCCCTATCCGCCGCAGGGCTATGCAGCACCCGCCTACGGCGCGCCGTACTACGATCCTTACGCTGCTCCGGCGTACGATCCGCGGTATAACGCCCCCTATCCCCCGAACGCATATTACGCGCCGCAGCCCCCCTATCCGCCCTACCCGCCGCAGGGCTCCGCCCCCGCGCCGGAGGCACCCTATGCCCCGCCGCAGCCGGAGATGCCGCGCGCCCCGCAGCCGGAATATGAGGCCGCTTTTTACGGAAGCGGCATCCCCGCGCCGGAGAGCTATCCCGCGCCGCCGTACGCCGCAGCGCCGCAGCGCCCCGCCGCGCCGGTGAGACCGAAGCGCAAGCCGCTGGAGGGCGCCGATCTTCGGTATGTTCTCTGGTCCGGCTCGATCGTCTCCGGCGTGCTGCTCACGCTCGTTGCGTTCGTCTATGCCTGCACGCTCTAAAGAATCCATATATGAAATGCGCCCCGCTCGGGGCGCATTTCGCATATTTGCTTAAATATTTCTTTTTTCTGTTAATGACTGGGTGTCGATCCATAGTATATGGGTGAAGGCGAAAGGAGGTGACAGTCCATGACCGACGAGGAGATCATCCGCCTGTTTTTTGAGCGCTCGGAGCAGGCGATCGCAGAGCTTGCCAAAGCGCACGGCAGCGCCGCGGCGCGCGTGGCCCGGAACATTCTCGGCAGCGAAAGGGACGCGGAGGAGTGCCTCAACGACACCTATCTCGCCGTTTGGAATGCCATCCCGCCGCAGAAGCCCGATCTGCTGCGGACGTTCGTATGCAAGATCGCGCGCAATCTTGCTGCGGCGAAGTACCACGCCAACACCGCGAAAAAGCGAAACAGCCGCTACGACGCCGCGCTCGATGAGCTGGAAGGCTGTCTCGCCGCCGGCGGCAGCGTGGAGGAGGCGTACGATGCGAAGGAACTCTCCGAGGCGATCAATGCATTTCTCTCGTCGCTGAGCTATACCGACCGGTTCCTTTTCGTGCGCCGGTACTGGTACTCCGATTCGATGCAGGATATCGCCGCCATGATCGGCTCCACCGCCAACAGCGTGGCTGTCCGCCTTTACCGCCTACGGGAAAAACTCCGACACTACCTTATCAGGGAGGGATTGCTTGTATGAAACGGGAAACCATCACTCAGGCGCTGGGCGGTCTGGACGACCGGTTTGTCAGTGAAGCCGCGGTCTATGCTCCCGGGACGATGCAGGAAGGCCCGGAAAGGATCGTACGCATGAAAAAGAAACGTTTTCTCAGCATCGTGCTCGCCGCGGCGCTGATCCTTGCGCTGGGGATCACGGCTTACGCGGCATGGAGCACGCACGCCGCCCGGCAGGAGGAGATCAAGGCCGATCTGAAGATCGAAGAAAACAACGTGAGCAGCTATGCCGAATACCCCGTCCCGGAGGCAGCCAACAGCACGGTCTCCAACGTTCCGGAAGAGGAAGGGTCGGAAAGTGAGCTTGTCCTGCTCTCCGCCGTAAACGCCGGAGAATTTCAGCGCGTCTATGTGAATATCTCGCCGGTAAGCGAGAAATGCATCGCCGATTACCCCGGATATCCGGGAGCGCTGAACTTTTCCTGGAGCATCGACGGCACCGATCTCGGCGGCTATGCCTCGCCCCGCACCCCGTCCGGCATCACGCTGCACGGACAGGAAGCGATCCGCGACGCCGTGCTGCAATACGCCTACGACAGAGAGACGCAGACGCTGACGCTTGAGTGCATCGTTGAGAACATGTTTCTCGAAAAGGCCGCGGCGGCGCTCGGCACGGACAGCTTTCCGTTTCTCGTGCATATGTCCGACAAGGACATGGATATGCAGACCTTCGGGCCGGTAACCTTTACCCCGACGGATGAACAGACGCGCTACTTCGATTTTGGACACGCCGTCTACACCGACGCGGCGTCGGGCAAGTCGATCGAGATTTCTGGGCTCGAGCTGACGCCGTTCGGCGCGGTGTGGAAGGTGCGCTACGAGGGAGCCGAGGCCATCCATTCGCCGAACGGCGATCCGGCGGACGCGGAAGTCTGGTCCATGCTGGAGGACAAGGTGTGCACCGAGTCGCAGCTCTTCTTCTCCGACGGCTCGGCCTTCTCCACCGGCGGCGCGCTGACCGCCCCGTATACGAATGGCGCAGTGGAGCTCCATTGCGAATGGGGCAGTGCGATCAACATAGACGGTATTCAGAAGATCGTTCTGGGGGATCTAGTCCTTTGGAAAAACGACCCTTAACGAGAAATTTCAAGCCATTGCAGACAAAGAGCCGGTATCCCCTTTTTCGGGATACCGGCTCTTTGTCTGTGTCCGCATCTGTGATTTTATGTTTATGTTACGGTAAAGGACGCATCCTTCAGCACAAGATATTGAAAGCCGTTCTCTTCCTGCATCAAGGCAAGCTCACCCCTCACGCTGATATCCGTCCCCGGCTCGGGAAAATCGTCCGGATAGGCAAGCGCGTCGGCCGGAAGAAATTCCAGCCCCTGCGCGCAGCATCCGGCGGCATCGGCAATGTAGCAGGCATAATAGCTTTTCCCGCTCTTCTCATCCACATAAGCGGAAAACTGCCCTTTGACGCGGATCGTCCGGCCAAGATAGTCGTCCGGCTGCATCATCATGTTGTAGATCATCGTATAAAGCATGGTGCCGCTCATGCCTGTCAGATCCAGTTCGCCGGTTTCGGTCTCCGAAAGCGGCTGCGGTGTAGGCTCCGCCGTTGGGAGAGGCGTCGGCTCTCTTGTCGGCAGCGGCGTTTCCGCCGGGAGCGCAGGCTGCGTCTGCTCCGATGCAGACGCAGCCGCCGCGCCGCAGGCCGCAAGAGAGCAGAGCGTTATGACGATCAGCAATACGCAGAGTCGTTTTTTCATTTTCTCACACCTCCAACGACCGTGCCTACCAGCCAGGACAGAGCGAAAGCAATGATCTGAACCGCGACAATGGTCGAGCCTACCGGCGTACCGGCAAGGATCGATACCAAAATACCTGTCAGCGAACACACGACCGACAGGATCGCCGCGCAGATCGTCACACTGCGGAAGCTCTTGAATACGCGCATAGCGGACAGCGCGGGAAAAATCACCAGTGCGGAGATCAGCAGCGAGCCGACAAGGTTCATCGCCAGCACAATGATGACAGCCGTAACAACAGCGATCAGCAGATTGTAAAGTCCTGCTTTCGTGCCGGTCGCTCTGGCAAAGTTCTCATCAAAGGTCACAGCGAAGATCTTGTTATAAAACAGGATAAACACTGCCGCCACCGATATCGACATCCCTGCGCAAAGCCACACCTCCGTCAGCGACAGAGTGAGGATGGAGGTGGAGCCGAACAGCGTACTGCACACATCGCCTGAAAGGTTGGATGAGGTGGAAAAGATGTTCATCAGCAGATATCCGACAGCCAGCGCCCCCACCGAGATCATGGCGATCGCGGCGTCGCCCCTGATCTTCGTATTCTGTCCGGTACGGAGAAGCAGCACAGCGCTGAGGATCGTAACGGCCATCACCAGCGGCATTTCGTTGGTGAGCTGCAGCACGGCGGCGATAGCCATTGCACCGAACGCCACATGGGAAAGCCCGTCGCCGATGAAGGAAAAGCGCTTCAGCACCAGCGTCACGCCCAACAGCGACGAACACAGGGCGATCAGCACGCCGACAACAAATGCATAACGGACAAACGGGTATGCCCAATAGCTGGCCAGTTTTTCCATAATTGCGGTCATTGTGTGCCACCGCCTTTCTCCGCGGCAAACAGCCGTCCCTGCGGGCTTCGGAGATACTCCGCCCTTGTTCCGAAGAAAACGGCGTCGCCGATATGCAGAATGTGGCTGGCGTATTTGACTGCTGCGGCAATGTCGTGGGAGATCATAATCACGGTGATACCGTCCTCCCGGTTGAGCTTTTCGATAAGCGCATACATCTCCGCCGTGACCTTGGGATCAAGCCCGGAGACCGGCTCGTCCAGAAGCAGCATTTTCCGTGTGGCGCACAGCGCACGGGCAAGCAGCACCCGCTGCTGCTGCCCGCCGGAAAGCTCCCGATAGCACCGCTTTGCAAGCTGCGCGATCTGCATCTTTTCCATAGCATCCGCCGCAAGCTGCTTTTCTTCTTTGTTGTAAAAGGGACGGCTGCCGCAGCGTCCCTGACACCCGGAGAGAACGATCTCTCTCACGGATGCCGGGAAGTCTTTTTGCACCTGCGTTTGCTGCGGCAGATAACCGATCTCATTTTTTCTCAGCCCGTCGAGCGTCAAAATCCTGCCGCGGACAGGCTGCTGCAAGCCGAGGATCGTTTTCATAAGGGTGCTCTTGCCGGAGCCGTTTTCTCCTACGATACAGAGGTAATCGCCGGAAAAGACCGCAAAACTGAGGTCTTGCAGAACAGCCTTTCCATCGTAGCCGACGCAGAGATCTTGACAAATGAGCTGAGCCATTATCCTGCCTCCTTAACCCAGTGCTTCCTTCAGCACGGAAAGGTTCCGCTCCATAACGGAGAGGTAGGTCGTACCGTTTGCCGCATCTTTGGAAGTGGTGGACTGCATGGAATCCATCGTCAGCACCTTTTGATTTTTCGCAGCTGTGTTCCGGACAATGGTTTCGGCAATCTTGTGCTGTACGCCCTCAATGGTCAGCACGCAGGGCAGGTTCAGCTCGTCCACCTTCCCGGCAAGGAACGAAATGGTCTCAAAGCTGGCTTCACTCTCGGCGGAGCAGCCCGCAAAGGCAGCATAGTAGCGCAAGCCGTAATCCTCCGCCAGATAGCGAAACGGGAAACGGTCGCCGAACAGGACGGTCTTACAGGCCGCAGCATCCACGGCAGCCTGATAGTCCGCGTCAAGAGCGGACAGCTTTTTGATATAAGCGGAAGCATTCGCAGCATAGGTATCCTTATTGTCGGGGTCGATCTGCTGCAGCACGGCGGAAATCGCGCTGCAAAGCGTTTGGGCGTTTTTCAGAGAGAGCCAGACATGCTCGTCGTACTCCGCTTCTTCCTCGTGGTCGTGTTCTTTTGCATCGTCATGCTCATCGGCATCTTCGTGATCATGGTCGTGGTCGTGTTCCTCTTCCTGCATACCCTCGACCACTTCTTCGGTTTTAACGCGCTCGCCAAGAGCTTCCAGCAGGTTGATGACCTTCATGTTCTTGTTGGCGGCATTTTTCAGAGCATCGTCCACCCAGTCATCCGACTCGCCGCCAACATAGATGAACAGGTCGCACTCGGAGATTTTGACGATATCATCCGCGGTGGGCTGATAGCTGTGCAGGTCAACGCCATTATCCAGCAGCATGGTCACTTCGGCGTTATCCGCCTTGTCACCGAGAATTTCTCTGACCCAATCGTATTCGGGGAAAATCGTGGTGACAACGCGCAGTCTCGTTTCATCCGAAGCCGCCGGCTCATTCTGCTTGCCGCAGCCTGCCAGCAGACCAACGGTCATTATCAACGCAAGGCACAGGGGAATTATTCTTTTCATGGGTAAATAGACCTCCAGATCATAATAAGAACGTAAAAATGGGCGCAAAAATACAAGGGCAGCGGCAGCGCCGCAAAAGCCTATCGAAAACAGATAGACTCCACCCTTGTAAAAATTCTTATATTTTAATCCGAAAGTTTGACCTTGAGCGATACCAGCGTAAAGGTGCGGGCAGCCTCCGTGCAGGAGGAAAGGATCCGGCACAGAACATATCGGATCGCCGCTGCGGCAGCTGCGGCGGAGCCGGCAAGTCCAATGCTCTGAAGCAGGTTTTCGCAGACATGGATCTGATGACAGATGGCGCAGTCTGCGCCGGTACAGTCATGGCCGGCTTCCGCTGCGATATAGGCAACAGAGGACAGCATAACAAATGCCAGCACTACGGCCAGCAAGCCCGTCATAAAACGAAATTTCTTTGTCATGGTCTGCCCTCCTTTGCGATTTTATAATTTTTATACCTTCTCCTTACCGTTTTGTCAAGGCATTACTTCATCGAGAGCGCGAGCAGACGCGCCGCGGCGCTCTCCTCGGCGCGGCACTCCGCGGCAAAGCGGCGCGCCGTTTCCGGCGCGAGCGGCAGGGCGTTTTCCTTCGCGCTCTCATAGAGCCGCACCCGCGCGCGAGCCAAAAGCACGATCTGCCGCAGCGCTGATAGGACGCCCGGCGCGGTGCCGGAGCGAAGCTGCGGCGCCCGCTCCCCTTCGCGGAGGAAAAACTCGGCGTGCAGCGCCCGCCGCCGCGTCTCACAGCGGCGCAGCGCTTCGCCGAAAGCATTCTGACATGCGCGGCTCGTGCGCATAAGATAGCGCAGCCGTGCCGCGGTCTCCGCCTCAAGACGAATGCTTTCTCGCAGCGCGTCCGGTGTTTTTTTCTCCTCTGTCGGCGCAGCGGGCCCATATACGCGCTCCAATACGCGCTTCATGCGCTCGGTATCCATACGACCGCCTCCCCGGTACAGTCTATTCCGCTGCCGCGCTTCGGTTCCCGTCTTGCAATCCGCGCCAAACTATGCCATAATAAGAAATAATGTTATGTGTGGGAGGATGTGCTCATGCCGAGATTTTTTCTCTCCGGCGGAAGCTCGATCGCCGGGGGCACGGCGTTTATTCTGGGAGAGGACGCCGCGCACGCCAAGGTGCTGCGCCTTCGCGTCGGCGACACGATGATCGTGTGCGACGGCGGCAAGGACCACCACTGCACCGTTACGAAGATCACCCCCAACGAGGTCGAGGCCGAGATCTTTGAGGTCGTCCCCTGTCAGGGCGAGCCGAGCGTGCACACCGTCATTCTCGCGGGCCTTCCCAAGGGCAGCGACAAGACCGACTACATTCTCCAGAAATGCACCGAGGCGGGCGCATCGGAAATCTATTTCTTTGCCTCCAGCCGGTGCGTGGCGCGCATCCAGGGCGACGCGGACAAAAAGATCGCCCGCTGGCAGCGCATTGCCGAGGAGGCCGCCAAGCAGTCCGGCCGCGGCGTGATCCCCACCGTCGGATTCCTGCCCGATCTCGCGGAGGCCTTCAACAAGGCGAATGCCACCGCGCTGCCCCTCTTTATGTACGAAACCGGCGAGCGCGAAACGCTGCGCGAGGCCGTGGAGAGCGCCGGAAGCATCGCCTCCGCCGCCATTCTCACCGGTCCGGAGGGCGGCTTTGAGCCGTTCGAGGCGGAGCTTGCCCGCATTATGAAGCTGCACATCTGCTCAATGGGCCCGCGCATCTTCCGCTGCGAGACCGCGCCGGTCGCCGCGCTCTCGGCGCTTATGTACGCTACCGGCAATATGTAAAAAACTCCTTTCATTTTTCTGTATATTTCATCGAATCGCCCGCGAAAAAACATTGCTTTTTCGCGGGCGTTCTGTTACAATACGTTCCATCAAGAACATTTGTTGTTAACTCAAGGACATTTGACCAACCAGAGAAAGAAGGCGATGCCGTGAAAGTTGCGGTTTTGGGATACGGTACGGTCGGCGCGGGCGTTTATTCGATGCTGTCGGACGCCCCCGGCATGGAGGCAGAGCCGGTGCTCGTGCGCCCCGGAAAGGCGGTCGAGAGCTTCATGGTGAGCGACGCCGCGCTCATTTTCGGCGATCCGACAGTCGACGCCGTAGTGGAAACGCTCGGCGGGCTCGACCCGGCATATTCCTATGGTATGCGCGCGCTCGAGTCCGGGAAGCACTTCATCACCGCAAACAAGGCGATGGTCGCGGCGCACGGTCTGGAGCTTGCGGCGCTCGCGCGGGAAAAGGGCGCGGCGTTTCTCTTCAGCGCGGCGTGCGGCGGCGGCGTGCCGTTTCTCCACAATCTCGCGCTCTCGGCGGAGACCGACCGCATTGAGACCGTTTCCGGCATTTTGAACGGCACAACGAACTACATGCTCGACGCCATGCAGCGCCGCGGCCTTTCCTACGGCGACGCGCTCCGGGAAGCGCAGTCTCTCGGCTATGCCGAGTCCGACCCGACGGCGGACGTCTCCGGGCTGGACGCGCTGCGGAAAATGCAGCTCGCGTGCGCGGTCGCCTTCGGGGTGCTGCCGCAAAGCGGCATGCTCTGCGAGGGCATGGAGCACTTCACCGCCGCGGACGTGGAGGATATCCAAAGCCGCGGTCTCGTCTGCCGTCTTTTGGCGCGCGGCAGCCGCGCCGGGGAGAGTGTTTCGGCATATGTGGAGCCGGTGCTCTTCCCCCGTGCCGCGCCGGAGAGCTCGGTTTTCACGAATAACAACATGGCGCGCTATACCGGCAAACGCTGCGGCTCCATCGTGCTGATGGGGCAGGGCGCAGGCCGCTTCCCCACCGCTTCGGCGGTGCTGCGCGATCTTGCTGCGACGCAGCAGGGCGCGCGCTCCATGTTCCCGAAAAACTGCCGCGCCGCGGAAGCCGATAACCGCGAAGCGGTACATTCCTACTATATTCGCACCGGCGGCTTTGCCGCCGTTCGGCTTCCGCTCCGGTCGGTGCTCGCGCAGGGCGAAGTTGTCCGCGCCGTGACCGAGCCGATGAGTGCGGAGAAAATGCACGCGCTCGCGCAGAACATCCGCAAGGACGGAAACGATCTGTTCTTCGCGGCGCTGGAGGAAGAACTATGCTGAAAGTATGCAAATTCGGCGGCTCGTCCGTCGCAGGGGCGGAGCAGTTCCGCAAGGTGCGCGACATTGTCCTTTCGGACGATTCGCGCCGCGTCGTCGTCATCTCGGCTGCCGGAAAGCGCACGAGCGACGATCACAAGCTCACCGACCTTCTCTATCTCTGCCACGCGCATCTGACCTACGGCGTCTCGTGCGCCGACATTCTCGCCGCGATCCGCTCCCGGTTCGTCTCCATCCGCGACGAGCTGGGTCTTTCCTACCGCGTGGAGGACGAGTTCGACGCTTACGCCGCGACGCTCTCGCGTGACACGAGCGTGGACGAGCTCGTCTCCCGCGGCGAATACTTCACCGCGCGGCTCATGGCCGAAACGCTCGGCTACGCCTTCGTGGACGCCGCCGACTGCGTGTTCTTCGGCTTTGACGGCCAGTTTGACCGCGCCCGCACCGACGCCGCCATCGCCGACGCGCTCGAAAAGAACGGGAAGATCGTCCTCCCCGGCTTCTACGGCCGCGTGCCGACCGGGAAGATCAAGGTGATGACGCGCGGCGGCAGCGACATCACCGGCGCGCTCGCCGCAGCCGCGGTGAACGCGGACGTATACGAAAACTGGACGGACGTTTCCGGCATATTGATGGCCGATCCGCGCATTGTGGAGAATCCCCGGCCCATTTCCCGCATCACCTACGCCGAGCTACGCGAGATGGCGTTCATGGGCGCTTCGGTGCTGCACGAGGAATCCATTCTGCCGGTCAAGGAAAAAGGCATTTCCCTGAACATCCGCAACACGAACCGGCCGGACGAGCCCGGCACGTTCATCGTGGAGCACATCGAAAGCGAAAGCGAGCTTGAGCGCCCGATCACCGGCATTGCCGGGCGGCGTAACTTCACGATCCTCACGGTGCTCAAGCGCAACATGAACGCCTCCACGACGCTCTGCAACGCGCTGGAGATCCTCGACCGCTACCACGCAAGCGTGGAGCACATCACGCTCGGGCTGGACAGCTTCGCGCTCGTCGTTTCGTCCGCGGCGCTGGAAAATACGCTCTATGATGTCATCGCCGACATTCAGAAGACCTGCCGCCCGGACGATGTGCGCGTGCAGGACGGCATCGCGCTCGTCGCCGCCGTGGGCCGCAAAATGCCCGCCCGTCCCGGCACGTCCGGCAAGCTCTTCCAGGCGCTCGGCGAGCACGGGCTGAACATCCGCACCATCGCCCAGGGCGCGGACGAGCTTTCGATCATCGTGGGCGTGGAAAACTGTGATTTTGAAAAGGCGATCCGCGTATTGTATGACGGGTTCACCGGCTGACAGAAAGGAGATCCTCTTATGAAAAACTGCAATATCGCCATTCTCGGCGCGACCGGCGCGGTCGGCCGCGAGATGCTCAACGTACTGGAAGAATACGATATTCCCGTTTCGCGTCTCAAGCTCCTCTCGAGCGCGCGCAGCGCGGGGAGCAAAATTCCCTTCCGCGGGGAGGACCTCACCGTGGAAGAAGCGGCGGACGCCTCGTTCGAGGGCATGGACTTTGTCCTCGGCGCGGTAAAGAGCGGCATGTCCCGCGCGTTTGCCCCGGCCATCGTGAAAAGCGGCGCGGTATACATCGACAACAGCTCCGCCTTCCGCATGGATCCGGCCATCCCGCTCGTCGTGCCGGAGATCAACGGCGAGGACGCGAAGAGCAATTCCGGCATCATTGCCAATCCCAACTGCTCCACGATCATCACCGCGATGGCCGTCGGCGCGCTCAACCGCCTCTCGCCGATCGAGAGCATGGTCGCGTGCACGTATCAGGCCGTATCCGGCGCCGGACAGGGCGGACTTGAGGAACTCGATCACCAGATGGACGCGCTCGCCCGCGGTGAAAAGTGCGAGGCGAAGGTATTCCCCACGCAGATCGCGCTCAACGTCATCCCGTTCATCGGCAGCATGCTCGATAATCTCTATACCGATGAAGAAATGAAAATGCAGAACGAGGGGCGCAAGATCCTGCATCTCCCCGGGCTGCGTGTTACCTGCACCTGCGTGCGCGTTCCCGTTATGCGCTCGCACTCCATCGCCGTCACGGTGCGGACAAAGGAGAAGATCACCGTTGCCGAGGCCAACGAAGCCATCCGCGCCTTCCCCGGCTGCCGTCTGATCGAGGACTACGAGGGACGGTGCTACCCCACCCCGCTCGACACAAGCGGGCAGGACCTCGTCTGGGTCGGCCGCGTGCGCGAGGATCTCACACAGGAAAACGCTCTCACGCTCTGGTGCTGCGGCGATCAGATCCGCAAGGGCGCGGCGAGCAACGCCGTGCAGATTCTGAAATACCTTCTGTAATTCTTTCATTTATATGCAACCATCCGGCAGTCTTCCCTTGGGAAGGCTGCCGGATATTTTTTCGCTCGTTGCATACAAATATGCGCAAACTGTTTGGATAATATTCCGTATTCGCCGTATATTATTTATAATAACGCAAATATTCCGAATTTTTTTCTCATTCTTGTGTTGACTCGCGTGGATAAGTATGCTAATATTCGCACCATCTTAAATAAAAATCCATCTCGCATTGGAGGCACACAACAATGAAACAGAAAACATTTGCAAAGGTACTTTCCCTCGCTCTTGCTGCACTGATGCTCTTCGCGCTCTGCGCCTGCGGCACAGCAGCGTCGTCTCCCGCCGCGGAGCCCACGGCAGCTCCTGCCGCCGACGCTCCCGCATCCGAAGCCCCCGCCGAGACCGAAGCTCCCGCCGAATCGCAGGGCGTGCTCGATCAGATCAAGGCCGACGGGGTTCTCTACGTCACCCTCTCCCCCGACTTTGCCCCAATGGAGTTTGTCGATTCCTCCAAGGACGGGCAGGAGCAGTACGTCGGCTTTGACGTGACGCTCGCCAAGTACATCGCCGACTACATCGGCGTGGATCTTGTCATTGAGCCGATGAGCTTTGACGCCTGCCAGACTGCCGTTTACACCGGCTCCGTGCCGATGTCCATTTCCGGCTACTCCTGGACGGAGGAGCGCGGCGAGAACTACGAGATCTCCGATTACTACTACGCCGGCGATAACGAGACCGAGCAGGTCATCCTCATCAAAAAGACCGACGCCGACAAGTACGCCTCCGCCGAGGACTTCTCCGGCGTGGATGTCGGCGCGCAGAACGCCTCGCTCCAGATGAATCTCCTCACCTCCCAGCTGCCCGACGCGAACCCCATCACCATCGGCGATCTCGGCGTGGGCGTGCTGGAGCTGCAGAACGGCAGCATCGAGGCGCTGGCCGTTGCGAAGGGCAACGCCGAAATGATCCTTGATTCCAACCCCGATCTTATGATCTGCTCCTGGGAATTTGAAGTTGCCGCCGAGTATGAGGCGAACGTCATTCTCATCACCAAGGGCGAGACCGCGCTGCTGAACGTTGTCAACGAAGCTCTCGCCAAGGCCTATGCCGACGGACTGTACGGCACATGGTACGAGGACGCCGTCGCGCTTGCCAAGTCGGAGAACGCCGCCGAAGTAAGCGTCGAAGACTGATTGCAAATTACAAGCTGCCCGCCGTGGGGGATCTCTCCGGCGGGCGGAGGGGAAGGATCCGTCCATGAGTTTCATAAAGTTTGAAAACATCGTCAAGCTGTTCACCAAATACTGGGAAAAGTTTCTGGTGACCGGCGTATCGTATACGCTGCTGCTCGCCGCGATCACGGTGGCGTTCGGCGCGGTGATCGCCTGCCTGCTCGCGGGAATGAAGCTTTCCAAGATCGCGCCGCTGCGCTGGCTTTCCACAGCTTACATCGAGATCATCCGCGGCACGCCGATGCTTCTGCAGCTCTATTTCTTTTACTTTGCCCTGCCCGCGCTCATTCCGGCGCTCAATAAGCAGAAATTTCTCTGCATCGCCATCGCGCTCGTCTGCAACAGCGCCGCCTACGTCTCCGAGGTCATCCGCTCGGGCATTCAGTCGGTAGACGCCGGGCAGAGCGAGGCGGCCATGAGTCTCGGCATGAATTCGTTCCAGCGCACCTGGTACATTCTCGTGCCGCAGGCGCTCAAAACGATCCTTCCCGCGCTCGGCAACGAGTTTATCATGATCGTGAAGGACACCTCGCTCGCGTCCACGTTCTTTACCGGCGATCTCATGACGCAGTATCTCATCGTGCGCGGCGCAAGCTATCTGCCTCTGGAGCCGCTCGTGATCGTCGGCGTCATTTATTTTATTCTGACGTTCCTGCTCAGCAAGCTGTTCGGATTCTTTGAAAGGAGGATGAGCCGTGCAGACCGGTGAAACGCTCATTGAGGTCAAAGACCTCTGCAAACACTTCCGCGACGGTACGGTCAAAGCGCTCGACGGCGTGGATCTCACGATCCGCAAGGGCGACGTGATCGTCATCATCGGGCCCTCCGGCAGCGGCAAGTCTACGTTCCTGCGCTCGCTCAATCTGCTCGAAACACCGACCTCCGGCAGCGTGATCGTCGAAGGAACGGATATCACGAAGAAGAAAAACGCGCAGGGAAAGAAGATCGATCTCGACGCTCACCGCCGGAAGATGGGCATGGTGTTCCAGCACTTCCATCTTTTCCCGCACAAAACGGTGCTCGAAAATCTGACCATCTCCCCCATTCTTGTAAAGAAAGCGGACAAGGCCGCGGCAAAGGCGAAGGCCATGGAGCTTTTGGAGCGCGTCGGGCTTGCCGACCGCGCCGACGCCTACCCCTCGCAGCTCTCCGGCGGGCAGAAGCAGCGCGTCGCCATCGTGCGCGCGCTCGCCATGGAGCCGGACGTGATGCTCTTTGACGAACCGACGAGCGCGCTAGACCCCGAAATGGTCGGCGAGGTGCTCGACGTTATGAAGCAGCTCGCCCGCGACGGCATGACGATGGTCGTCGTGACGCACGAAATGGGCTTTGCCCGCGAGGTCGGCAACCGCGTCGTATTCATGGACGATGGGCGCATCGTGGAGCAGGGCACGCCGGAAGACATCTTCCAGCACCCGCAAAGCGCCCGTTTGCAGGATTTTCTTTCCAAGGTGTTGTGATATGAACGAAATCAAAAAAGCCGCGCTGCATACGATCGACGCGCACGCAAATACTTTCACCGCGATCTCCGACGCGATCTGGGACGAGCCGGAGCTTTCGCTCAAGGAATTCAAGGCCGCCGCGCTCTATACGGACGCGCTCGAAAAGCTGGGCTTCACGGTGCAGAAGAACCTCTGCGGCATTGAAACGGCGTTTTCCGGCTCCTACGGCTCCGGCCATCCGGTAATCGGCATTCTCGGCGAGTTTGACGCGCTCTCCGGTCTCTCGCAGCAAAGCGGCGTTGCCGAAGCGCAGAGCGTAACCCCCGGCGGAAACGGCCACGGCTGCGGCCACAATCTGCTCGGCGCCGGTTCGCTCGCCGCCGCCGCGGCGGTAAAGGAGTATCTCGCCGCGAGCGGAAAGCCCGGCACCGTCATTTTCTTCGGCTGCCCCGGCGAGGAGGGCGGCGCGGCCAAGGCGTATATGGCGCGCGAGGGGCTCTGGTACGGGCTCGACGCCGCGCTCACCTGGCACCCGTCCGACACGAACGAGGTATCCACCGGCACGAACAACTCGTGCATTCAGGTGCTCTATAAATTCCACGGCGTTGCCGCGCACGCCGCCGGAGACCCTCACAACGGGCGCAGCGCGCTCGACGCCGTGGAGCTTATGAACATCGGCGTGCAGTTTCTGCGCGAGCACATGACCGACGACTGCCGCATCCACTATGCCATCACGGACGCGGGCGGCGTGTCGCCGAACGTTGTGCAGGCGAACGCTTCGGTGCTCTACATGGTCCGCGCCAACAAGGTCGCCGATTCCGTAAAGCTCCAAAAGCGCGTGGACGCCATCGCCGAGGGCGCGGCGCTTATGACCGGGACAAGCTACGAGCGCGTATTCATCGACGGCACGGCGGAAACGCTGCCGAACTTCACGCTTGAAGCGCTGCTGCACGCCTCGTTCGCCGAAACCGGTGTGCCGCAGTATACGGCGGAGGAGCTTGCCTTTGCCTCGTCGCTCTGCCGGACGTTTCCGCCGCAGACGCGCGCTCCCGGCATCGGCGCAAAGTTTGACAGCGAAATCGCCAAAGAATCCCGTGCGCTTTCAGAGAATATGACCAAGCCCATGAACGACTTCCTCCTCCCTCTCTACTCCGGCGAGGGCTTTCTCCCCGGCAGCACGGACGTCGGCGACGTGAGCTGGCAGACGCCGACAGCGCAGGCGCTTATCGCCGCGTGGCCGGCGGGCGTGCCGGGCCATTCGTGGCAGGTCGTTGCCTGCGGGAAAACATCCCTTGCACACAAGGCGATCCTCTGCGCCGGAAAAACTCTGGCAGCCGCCGCCATCGCGCTAATCGACGATCCCGCGCTGCTGCAAAAGGCCCGCGAGGAATACGCCGGACGAGCCGGATCCGGCTACGTCTGCCCCATCGAGCCGGACGCCGTGCCGATCGCGATCTGATATCCCAAAGCATTTCCCGACAAATGTCCGCTGGTTCTCTGTCCGCCGGACATTTGTTTTTATTCATTGTCAAAATCCACAGTATATTCATTTTTATTCGTGTTTCCCCGTTCACGATTCATAAATTTCATAAATCACTGAATTTTATTCGTAAACAGGCTTGACTTTGTGAGCGGCCGGTGCTAATATCCGTCCATACTAAATAATAATTCATTTGGAGGAAGAAACAATGAATACCGTTCCCAAGTACATGTCCACCGCCGTCACCGTCATTCAGTGCGCAACGATCGTTGCCTTGATCGCGATCTTCGCCCCGCTGTTCATGTAAAAAACACAACTCCCGGATCTTCCGGCGAAAGACGAAACCCCCGGCGCAGCCTATGCGCCGGGGGTTTCGTATCAGAAAGGAAAAAGCTGTACGAACTTTCGTTCGCACAGCTTTTTCTTGTTTTACCGGCAGACGAGCTCGTCGTTTTCGACGTCCACCGTGAGCGTGCTGCCCGCGGCGATATCGCCGGAGAGGATGGCTCTCGCCAGCAGCGTTTCCACGCTGCTCTGGAGATACCGGCGCAGCGGACGCGCGCCGTAGAGCGGATCGTAGCCGCGCTCGATGATAAGCTCCTTCGCCTTGTCGGTGATGCAGAGCTTGAGCGAGCGGTCGGCCAGGCGCTTCTTGAGCCCTTCGACCATGATATCGATGATACCGGTGAGGTTGTCCTTCGTGAGCGGCTTGAAGAGGATCGTCTCATCGAGACGGTTCAAAAACTCCGGCCGGAACGCGCGGTGCAGCTCGGCCATCACGGCTTCCTTCGCCGAATCGGTGATGTTGCCCTCCATATCGATGCCTTCGAGCAGGTACTGGCTGCCGAGGTTCGAGGTGAGGATGATGATCGTGTTCTTGAAGTCTACGGTGCGGCCCTGCGAATCGGTGATGCGGCCGTCGTCGAGAATTTGCAGCAGGATGTTGAACACATCCGGGTGCGCCTTTTCGATCTCGTCGAACAGCACAACGCTGTAGGGTTTGCGCCGCACGGCCTCGGTGAGCTGGCCGCCCTCGTCGTAGCCGACGTATCCCGGAGGCGCGCCGATCAGACGCG
>ERZ825896.1034-NODE-1034-length-33219-cov-4.649168_pt1 | contig 33219 bp, 26 predicted proteins | sample MGYA00519858_ERZ825896 | MGnify/ENA primary metagenome ERZ825896 (study PRJEB31778, sample SAMEA3449214) | human gut metagenome | biome: human gut; feature: human-associated habitat; material: faeces | place: United Kingdom | collected 2010/2012 ...
CATAGTTCTGTCCACCTCCGGCAACCTTGAAAATATCTGCTCCTACCGGAGTATCTACATAGAGTTTATTAAGGTACGCCATTGTTCTTGCCATGATTCCCTGCTCATTTACTGCATCCTCTGTAATAAGGAATCTCTTGTTTGTATAAAGGCATTTGTCCTTTGGATATGTTACTTTGTCAAACTCCTGCAATCTGTCTCTCTTATATAAGAAGCCATGGTCTGCAGTTATGAAAAACTTTGGTGCCGATACATAACCAGTCAGTTTCTTAACCAACTTATGTATCTCTTCTATAGCCTCTGCACAAGCATTGAATACCTCATTCTCACTTGCGGGCTTGTCTCCTCTTGCATCCACCTGATTGTGGTAGATGTACACGATATTCTTGCCCTGAATCAACTCCCTGATTCGTGCCTGATTAGCATTTGCCACTTCATCAAATGCCAACGCTACATTATTTTCGTTATAAGATTTCAGAATCTTATCTCTCTGCTCCATACTTGCACATGCCTGTCCATCAACAGTCACATTCAAGTTGCCACCCACCTGCATCTCTTTATGTGGAAGCAGACTCGCCATTCCTACTGATGTAACAGAAGGCAGACAGCTAAGCATACACTCCATCTTTGGTGTACACTTCTCGTCTAATTCCAATCTGCCAAAAAGTTCCTTTGCACACTCATATCGGAAAGCATCGGAAATAATCACAATAACCCTCTGCTTTCCATCGTAACCTCTAAGATAATGCTTATAGAAATCTTCCTGCTTAGGCAGGTCTGTGGCATTCATTACCTCATTTGTGAAATTATCATTCCACTTCGGTGTTATCTTCTGCAAATATGTATTCGCATAAATATTCTCTACTCTCTGTCTTACATCAGAGAATTTACTGTTATCTTCAATCTGGTCATATGCATAATAAAACCATCTATAATATGAATCTATCAGGTATGACTCTTTCTGATAATTTGCAACCAATGTCTTAATATCACTTGAAAACTCCATAAGTGATACAGACTTCATCATCAAATACGCATACTTGATAGTCGTATATTCATTCTTGTATCTTTCTCTATAATGATATGCCTTAGACATTCTCTGGTCAGCTATCTGAGCAATATTAAGTCCATCAATCTGTGCATCTAAAATCTCATCATTTAACTGCTCCAATGCCCAATCAATAATAATATCATCTAACCCGGCAAAAGCATCGCAAGCAAATATGTCTGATAACTGAAGAGAACTGTCTTTTTTCTTCTCTGCATCTTTCTTCAATTCATCCTGTATTCTTGTCACAAAGCGCAATGACTTATCTATTCTGTCTACCAGTTTGTCATATGTATCCTGGTAATTCACATTGTCCATGATATTACGGATAAAGACCACAACATCATTACGCTTCTTAAGAATATAAGTCCTCATTGCTTCCGGAACAGTAGCTTTTAATGTAGATGATGCATAAGTTAATATCATACAAGCAGACAAATCATCTATGTTTGGCTTGTCTGACTTATATCCAAAGAATTTTTCGCAAAGTTCCCAGAACTTGTCGGTCAATCCATTATCATCCAATGCCTTAAAATACTTCTCATTGTCACCGAGCATCATCTGCTTAACTACTTCCTCAAAATTTGGAGTCTTTACATCCGTGAGTACTGCAATCAAACCAATATCAATTGTCTGAGCATTGTAATGGTCAATTCCAAGTTCCTTGAACTTCTCAATACGATGCTTATTTTTCCAGAAATTACCATACTGTGATAAATGCTCCTTAAAGCGATCATCAATGCCAATCTCCTGAGACATCTGCGATACTCTGTCTGTATAATAAGGCGTTGAGTAATAATACATATCTGCGAGAGGATTTTCTGCATCACTTGGCTTTGCAAATGCAGCATAGACAAGATATTTACTCTCTTTATCCTCTTCGTTTAATAAATACTTAGAATAGAGCCAGTTTGTACCATCAAGAATGTGCAGCTTTACATTACCAAGCTGCAGTTCCGATACCTCATCCTCATATTCACCTTTATCATCAAACCAGAATATGATTCGTGTCTCTGACTTGGCAAATTCTGTATTTAATTGATCCTGTATGTTCTGTAAATCCATATTTCACCTTCTAATCCATTTATGCAGATAGTCTGCACAAATTACATTTATTCAATCAGCGTAATTATTTGTATCCAGTACGGAATCACTAATGGATACTAATCGGACACTACCAGATATTAATCGAACACTATCGGATACTTATTGATCACTTTGTATCCGATAGCCAAAAATGTGTTCAATAAAGTGTCCGATAAGCAAAAATGTAATTGTTCAATCATGATATCTTCAATTTACTCTCAAGCCATGAAATAATTATTCCACAATACGGCGTCAAATTCCGTTCCTGTACCAGACTTTCATATGTACGCTCTAATTCACGTATAAATGCATCCTGAGATTTTCCTTTGCATTTTCTCATAATTCTACTTTTCTCTTCCATCAAAACTCTTTTACGTGTTTCAGGAAGAGAAACCGCTTCACAGTTTAAATTCAGAGTTTCCGTGACATCCTTGTTAATATCCTCATCATCTGAATAAATACTTCCATCTGCTTTATACTTTATCTTTCTGACTGACGCTTCATCAAATGGATTTATCGTAAGTTCTGTATTTCCTCTATGAGCATCGCAAGTTGTGTCCTCTTTATTTACACCTTTGATCAGGCTGTTGCCATAGCATACGCCAAGCATCCATTTAAAATCTAAAGTTGCCTTCTTATCATGCTCCACTTCATCATACGGATGTCTTGGTCTGCAATGCTCAATTCTTTCCTTAACTGGGCTGTCAATTTTTCTCATACAATATGCACACAGATGCCTTTGTTCCTCCCACATCTGCGCTCTCACATCCTTAAGCACATTTGAAGGCATATCAGTCTCATAATCTGCATCAGGATACTGCTTACGAAATTGTAATAGACTATTCGGTTCTTTTCCTCTTCTCACAACTATCATATGCTATTCTCCCAGTATCTTTTCTAAATCCAGTGATGTCCTCGCTGCTGCAATATCAGGATCTGTTGTTCCGACGATTGCTTCAATCTCTGTTAATACCTTATCTGCTTCTTTATAATTATTTTCATCCATATATGAATAGAATAAATTCATACGCTGCTTGATATCCGTTGGACGTTCAGATACCTTCATTACTTCTCTTAATATGGAATTTGCATCTCTTCCATAGGTTTGCGCCACTGGCATATAGATTCCTCCATTATCCAAAATGCGAATTTGTTCTTTGGCTACTGAATTAATTACTGCCGGTGCGTGTGAGCTGACAATAAATTGTATCTTTGGAAAAATAGTATTTAAATCGCTTATAATAGTCTGCTGCCATTGTGGATGTAAATGCAAGTCTATCTCATCAATCACAACAACCCCAGGTGTCTCTTCTAGCACCTTATCTCCAAGCATTGGGTTCAATACAGCCATGCGATATGCAATATCTCCAATCATGCTGAGTGTATTTTTATAACCATCGCTCATTTCATCCATTGCGAATTTCTGTAAACTTCCATCTACACTTTCGAAATTTAAAACCAATCTATGTGTATCTAGGTCAAATACAATATCTGCATTTTTTGAGCCACTAATTCTTTCAAAGCACTTGCAAATAGCAGATTCTACGTTTTTTAACAATAAAGGCTTTTCAACTATACCGGTTCGTTGCTGCTCCTGAAGACTTTTTAAAGTCTGAATCTGAAACCAATTAAGCATCAGCTTTTCATTTGACTCAGCAGCCATACAATCTACATAACCAACCTGACGTTTAAATTCAGTCAGTGATTTTATGTTTTTCTTTTCTTTCTTCTGTGCATATAAACGCCCGGTACCATAATAAGATATTAACGGAAGAATTAATGACTTATCGCCTGTCATAATTCGCTTCTGTGTATCCTTTGATATATTGGTTAATTCTCTTGCTTCTTTGACTGTAGTATTTCCACTTTCAGAATTTAGAGAACGCACCCATTTTACATCATGATTGTCCAGGCAATCACCTGTACTTTCAATATTTACAGGAAACTGATGCTGCGGATCAACTGTACCATCAAGATCATGGAACTCATATCTGGCATCATCTCTTGAAATATTTCTGCTGACACCACCATCAATTCCCAGTAAAAATGTACTCACTGCAACCGCAACTGCATCTAATATTGCAGTCTTTCCTGCTCCATTCTTTCCTACAATCAATGTTGTATGTTCGTCAAAATCAATATCTGCTTCTCTGAAACATCTGTAATTTGTGATTCTTACTTTTTTTAATTTCATTTATATTCCACCTTTTAATCCATTTGATATTGGTAACGGCGGTCACTCAATGAACGCCAGTGACCTTCTACTGGTCACTTAGTGGTCATTTTATTTTAAAAGTGACCATCTACCGGTCACTCTTTCATTTCAAGTGACCAGTAACCTACTCTTTAATTTTATAAATCGTCTTGTTTCCTTCTCCCATTTTTTCTACCAAATCCACTTTTATCATTTTATCTATTAACTTTCTTGCTCCAGTTCTAGATCTGTAGTTACAGGTTTCCATTACTTTTTGCATTGAAATACTTCCATTTTCAGTAAGATGTTCTTTGACACCTTATTTCTGTCATTCAATGTACTCCAGAAATCCTTCTGATATTTAACAATCTGCTTATCTGTCAGTCCTTCAACTGTAAAAGAATCTCTGTGTTCCTTTATTCCAAGCAGAATCGTTCCACCATTTGTATTAGCAAAGGAAGAGTAGGTTTCCCATATACTCTCCGGAAGCCCACCAGTTGCTAATTTGCATTCTCGTTCATGATCCTCGTCAAGATTCAATTCATTTAATATGTCCTGTTTCATATATAACAAAACCTCCTGCATGCAACTTGAATATTTCATAAACTACTCAAGATGCAATTCTATTAGTTTCAAATAAAAGTTTCAGTTTATCGTCTTTTATTCCCATTCGTAATAAAAAACAACAATATGCCAATGCCATCAATGCATATGCTGTCGCAGCAATTACAGAATCTAAAGTTCTATATCTTCCATGTGTAATGTCATTTCTATATTTTACAAATGCCGCAATATCTTCTTCTGTACATGACAATTTAGCCTTTTCGTTAAGTATTTTCATATAATAATCTTGTTTTTTATAAAGCAAGTATATCTTTCTACTATTAGCCATGCCCCAATGAGATATACTGTTAAAAATCATATCATAAGTTTTATCTTCTAATTTTTTATCTGACTTTCTGTGTTGCTTAATTACCGTTTTCACACTTTTAATCAAATCTTCCAAATTAGCATTTTCATCGTCTTGGAAATCCGTCACAAAATCTAATTCGCATTCGATTGAGGAACATATATTTTTAATCTTATCATCAGACAATATGCTATAATCTTTATCATTATCTGCATAAAAATCAAATAAATAGGTTGCCTTTCCCTCTGTGTCAGCAGACATCACAGAATGTAAATTGACCATACACTCATCAATATCATCAAATAAAATATTCTGTTGATATTTTTTATTTGTAAAATTATCATACTGATAATCTAAAAATCCGTCAGCATACTTAAACCATTTACCAGTTTCATCATCAATCTGATAAAGACGTACTTCATCAAATCCAACATTTTCTCTATTTGTCATAAACCTGCATATTTTCATTAAAACATTATAAGTAAGTTTTATAGTTTTTATAGGCATTTCCTTTGGAAATTCATATCTCACAATCAAATTCATGATTGATGGACTATTCTCTGATGGCATATTTTGCAAAATAAGCTTGCATTCAATATCTTTAATTTTTACAGAATATTCTTTCTTAAATACAGGATATGTTTTAATATAGCATTTTCTTTCTTCATCATATTTTATAACGATTTTGGTCTGCTGATACAAATTATTAAGAGTTCCACCAATAAATTCTATTGCTTGCATTTTAGACATATCATAGCTACATAAATTAGCTGTACTCACAAGATAAATTCCTGGTCGTAATTTATAATTTGCCGATATTTTTCTTTCATCATATCCAGTATATAAAGCAATCTGATAACCATCCGTTGAGTATCCATGCAAAAAATAATCCGGCGATTTCATTATGCTTTTTGAAAACTCAGCAAATATCCCCACCCCCTCTGTGATAAAGTTAAACACTTTATCCTGTGCATGGAAATATATTTTCTCTTCGTCCTGAATTACATATCCTGTGAAATTATCTGTGTTACGACTTATCATGTCTAATATGCACCACCTTTAATTTATGTATACTATGTAACATTTATATCTTTGCCAGCAAATCCACTTTTAATGTTTTCTTACCTTCCTGTGCCACTTCCACACCTTGAAACTTTGCATAATTTACCTTTACACCATCATCCAAGTCAATCTCAATTCTCTGATTGGCTACATGGGCAATGGCTTCATCATATATCTTCATCTCTGCAAGTTGCTTTGTGTACTTTGTTACTGCCTTTGTAGCCTTGGATTTCTCTGATGCAGATGTTGCATTGTCAATAGTATACTGAGCACTCTGCATAGCAGTCTCCACATATTTCTGTACTTTATGCAAATAATCTGTTCTTACCCTGCCAACGGTGTCAGCATCATATCGATGCATGTAAATAAGTGCCTTAAATCCGTTCTGCTTACCACTATCAAACAGCCAGTAAATAGGACGCTTACCGGAACCTGTAACAGAATAAGTATTACAATGATCCTTGAAGAAATCATTTAAGAAATAATTTCTAATTACTTCTCTGCTTGTATTCCCTTTGTTGCCAAGCACTTCTGCAATAAAATCAAGATTTATTTCCAATGATTTCTCACCATATACAATCTTCACCCATTCGCAAAATCTTGAAACAATATCATCCGAAAAATATTCTTCATCACAAATTGGAATGATATTATCTTTATCTGGATTATAAGTACATTTTTTTACACCATCATCTGTCTTATAATAAAATTCATCTATTGGAACGGATACCCCCGGTGCTCCTACAAATCCAGTTCCACAAACTGGTGCTGATGCTTCAAAAAAGTGTGATTCAAATGCCTGTCCTGCCAAAACAAGACCTTCTTCATCCAAAGAATATCGTCCAAACATACAACCAACAGCATACGAAATTAAGCTCTTGATATCACGCTGTAAATCTGCTTTACGAACTGTGACATCTTTATCTTCTACTTCTGGTGTTAATTCATCCTGCAAATTAAAAATATCAATAAAAATCTGATTTAATTCCTCTTCATTTGATTTAATGAGATTAAATCGTTTATTACATTGACTTTCCCATTCTTGAAACTTTGTAGCAACAGATTCTTTTTTAATCTCATTACCAACTAAAGGATGCGTTTTAAATTCCCAAGAATTTTCAAAACTATCCCAATCTTCTTTCTCTAATAATACACAACTTCTTGATATACACCTTACTCTTTCCTTATCTATCTCATCGCAAACAGGAATTTTATATAAATCTCCTGGTTTAAAATGAAATGTAGGATTTAGCACTTCTGAAATATAACTTACATAATTGCTATTTAAGTATCCTAAAAAATAAAGTACATCATCTTTATTATTGCAAAATGCTGCATTACTAGCAGAATCAAAAATAAAACCATTAGGATAATATCTAAATGATAATTCCATTGATAAATCTGTCCAGCCAATATGTTCTAAAAATATATAGTCTAAATTAAAATTATGTCCCCAAATTCTTGTTCCATCAGGACTTTTTTTGTGTTGCATTTCATATCCATCATCATACCAATCCACAACATAATCCTGATTTCCATACCATTTTCGATATACTCCACCTTTATTATATGGGAACCATCTTAAATATGAATCTTTTGCCTCTTTTCGATTTGAAACAAATCCTATATTATTTATTGCAACTTCACTCCATAATCTAATATAATGTGCATTATTTCCTGGCACCAATCCTATCCTTGCTTCAACAAAAGAATCCATTTTCTTGCTTCGAAATGTAGCTGTAACATTTTCATTCAACCAAAACGCAATAGGACATCCTGGTATTTGCATTAATGCTTTTTGATTTCTTTTATATAATTTATCCTTCAATAATGCATGCTTTTTTTTCTCTAATGTTGTGTTATAATCTGTAAGTTTTAAAAATGCTCCATTATAATTTTCTATTCTGTTCTTTTGAATTACAAAACTTGTACTTTGAACAATAGTCCCGACTTCTCCACTATCAAAAGCACCTATTCCTAAATAAATCATATTTGATATTGTGTTATTATTCAAAATAGATTCTCTTAATTCTTGAAAACTCTTTAAAAACATCCATGTTTGCATAGTAATCATTGATATGTATCCGGTTCTCTTGATAAACGTTAAACATTTTTCAATAAACACTGCAAATAAATCAGCCTTACTATCCGGATAATTCTTCTTCACGAAATCATTCACTTTTGCACTTAGGTTACTTGTCCCAGCATACGGTGGATTCGTAGCAACTACCTCATACTTCTGTGCCATCACCTTGCCAATTCTAATCAACTGTTTCAACTGCTCTGCTGTATCATCCAATCCATATGTATCAAAAGAAATCTGGCTTTCTGTATCTGTATTCTCTACAAATTTTTCTAACAGCTCCCAATCATAATCTTCCACATTAAGCAAAGAACCGTATTCCTTTGCGTCATTCAATGTATTAAGAAGTCCTTCCATCTGCAATAATGCTGTCTTTTTCTCTTCCTCTGCCAACCCTGCTCCAAAGAATTTAAGCTGACTACTATTAATGCCATTACTCTCCTGCACAGCATATACATTCGGTTCTATGCCTCTTGTTAGGATTCTTCTATCATACTGTCTTGCTTTCATTAATACTGCGAAATAACTTAACTGTGCTGCTCTGTCATCTATATCAAGTCCGTATATATTATTTTGGATAATGCTCTGTGCAGCATCTCTCTGTGACCATCCTGCATTTTCATATATCTGCATAAATACATCAAATGCATACACCAGAATATGTCCTGAACCCATACAAGGATCAATAAGCTTTATATCCTCTGGCTTTAATGTTGCATACTCTGCCTTTATCTTATCAAGTTCCTGCTGTACAGACTCTTCCTGCTTAGCCTCATCCAGATAGTATTTCCATTTGCTTTTCAATTCATCATCCGGATGTCCTTCTACCCACATTCTGCCAAGGCTGTTTTCAACCATATATCGTACAATCCAGTCCGGAGTAAAAAGCTGTGTAACTGCCGGCACTTCTTCTTTTGTGATTTTGGTTTTCTTGGCAAATGCTTTATTTTTAGGCTCTGTATTATAATACTGATATAACCAGCCTATGATTTCTACCTGTCCTGCTGCCTTGCCATCCTCATTAACAGCTGCGATATTAAAATCTTTTTCATCAATACCATCTACAAGCATACGAACTACATCATCTTCATTCGTAAATGAGATGTTCAGAAGCATTTCTGTATAGTCTTCTGTCTCTTCAAAAAGTCCCGGTAACACTTCATGAAGCAGATTACACTGCTTGATAAAAAGCATTCTGAATAAATCATCAAGCCTGTTATTCATCTTGGCATCAATGATTTCTTCTCTCTCTTTGTCCGTGAAATCCCAGTCAATATCAGGCGCCATTGTTACCACATCAGGCTCATTCTTTACCAATCCACTTACAGTGGATTTTTTTTCGGAAGAAAGCACACGAACTCTTACAGGATACATATAGTCATTGACTTCCATAAAACGGATAGCACAGATTCTGTTAAACCATGTATATGCCACTTCTTCCACTACTGCTTCAAAGCCTCTTGCATGAATCTGGTCTACCAGCTTTCTTCTCAGCTCACACTGTTTTTTGTTAAGTGTTGCCTCTGTTCCTGCTGCTGTCTTGTATACCTCAAAATCAGCACCTTTTGTGATTGCTTCACTGCAATTATCCGATGTGATTCCAAGCATACCAGCTTTATCCGTAACGGATGCTATCAGCTTATTTCTTGCCTCTATTGCAAATTTCTTAATTGCATTTTTGCTCATGTGCTATATCCTCCAATCAAGCTTATCAGCTCAATGTAATTATTGTGTCTTCTTCCAGTTCATCCATCAGTTTCTGCTTCATCTCGGAGAGGAACTTATCAATATCCTGCTCTGTCTCTATCGAATATGTTCTAGCCCCTGCAACATTACTGATGGAAACATTCTTGCGTCTTTTTGTCTTTATTTTAGTTGGTATCGGAGTAGGTTCAATCGACTCTTTACCGGGTACTACCGGTGTAACAGGTGTTTCCGATTCCGGCTGATGTGCTCTCTCATACTCATCTATCTCATCCAGGCACTTGATTTTTAAAGTATCACTTTCCAGCTTGATATTCTTAATTGTAGCGATATCACTGGATGTTCTGAGTTTCTCCCAGATTTCATCAAATCTCTGATTGATACGAGGACGGAGCACTTCTGCAAAAGGCTTAGTATCCAATACCTCTTTTACTTTAAGGAAGTCATCATGTACTAATGGATCCATGATTGCAGCTTCCTTTTCAAGTAATCCCATATGAAGTTCTTCAAATCTCTTATTTAATTCCGGCAATTTCTGAATCTTACCAAAAGGCTTACTGTCCTTAACGATAGTCTCTATCTCTTCAACTACTTTTAACAGCTCCTGGTCACTTACATATGTCTTGCTGTTTCCAAAATATGCAAGGTTCTTTACTGCCTCTTCAAAAATCTTTCTCTGATCACCCTTGAAGAAGTCAAATACAGGTGCAGTATCTTCTGCATCATCAAGCAGGTCATCCCTCTTCTTATCTACTGTCTTGAAGAACTCGGTAGGCTCATTGATATCAAGGATTTCTGCAAGTCTCTTTCTTGCATCTTCCATCAATCGCTTACAAGGATATTTCGGATTGATTCTGTACTCTACAAGGATGTCATCGTATACTTCAACTTTATCCTTTGCTCTGCTCTTGAAGCTGCTCATGATTTTGTCATCATCATCACTGGATACAGTAAATCCGAAGTAATCCTTCATAACTTCTTTTGCAGAACGAATCTGTCCGTCCGTTGCTCTTTCTCTGATGTCTATCAGGAGTTTCTCTACATACTCTCGCTTTGTAATATATCTGACCAGTTCATCCGAATTCGTTGAAAGCAATGACAGACTCTGACTGTTAAGAGTAAGAGACACTCTTCCCAACTTGAACAGCATTGCTACAAGCCACTGCACATCCTTTGGATCAAATCCATAAGGTGCTGCACCAAACTTATCCTGTAATGACTTAAGGGATGTCTTCATATGTCTGGCATTATTTAATCCGATTACCTGTACCACTTCCTCTAAAGCAAGCTTATTCGGTGTGGTATCACTTGTGCCAAGGAAGCTCATCTGACCATCGCTGTGTTTAAAGATGGCACTGATATCTGAAAGCTCCGGTGCTGTCTCCATATAGGTAAGCTTATTGTATTTCATTGCTACGAGCTTACCGAGTGCTTCATTAATTCTTGTTGCCGGCTCCTTAGCTGAAATGGCTGCCTTATCTCCATTTACATAGATATCGGCATTCTTTAATGCGTCCTCAATAAAGATTCGGATTCTGTCCTTCTTCTCAATACGCTCATCCTCTTTTGCCCTGCGGATGTTATCAAAGCTGCCTCTTGCTCCCGCCGCATTTTTATTAAGGAATTTATATATCTTGATAGATTCTGTAATCTCATCAAGAAATGTACTGTCATTTGGCAGCTTCACAATCACACTGCTTTCCTGTGCTGAGAGCAGACGAAGTGCAGAGTCTGCATAATCTCCGCCATAAGGTGTAATAACTGTCACTCCGATATCGTTAGACTGATTACCCTTGAAGAATCGGTCATCCACCTTCTGGTTGAATGGGAATAAGTAACGGCTGCTGTAACGGTATTTCTTCTCTGTATATATTTCCTCGAAGATAACTGTAGACGCTTCTCCGATGATTTCTCCCATCTCTACTGATTCATTATTGATGGCATTATTGATCTCCTGCTCCTCATTTGTCAGGAAGATGTATATTTCACCATTCTTCTGTACAAGTGTCTCTTTAATCAGTTTCTTTAAAGATTCTTCTATCTTAGAACGGACTTCAATCCTGTCATCATCAATATTTGAAATCATAAGTGTAGTAAGATTATCTACATTTGCCTTGATTTCCTTGACATATTTAATCATAAAAAGAACTTTCAAAAGCTCTACATCGAACTCATCCAGCTTACTGTTATTCTCTGCATCTGATATTACTTGACTGTGCTGGTGGTCAATAAACTTATGCAATGGATCATAGAAGAAGCTAAACGGAACCAATACCCCATCTTCTTTATCCATTACTCTGATTGCTGACTCCTGAAACAGTGCAAGCATAGAACGTGACTGATCAGACAGATGCTTTCCACTTGCGCCATGTGTTCTGACGGCAGTAAGTACCTGTCCTAAAAGATTGAACTGATATGGTATAAACGGATAGCAGTCTGCAAAATCCGCTTTATCTGCATACAGCTTCTTATCTGCTGTATCTGCTGTGAATGTAATGAGATTCTTGATAATAGATTCTTTCTGCTCATAGAGAAATCTAAGTGTCTGTGTTGCTGTCTCATTCTTTGCAAGCACACGCTTACGGATTACTTCGTCAACATTGGATGCTGAAAGAGAAAGTCTCGTATCAAAACGTCCCTGAATCTTAGAAAAGTCATTTCCCTTTGTCTTTGTAATAGAATCAATATCCTCCTGACTTGTTACGATAACCCATGCCTTACCTTTGCAGGCTGTTCCAAGGTCTTCCACAATTGTCTGGAGGTTGAGCATAAGCTGTGTGTCATCTGCTATATACTGACCGATTTCATCCACTAAGAAGATAACGTGATGATTCGGACCTTTCTTAGCACAATACTCCTGCACGAGTGATACGAACTTTTCGATGCTAAGGTCATAGCTGCCCTTTGCATTCTTGCACCAGTTGCGGGCTGCTTCCTCACTCATAAAGTCCATCTCAACTAATGTCTTTACTACTTTATCCTGAATAACTGCAAATGCCTGTCTCTTTTTATCCCAAGGTGCTCCTGCATTCGCCTCGAACTTCTCTTTGAACTCTTCAAATCTGCCCTCGTTATCCAACTGGCGCTCAAATTCTGCAAGATAAGGTATTGAACCACAATATCCCTGCATCTCATTGAACACCTTCATAAATACTTCAACGATAGCCTCCTTGCCGGAGCCTACCTTTGCAGAACCCTTTGAATCAATATTGAAAAGCATGACATCTGACTCAATTGTTCCAGCCTTTGTCATTTCAGCAATAAGCATCGGATCTTCTATTTTCGGTCTGATGCCTGCATCAGACTGCCTTCCAGTAAAATACTCAATGGCTCTTTTACCTTCTACTGTGCTGTTTTTTAATAAATAAGACAGTATTTTAAGAAAGTGAGATTTACCACTTCCAAAGAATCCGGAAATCCAGACACCCATCTTATCTGTATATCCATCTACACCTTTTTCATAATTGTTGAAGAAATCCCTGAAATGCTTCAGAAGTTCTTTTGTCACTACATATTCATCTAATTCCTGATATACGTTTTCTTCATCCGACTGGCCTACTTTAATAACGCCCTTGATGTCACGGTCAATCTGCTTTTCAAACATATTTTTAATCTGCATTGTATTTCCTCCTCTACACCAGACGGAATGCCCTGTAATAGTTGTGTGAATCCATCGTTCCAAATAATTTCAAATCCTGTCCGCTATACTCTCCCGGATAGAAAAGCACTACCGGCACACTGTCAAGCACCTGATGCAGGTTATTTAAGATGTTGTGGCTTGCTATTATCGGATGGCACTTGCCTACTCCGGTAAGGAATACCACACTGTCTGTCAAATCTTCCTGCAATATTCTTGATATGATTAGATTCAGCTCATTTGTCTCATCCAGCCCCAATGTTTCTACCAAGCTGTCTGCCATTTCAAAAAATCCATTCTCTTTTTCCAAATCAAAGAATGCTTCCAAATAACCTTCCTCCTGCAGTATCTCAACCATCAGGTGAAACAGGTCAAACTCAACTATTCTGAAATCTTTGTTTCCATTATTTATTCTATCCTTAAGGTATGCTATATGATTTCTCACATACAGCTCTTCTCTTGGATCATAATCGAATATATAATATCCGACTTCATTTCCAAGTCCTTTATTCTCTCTAAACGACTTCTCTGATATTTTGTCTTCTATCTGATTCAGTCTATCATCCAAGCTTAACTTTGCCATGCTCAGACTCCTTTCACAGCTTTCAAGTATTCTCCCAGTCCATTTGCAGTCAGCAATTCCTCTGTACGATAGTCAATGTGAATTGGCTTGATTGTTCTTGGTTTTGCACTACTTTCAAGTAATCCCGCCTCAAACATCATTCTAGTAAAGCACTGTTTCAGTTTCCGTACTGCTGTGTCCGTCCATCCAGCCACCACATCACTCTGCAATACTTTATCCGAAAAGAATACATTCAAATCCCTGTCTGTGATTTCCTTTTCTCCAAGTCTGAGTTTTTCATCATACACTTCATGAAGAAATTCAAAAAATAGTCGGCTATCCATAAGAATTGCAATTAAATTTAAAATCTTTGCTATCTCCACATCACAAGTGGTAAAAGCCCGAAGCACTGCTTCCGGTAAAGCAGATACTCTACGATAAGTACCATTCAATACCTCATATGCACGATATTCTGCTTTTACTTGATAGATATTCTCTTCCCAGGCTATCTTGCGGATATCCGCCTTACTATATCCATCCAGGATGTATCCTGCGGTCTTTCTGGACTCCTGTAGCCAGAATAATTTTGATGTAAGTCCTGCACTATATACTAACTCTGCCATTTTGCACTCTCCAACAAGGTTTATTCTTCATCTTTCACAAACTCACAGATATCGCTAATATCGCAATCCAGATATGTAGCAATCTTGAGCAATACGCTCATAGACACTTCTCCATCCTTACGCATCTTTGTAAGAGTATTAGGAGCAATATCTACAGCCTTTCTTAAATCGGCTTTACTCATCTTTTTGTCTACTAATAACTTCCATAATTTGTTGTAACTTACTCTCATTCTCACACCTCGTGGCTTCTTCTATAGACATGTTATATTTGTCACAATTGAGCAAAAACTCATTTTAATTATAGTATAAAACATCTATTCCTGCAATCAAAATAGTCGCACATTCTTGCGAGCTTTAATTATTTTTATTCAAAAACCATTAATCTTTATGCGGATATTTCCAAATTAACTAATCCATATTTAGAAAATAAAATATAGGCGCAGGTATTACCCTGCGCCTATCCTATTACAATTCTTCTGTTTTGTATGCGACATACCCCTCATAATAATAGCTGGTATCAATACCCTTCATATAGATTTCCCGGCTATTAATTTCATCGGTCAATGCCTGCTTTAATACGTGCTTTATTTCAATATCTCTGATTGGGCTGCGCTCCATGGCAAGCAGATAATCTTCTTTGTCTACCTTGCTCCAGTCAATGACTTGATGAAGTTCTTTCTTTAGAATCAGATCCAGCCAGATGCGCATACTGCGCCCATTCCCTTCTCTGAAAGGATGTGCAATATTCATTTCCACATACTTTTCTATGATTTCATCATATGAAGATTGCGGCATTTTATCTATGTTTTCAAGAGATACCTGCAAATACATCAGCGGTGCAAAGCGGAAATTTTCTTTTGCAATGTTTACAGTTCGCATTTTGCCTGCAAAATCATATATTTCGTCAAACAAAAATTCATGAATCCTGGCAAGTGTTACATATGTTCCAGGATGTAAAGAATCCAAAATACCAGATTCAAATAATTCCTTTGCCTTCGCCTTGCTGATTTTCTCTTCTTCACGTGCTAACTGGGCAGAATCAGTAATCCCCAACTTATTCTCAAATGCCATGTAATGTTTTCCTTTCTGGGTTCATTGTTACTTTAAAGCAGATTGCAATAATAGTGTTTCTAATACAACATCACCCTAATCAACCCCAATACCAGCAGATGCACCGGATATACCCAATAGAAGAAATATTTCAGTTTCATTCCTCTTTCTCCATTATACAGATATATGGGAAGAAATGCTATAGCTGCTTTGGGTTCTGCAACGCCTACCATAACCGCCCCAAGAACTGTTCGTTGTACTTTATCAAATCGTTGCAGATAATAGAATAGGACAACGCATAGCACACCCATGTAGTGATAATCCGTTTCAAGAAGCTGCGCTATCCCTGCTCCAGTGAGAACACACAGCGCAGATGAAATGATACTCATTCCCCTTCGTTCACACACAGATATCGCATATAAGGTACACAGCCCTATCGCCAATGTAAAAAATACATTCTGTCCTTCCGGATAAACCCAAGCTCCATGTACAGCCAGATCAAAGGGGACCTCTGAAATCACCGCAAAGAGAAAGCATCTGCTGATGTATCGCTTCACATCATGCGTGTGGCAGAATCCTTCTACCAGTAAAAAACAGTAAATTGGAAATGCAATCCGTCCGATTCCACGCATAACCCTATATATATCAAACTGATAATCCGCCATATTTGCATAGATTGCCACTGCAAAGTGATCCACCAGCATAGATATAATCGCTATCCATTTCAAATCAGATGAGGTTAAACCATTCCATCGCATTTTCATAATTTCCTTCCCTATAACAGAACAGGCTGTCCTCAATCCCGGACAGCCTGTTTCTCTCAAGTATAACATATATTGCAATTGTGAAACGCCCATTATTTATTCTTCTTAGTACCGATCTTGGTACGAAGTACATACCACAGTGCACCTGTGATGCATACAGATGAATAAGTACCGCATACGATACCAACCATCAGAGGTAATGCAAATTCACGGATAGAAGATACTCCTAATACGAACAGTGCAGCTACCATGAAGAAAGTTGTCAGTGAAGTAAAGATACTTCTTGATAATGTCTGGCTGATACTTCTGTTTACGAGCTGTTCCAGATCATCCTTCTTGGTCATAGCACCAAGGTTCTCTCTGATACGGTCAAAGATAACGATTGTTGCATTGATAGAGTAACCTACGATAGTCAGCATGCAGGCAATGAATGTGCTGCCCACAGATACTCTTGCTACTGCATAGAATGCAAGCACTACCAGTACATCATGGATCAATGCAGCTACAGAGCTTGTTGCAAAACGAATATCCTTGAATCTGAACCAGATATATAACAGCATGCAGATTGCTGCGATTACTACAGCCACGATTGCGTCACTTCTCATTTCAGAACTGATTGTTGAACTGATCGTCTCAGCAGTGATCAGATCAGAATTTACACCAAAGTTCTCTACTAACGCTTCTGTTAATGCCTGTCTCTCTTCTACATCCAGTGTTCTGGTCTTGAAGATAACCTGATTGCCGCCTGCAACCTTCTGAACCTGTACGTTGGCATCTTTGGTAATCTTCTCGATTACAGGTACTACCTGGGAATCCAGAGCCGCCAGATCCATATCTTCATTAAATGTAACATTTGTAGATGTACCACCCACGAAATCAAGGCTGTAGTTCAGGGCTGTTCCTGATGTTCCCTTATTTACGCCCATGCATACAAATCCACCGATAATCATAACCAAAGAAATTGTAAAGAATATCTTCTTCTTTGCCAGGAAGTTCACTGTCTTTCTGTCCTTGGCTTTTCCATAGAACTTCTCATCCTTTAAGCCAACTGCATAGAGTGCTTTCAGAATCATTCTTGTAATAACAAGTGCTGTGAACATGGAAAGAACAATACCAAGTGCCAGTGTCTGGGCAAATCCCTTAACTGTACCTGAGCCCTTCAATCCAAGAACCAGTGCAGCGATCAGTGTTGTAACGTTACCGTCTACGATAGCAGACAGTGCTTTCTTAAATCCCACATCAATAGCGGAACGTACTGTCTTACCGGATGCGATCTCTTCTCTGATACGTGCGAAGATGATAACGTTTGCATCAACTGCCATACCGATTGACAGGATAATACCTGCAATACCCGGTAATGTCAGTGTGATTTCAAACATATTTAAACATAATACTACCAAAATCGTATAAATGATCAATGCGATGGAAGATGCAAGTCCAGGAATCAGATATACAGCAATCATAAAGATAACAACCAGTGCAAGTCCGATAGCACCTGCTTCAAGACTGGTCTTAACTGCTTCTGAACCAAGCTGTGCACCTACAACATTGGAACGTAATTCTTCCAGTTCCAGCTTCAATCCACCGATACGGATCTGGCTTGCCAGCTTATCAGCTTCCTCGAAGCTCTCCATACCTGTAATCTGTGCCTGTCCATCTGTAATGGCAGCCTGTACACGGGGTACGCTGATGAAATCCTGGTCATAATAGATACCGATGCTTTCACCGGAAGCATATGCCTTGGTTGTAGCATCTGCAAATGCCTTGGTTCCTGCATCTGTAAAAGTAAGCGAAACTACGAACTGGCTGTTGCCAAGCTTATCCTGTGCAGAACCACCCTGTGCAGAGGAAACATCCGTACCACTCAGTACTATGCTTCCATCTTCCTGCAATTCAGCGATAGTCTTGTTTAATGTATAACCTGTCGCACCATTGCCTGTATATGTATAGTTGGCATTTCCTTCGCTGTCAGTCTGTGCGATGAAGTACAATGCACCTGGTCTTCCCAGATCTTCAAGGATTGCATCTGCATCAGATACACCCGGAATTTCGATGTTGATTCTGTCTGAACCTTCTCTGTATACCAATGCTTCTGTACTGTAAGTCTCTACTCTTTTCTGCAGCTTATACACAGTATCGCTCATATCCTCATCAGAAGGATCTTCGTCTCCTACTACCTGATAAGTAATGCTGACACCACCTGCCAGATCAAGTCCCTGCTTAATCTGTGATGCAGCACCGGCTTTCTCTGAACCGATACCGCAGATTGCAACATACCCCAGTGCAACTGTGACGAGCAATGTTACAACTAACGTAATTATGGCTTTGCTCTTTTTCATTATCTATAATCTCCTTTACTTAGTCGGTGTTGACCCCCGCCATTAGTCCTCTTCTTCTGCTGCTAATGCTGCTTTAAGCATGATGGCACATTCCACACGCTTCTTCTGTAATTCGCATCCCAGATCATAAGCATCATGAATATTTCCATGGAAATTATAAGAATTGGCTGCGCATCCTCCGCTGCAATAGAACTTTGCGAAGCAGTTCTTACATTTTTCTTTGGAATATACGTTACAGCATTTGAATTCATCGCGTATTTTGGTATTAGTAATACCTGTATCCACGTTACCCATCAGGAAATCCTCATTACCAACGAACTGATGGCATGGATAGAAATCTCCCCATGGAGTCACTGCCAGATACTCCGTTCCCGAACCACAGCCGGATAAACGTTTGTATACGCATGGTCCACCTTGTAAATCTATCATAAAATGGAAGAAATTGAAATCTTTTCCTTCCTTATGACGTCTGAGCATTTCAGCTGCAAGCTTGTCATATTCTGCAAGGAGCTGTGGAATATCTTCTTCCTGTAAAGCGTATTCTTCTGTAGGAGGTGCTACTACCGGTTCTACAGAGATCTGCTTGAATCCCAGATCTGCAAGGTGACAGACATCCTCTGCAAAATCCAGATTATGACGTGTAAATGTTCCACGTACATAATAATTGGTCTGGTTACGGCTCTCTGCTACCTTCTGGAACTTGGGAACGATCATGTCATAGCTTCCCTGTCCGCCTCTGAAAGGACGCATCATATCATGAATGTCTTTTCTTCCGTCGATACTTAATACGATATTTCCCATTTCCTTATTGGCAAACTCAAGAATCTCATCATTAAGAAGTACACCATTTGTAGTCAGTGTAAAACGGAACTTCTTATGATGTGGCTCTTCAAGGCTTCTTCCGTAAGCGACCAGGTCTTTTACTACCTGCCAGTTCATCAGTGGTTCCCCACCGAAGAAGTCTACTTCCAGATTCACTCTGTTACCTGAATTGGCTACCAGGAAATCCAGTGCCTTCTTACCTACTTCAAAACTCATCAGTGCTCTTCTGCCATGGTATTCACCTTCCTCTGCAAAACAGTACTTGCAGGCAAGATTACAATCATGTGCAATATGTAAACACAGCGCCTTGACAACAGTCTCTCTATTTTTGAAAGCTTCAATGCTCTTCTCATAGATATCGTCTGTAAAGAGCATCTGGGCATCTTTTAATTCGTATATCTCTTCCAATGCTTCCTTAATCTGTGCCTGATCATATGGCATATTGGAAGCTGCCAGCTTATCATAAGCTGCATCACAGGTATCCTGCTCCATATGATTCTCCACCATAGAAGCAATTACGTCATAAACAACATCATCAACCACGTGAACGGCACCGCTGTTCACATCCAATACGATATTGAATCCGTTATTTTTATACTGATGTATCAATTCTTTCTTTCCTTTCCTACCAGGTATGCGTTTCCTATATCCCTTAGTTACGCACAATAAGCAGCGACTCATCATCGCTGCTTATTTCATCTGTTATTGCGATTCTTTATACTGGAACTTATTTAGTCTGTTCGCAGCTCTGATTACCTACTGTACAGGATGTCTTACATGCTGACTGACATGATGTCTGGCACTCGCCACATCCGCCTTTCTTCATGGATTCCTTGTAATCTCTAGTGTTTAAAGTCTTAATATGCTTCATAAATAAAGCCTCCTATCATTGTGTGTCTCAACGACCGAATTTATACTTAATGTAGTATAGCATATATTTTTCATATCGAAAAGTACTTTTCTTATATTTTTTTACTTACCCCAGCATTCCTCCCAGCATCCCGCTGCCGAGACAGATAAGTAATGTTGTAATACTTGAATTGGATATGGGGGTAAAATCCGGCTCCATGGCAATCGACAATACACATATAATAAGGAAATATGCCGTCCCTGCCCCCATTCCCCACAGGAATCTCCTGCTTTTTGCTCCCTTGGCATAGAATAGCCCCGCCAGAAGTGAGGAAATGACATAGATTGCAATAATCGCAATATCTACCATCCTTTCACTCAGATCACACTTATAGAGCAGCCCCGCAGTAAGCAAAAGCAACAGTCCCGTTATCACATAAGCCCCCAGCAGACATTTCAACAGCGCCAGTATTCTTTCATATTTCATGATGTACCCCCTGATATTTTATAGTTTCTTTATTGTATTTACAATTCAATACTGATATAATCTATGCGTATACTGCATCTATTCAGAACCGTAATCCTGATATTTGCAGAAGAAACTATATTTTATTTTTTAACCATAAGGAGGTTATTATTTTGGATACCGCTGGTGTCATACAACTTTGTATTCTTGTAGTTCTAATCATGCTTTCTGCATTCTTTTCTTCTGCCGAAACAGCATTGACAACGCTGAGTCTCGTGAAGGTCCGTTCCATGGCAGAGGAGAATCCCACGAAAAAAGTCTTAACATTACAAAAGATTCTGGACAAAAAAAGCAAATTGATCAGTGCAATACTGATTGGCAATAACATTGTAAATATCAGTGCATCTTCCCTGATGACTTCTCTCGTTATCCGCATCTGGGGCAACGCTGCTGTTGGTATTGCAACAGGTGTCCTGACATTGCTGATCCTGCTCTTTGGCGAGATTGTCCCAAAGACCTGGGCTATGTACAATAATGAGAATCTTGCCCTTGCTTATTCAAGTCCAATCTACTTTCTGATGCAGGTACTCACTCCGATTATTTTCATTATAGATAAGCTCTCCGGATTTCTTCTGAAGCTGTTACATATAGATTCATCCAAACGTGCCATGATGACAGAAACAGAGTTGAAGACCTATGTGGATGTCAGCCATGAAGATGGTGTCATCGAACAGGAAGAGAAGAAGCTGATCTACAATGTGTTCGATTTCAGCGATTCTGTTGCCAAGGATATCATGATTCCACGAATTGATATGACTACCATTGATGTGGAAGCAAGCTATAACGAACTGCTGACTTTGTTCAAGGAATCCATGTACACACGTATTCCTGTCTATGAAGATGACAGCGATAATATTATTGGTATCATTAATGTAAAGGATTTTCTTCTGGTGTCCAATAAGCGTATGTTCAAGATACGTGATATCATGAGAGAAGCCTATTATACATATGAATATAAGAAAACTGCAGATCTTCTGTTGGAAATGCGGAATATCACAGCAAATGTTGCACTTGTCCTGAATGAATATGGTGCAACAGTCGGCATGATCACTCTCGAAGACCTGCTGGAAGAAATTGTTGGTGAGATTCGTGATGAATATGATGAGGATGAAGATGAATTGATCCAGCAGGTAGATGACCATACCTATCTGGTAGATGCAAGCATGAAATTATCTGATATCAATGATGCTATTGGTACTTCCTTTGATTCTGAGGATTTTGATTCTATTGGTGGTATTATCATCGGACTTCTGGACCGCTTCCCTTCTCAGGGTGAAACAGTTACTACAGAAGATGGCATTATCCTGACAGCTACAGAAGTTATCCAGAATCGTATTGAGAAAGTAACAATCCTACTTCCCGAATCACAGGAGCAGGGTGATGCGGCTTCATCTGAGCATTCTGAATCTGAATCCAGCCAGGAAGCTTCCGAATCACAGTCAGTCGGTTAATCCGTTCATTTAGTTATTTTGTAACTATTCTGACTCAATATATATGACAAAGTAACCCCATGCACAAAAGGAAAGCATTGAAGATGCGGTTTTGCGCATGGGGTTCTTAATAATTACTGATTTTATAAATCTGCGTAGAAATGATACGTATCGAGAATCTCCTGCGGTACATCCGGGGTCTCTCTCTGGATTGCCTTGATACGCAATTCAAATTCCTGTTTCTTCTTCATGGAATTTCTTCCAAAACGTGCCATGGCAGCTTCATAAGGTCTCTGTGTTTCCAGCTTCTGACGCAGGGTCTTCTCAAAAGGACAATAGGTAGCCAGAATCTCTCTTGCTACTTTATTCATCTTCATGGAACCATTGGACTCACTCTTTACCCACGCTTCATAATCAATCAGGAATATTTCACGGGAATTGTTACGTCCCTTCTGAATCTGCATCTTCACCTTCTCACGTGCCTCATCAGACAGGTCCCTGTTCTTACGGTAGAACTGGATATAATCCATATATTCTGAGGTCAGTGATTTAACCTTAATATCATTCCACTGCATACCCTGTATACATCTGCACAGCTCCCAACGGAATCTTCCGAACATTTTCACCATCATATCATCTATATTGGTGTTGGAAAGTATCGGGAAAACAAATCTTCCCGGAGTAGCCTTATTCTTGCCTCCTACTTCCTGCCACATAGATGCATTGACACCGGATAACGGGAACAGGATTACATCAGGATATACATTCTTCATGCAGGACTCATGATTAATCTTCAGTTCTACATTGGAATACAGTACTTCTCTGTAGAAGACAGAATAATCAATCTTCATGAGATTCTGCACGCTTTCATTAATTCTCTTCTTAGTCACCAGAATCTTATCCAGATAACCATATATTGCTTCTTTATACAAGACAGGCATGTATGCTGTTGGTTGTCCATATAGCACACGCATATTACTCTTCATCATATTCATGACTTCGTATTCCACACGCTTGTCCATGTTATTGGTCAGAGCCTTCTGCTGCTGTTCTGTAATCTCACCTTGTTTCTTCAAGGAGCGCAGGTTTTCAATATAATCTTCGTCAAATTCACTCTTGGAAGGTTCTCTTTGTCCATCGTGAATTGCCTTGAGCCACTCACACAGCGTAAATACATGGCACGGACCTTCGTCTTCCTCTTCTTCAATTCCACACAGAAATTCCAGATGCTCCTGTTCCAGCAGCCGTTCATCCAGCATTCCAAAGTTCAGGAACAACTCTACTGCCTTAGGAGGCACAATCAGACCTTCACATACCTTTCTAAAGCACGCAAGATATAACTCAAATACCATTGGCGTGATCGTTTTCTTGGCTTTCTTCACATCATCTTCTACAGACAGTCTATCCGGTGCTTTCACCAGATAATCCATATTTGCACGCAATACTTCTATCTTCTGTTCATCATATGCTGCATACTGGACAACCTGTTCCAGAGAATTCTTCAATGAAAGTACAGATCTGCGGATCATTGCCTCTTTTTCTTCTTTTGACTTCTGTTCTGTCTCGGTCATTTCCTTGGAGATAATCTCTCCTATGATTGCTTTCTTAGCCTTCAGATCCCAATCAGGTATGTCCATATGCCTGCCAAGCTCCTGATATTGGAAACTAACTTCCCCAAGAATCTCTTCCAGCAATCCCTGCATTTCCTTTGGGACATCGCCTTTTCTTCTCATTTCACGGCCTTGTGCACAGGCATAATCAAACAGATTATGGTCCTTTCTTCCCACTATATAAGAAAGAAGATTATGTATATATTTAATCAGTGTAATGCAATCTTCTTTAAAGCCGTCTACTACAGCCGCAATCTCCAGCACAATGAAATTTACCATCTCTTCGCTATAAGAATAGTATGCTTTCTGGACATTTAAAGGAATCCCTGCTGCCTCTGCATAATAGCCCAGTCGGTCTTCATTAATTTCCATCTGGTATTCACACTCTTCCAGCTCATCCAGTTCTTCAATGATAAGAGGGGATACTCCGATTGCCATGCACAGATTTTTATACCCCTGATAGCTTCTTTTGGCAAACTCATATAAACGGCTGGCACGCATGTGCAGATCCTCACGGAGGTGCGCCATGTCTGTTATATAATGGAATTGCGAAGATACCATGATTGCCCTGTAATCATCACTCTTGGTAATCACATTATGCAAAGTCTCCTCGCCGGATACGGAAAGCATGTAGATAACCGAATCTTCCAGTGTTGTATAGGAAGCCCCATAGGTATCCCGGTTCCAGTCATTTAATGCAATAAAAGAACCCTGATTTCTCACCAGTCTCATCCATTCGTTCTGCATCAGCACTTTTCCTGCCAGCACGATTCCTATGTGGCTTACCGTATCCCCCTGTGCAAATATTACCTCGCCTTTTTTAATGATATTTTTCCCATTCTCCATCTTACCGTATTTACCCTGCCTTTCTTCACCTGTTCCCGGTTCTGCGGGTTGTACTACTCCATGTTCCGCAATTCGTTATCTGTTATCATCATAATCTGCTGCGTAAATTCATCCTGATATGAACTTACGCTCACTATATGATTTGAAATGGTATGATATATCTTCATAAAAGCAGATACCAACGTCTCCCGGTCAGTTATCCGCCCATAATTTTCTTCTGTCACATATCTGTCAATCCCGCCGCCGATTCCTCTGCCGGTCAGCTTCGCATAGCTTTCCTTCGCTGCCCACATCTGATAGAACTGGCTGCATCTGTCTTCTTCATCTGTAATCGCACACAGGCGCTGATACTCATTTTCATGATAAAATCTTGCAGCAAGCTCCATACGATACGGACGCATCTGTTGTATGTCTACCCCTATCGGTTCACTGTCCATGCCACATAGAACCCAGTCTCCCGAATGTGAAAGAGAATAATGCAGCCCAGCATATCCCTTTAATATGGGCTTTCCATATTTTCCCTGCTCTATCTGTACTTTCTGCCAATCCTGTGTGGTATATCCTTCTCCCAAAAAGGCATAACGCAGCAGAAGCCCTGCCATGATGCTCCTGTTGCGTTCCGCCTTGTTCTTCATTCTATGTATTTTATCCCTTCTACCGGTGTCTAACATAGAGAAAATATCCTTATACTCCTTCTCTTCTATGTCTTTTACCCTGGATGCATATATCTTCATAGGGATCTCCTGTTTAGTATTTTCCAAAATCGTAACTATTCAGAACCCCATGCGCAAAATCGCATCTTTGATGCTTTACTTTTGCTTATGTGGTTACTTCGCCATATAAATTGTATCAAATATGCTTATAAATAAGCATATTTGATACAATTTTTTACCCTTCTGCGTATCCATACATGACTTGACTACATATATCTATTGTAAATTGTTTTTAATTGTAAGTCAATAGATTATATTTTCTGCTACATCAAATATTTCTTCATAATTGTCAGAGCATTTTTCTCAAGTCTGGATACCTGTGCCTGTGATATGCCTATGGATTCAGCTACTTCCATCTGGGTCTTTCCCTCAAAAAATCGCAGCGTTATAATTTCATTCTCTCTCTCATTTAATCTCTTCATAGCTTCACTAAGTGATATATTCTCTACCCAGTTCTCTTCACGGCTCTTCTTGTCACTGATCTGATCCATCACATACAGGGTATCTCCCCCCTCTGTATACACGGGTTCATACAGGCTCATCGGATTCTGAATTGCATCCAGCGCATACACAATGTCTTCCTTTGGTATGCCGATTTCTGCCGCAATTTCAACAATTGTAGGCTCTTTGGAATGTAGTCTTGTCAGGTTCTCTCTTGCATATATGGCTTTATACGCAGTATCCTTCAATGACCTGCTGACACGTATTGCATTATTGTCCCTCAGGAATCTTCTGATCTCGCCCATGATCATGGGAACTGCGTATGTGGAAAATTTTACCTCCAGGCTGGAATCAAAATTATCAATAGCCTTGATCAGTCCTATACAGCCTATCTGAAACAGATCGTCCACATTCTCATTGGACTGTGAGAAACGCTTGATCACGCTTAATACAAGCCTCAGATTGCCTCTGATATAAGTCTCTCTGGCTTCTTTATCTCCCTGCTCTATTCTGGCAAACAATGCTTCTTTCTCTTCGTTATTGAGCACCGGAAGTTTTGACGTATTTACCCCACATATTTCTACTTTACTGATTGCCATGATTTCTCCTCCTATTTCCATGCCTGTCTTCAGACATATGTAAATACCAGTGAAATCCGGCAATCCCTCAGACTATGTTACCCCTATTCTTTTACCATCTCTTTCTTGAGACGCTTCATGATCTTCTTCTCCAATCTGGATATGTACGACTGTGATATTCCAAGATAGTCAGCCACTTCCTTCTGGGTCATCTCACGTCCATATGGGCTTCCCAGTCCGAATCTGAGCTGAATGATTGTTCTCTCACGTTCTCCCAGTTTCGCCACTGCCTTACGCAGCAGTTTACGTTCTACCTCAGTCTCCAGATCCTTGTAAATAACATCTTCATCTGTTCCCAGAATATCTGACAGCAGCAGTTCATTTCCATCCCAGTCTACATTAAGAGGTTCGTCAATGGACACCTCCATTTTCGTTTTGTTATTACGTCTCAGATACATAAGAATTTCATTTTCAATGCAACGTGAAGCATAAGTTGCCAGCTTAATGTTCTTATCACGGTTAAAGGTATTGATTGATTTAATCAGTCCTATCGTTCCGATTGAAATCAAGTCTTCTACTCCGACCCCTGTATTATCAAATTTCTTGGCAATATACACCACAAGCCGCAGATTATGCTCTATCAAGATCGACCTTGCCTCTTCAGCAGCCTCTGTATCCAGGTCATTGATTGCTTCACTTTCTTCCACGCTCTCCAGCGGTGGCGGCAGAATCTCGCTTCCTCCTATATAATGGATTTCCTGACGTCCACTTAATACGCCGGCATCCTTTCTGCCCAGGCAAAGTTTCATACGTCCGGGTAAATATACCTTCAAAATCATTTATCATTTCCTCCTGTTCGTTCTCTCCTGTTCTTATAGCAGACCTGTATGCAGTATCATCTGATAGCTTCCATTTCCTGAGAGCTTTCCTTCATACAATGCAATGACTGCTTTCTTCTGCACATATGGCTCATCTTCTCTCCAGATGATCAATTCATCTACCTCCGTCCCCTGCAATATCCCATGTTCTTTTCCTATGCTGTGATATGGAATCACTCTGTATCGTTCCTGTATCGTCTGATGGCACAAAGTGTCGTAGACATCCCTTTCTATAATAGATACAGGTCTGCCACTGATCGGCTCTCTCAATCCGTTTCCTGTATCCAGCAGCGCTTTTAAAGTCAGCTTTCTACCCTGTTGTGCCACTTCTACATCGTAGATTGTCTGTTTTTTCACAATCTGTTTTCTTTCATACAGATAACCCGACACAGTTCCCATGATCGCTGTTACAATGGCTGCGCACAGAGTATACTTCGTTCCCAGTATTCGTTCCAATCCTGTAAATAATCTATTCCAGACAAAAGACATTACATAGAAATGCAGCATTGCTGTCCATTGTTCTGACATACTCCTCATTCCCGATGCAATTATAATCACAAGCAATCCTGTCAGCAAAATCAGCAAAATATATGCGATACCGTAACGAAGCCGTAATATGATTGGCAGAATCGCCATCATTCCCCCTATCAGTGATGCACTCAGAAGTCTTATGAAGCGAATACGTCTGCCTGTAAGAATCAATGTGAATATCAGCAGGACCAGGTTTAACAGCACATTTTCCAGAAAGTATACATCCAGATATAATACATAAATCCTCAACCACCTCTCTTCCTCGCTGAACGAACTAAGTATACTAAAAAGCCCCTGCTTATTTTGTCAAAGCAAGGGTTAAAAGAAGGTTTATTTATCGACAAAAAACGCAGCCATTGGCTGCGTTCACTTATTGCTGTGTTGTTCCTTTTTTCAGGAAGCTTGGAATATCAAGGGATTTCTCCTCAACATTGCTTCTTAATTCTGAAGGTCTCTGAATACCAGGGAAAGGTCTGGTAGGTACTGTACCCGGATTCTGTGAAGGAATTACATTGACTCCCGGTGTAACCGGTTTGGTCTTGGTAATCGTGGCTGCAGGCTTCACTGAAAAGCCGCTGCCTATATTGTTTAACTTGTTGAATGGAGAGTTCGCTGCATTCTGCTCTAAGCCAGTAGCAATTACAGTAATTGTACAGCTGTCCTGCATATCCTTGTTCTCTGTAGCACCAAAGATAACGTTCACATCATCACCTGTAAGTTCTTCGATGTATGTAGACGCTTCATTGGCATCATATAAGCTGACATCACCGGTAACATTCAGGATAATATCTGTTGCGCCCTTGATGGTTGTCTCAAGCAGCGGTGATTCTACTGCCATCTTAATTGCATCAGCAGCCTTGTTCTCGCCCTTGCCATGTCCAATACCAATATGTGCAATACCCTTGTCCTTCATGACTGTCTGCACATCTGCGAAGTCCAGGTTGATAAGGGAAGGTACATTGATCAGGTCTGTGATACCCTGTACAGCCTGCTGTAATACTTCATCTGCCTTCTTCAAGCCCTCTTCCATGCCTGTCCTTCTGTCCACGATCTCAAGGAGCTTCTCGTTTGGAATGACGATCAGTGTATCTACATGCTCTTTCAGCTTCTCGATACCGCTGAGTGCGTTGGTCATACGCTTCTTGGCTTCGAAACGGAAAGGCTTGGTTACAACACCAATCGTCAGAATATCCATGGACTTGGCAATGGACGCTACTACAGGAGCTGCTCCTGTACCGGTTCCGCCACCCATACCACAGGTAACGAATACCATGTCTGCACCCTTGATTGCTTCCTGAATCTCTTCTGAACTCTCTTCAGCAGCCTTCTCGCCCTTCTCAGGTACACCGCCTGCTCCAAGTCCCTTGGTCAGCTTCTCGCCGATCTGTAACAGCTTAGGAGCCTTACAACGCTGTAATGCCTGTTTATCTGTATTTACTCCAATAAATTCAACACCAGTAATATTTTCATCTATCATTCGGTTGACTGCGTTATTTCCGCCGCCACCAACACCTATAACAATAATTCTTGCTACAGGACCTGCTTCATCTTTATCATGAATCGTGAGATTCAAACCTTCTTCCTTCACAATTCTTCCTCCTTCACAATTCTTACTCCATGTAACTATTTATGCTCTTTCAGTCACATAATACATATCTAATTTATCATATAATTTTTTGGGCAAATAATCAACATTTTTTTCTATTCTTTCAATTAATTATGTTAATTTTATGCCTTTAATCTCTTTCAAAGGAAACACTTCTGCTCTCCTGGGTGTAATTCTGCAGATCCAGAGTACCACTCTCACCCTTCAGTGATGGTAATATATAAGGAAGCTGCATCAGTTTCTCATCAAGGTTCTCCAGTTTACCTATATTGACTTTTACCTTATCATACCCCAGTGTCACATTGTAGGAAGCATCGAACTGTATCTTGTCACAGATAACATCATACTTATTCAGGAGCTTGGTAATCGTCAGTATATTTTGGAAAATCTGATCATTCTCTATAGGCAGCTTCTCGTACAGGACAATATGGTCAAATGTAAGACCTGTAACCTGTGGAATGCCCTGTGTGGGTACTTTGGCAGCCTCTACCACCATACCGTCATTATCAAAATACATATATCTTCCCAGATACTCCACATATCCCGCCAGCGCTTTCTCATATACGCTGATCTTTATCGTATCATTAGATACAATAATGACATCCATGGTATCAATGAAAGGGATTCCCTTGATCTCCTTATTCTTGTATTTCAGGGACAGGTAAAGGGAGTTGTCCCCAAAATGCCCCTTGAGTACCATTGCCTGTATCTCCTGTGCCGAGTAATGCTTATTACCCTCCACAATCACCTGACGCACTGCATAGTGATAGGACAGGAAAAGGACGATAGAAAGCAGTAATGTTACAATACCAAGCCCGGTGATCAGACGTATCTTTAATTGCAGATGTGGTATATATTCCATATCCGCTGTCTGTTTCATGGTCATCGCCCTTCCTTTCCTTATCATTCTTATTTATAACTATTCAGAACCCCATGTGCAAAAACGCTTCCACCCGTTATCTGCTTATTGTGGTTACTTCGCCGATCACAGCCCCAAGGTTCCTCAAATCTCCTGTAATATTCTCATATCCCCGCCGTATGTATATGGTATCACTTACAGTGGTAATTCCATCTGCTGCCAATCCTGCAATCAAAAGCGCCGCACCTCCACGCAGCTCCCTGGCTATGACATGGCGTCCTTCCAGCAGACGTCCGCCTTCAATCACCGCACAGTCCTGTGTCTGAATGATTCTTGCCCCCATCCGGCACAATTCCTCGATGATTTTAAATCTCCCAGAGAAGATACGTTCACGCAGTATCAGTCTGCCTCTTGCTACACAGGCGGCTGCCATCAGAGGCGACTGCAGATCAGTAGGGAATCCGGGATATACCGCTGTCTCAACCAGAGGCAGATTCTTCGCCTCCTCCGGTGCCTGTAACAGCATCGTACGCTGATCTGTGCATGTAATGATTGAGGCTCCCATCTGTTCCAGCACCTGCAACACGGATTCCATATGGGATACAGGTGCATCTTCCAGTATGATCTGTCCTCCGGCAGCCATCGTGGCAAAAAGATATGTTCCTGCCACAATTCTGTCTGAAATCATACGATATTCCACTTCATGTAAGGCATCCACTCCATCAATAGTGAGTGTATCCGTGCCAATTCCATCTATCTGTGCACCTGCTGCATTGAGAAATTCGCACAATGCTGTAATCTCAGGCTCACTGGATGCATGCTCCAATATGGTAGTGCCACGCGCGGTTACTGCGGCAAGCAGTGCATTCTGTGTCGCTCCTACGCTGTATATGGGAAATGTAATTCTGGCTCCCCGCAATCCACTGGTTCTGGCATAAATATAATTACCCTCTGTCGTAATCTGTGCCCCCAGCTTCTCCAGTGCCATCAGATGAAGATCTATAGGACGTTCACCAATAACGCAGCCTCCGGGGTAATCAATTCCTACCTGACCGACTCTTCCAAGCAGTGCGCCCATAAGAATCACTGATGAACGCATTCTGCCTACATATTCTCCTGGCAGCCGGTGTTCTCTTACATGCTCTGCATTCACTGTCATACGGTGGTCTGTCCTTTTTACCTGGCATCCTGCATGTTCCAACAGCTTCTGCATGCACACTACATCCATGATCTGTGGACAATTATCCAGTGTGCATTGTCCTGCAATCAACAACGTGGCTGCCAGAACAGGAAGGGATGCATTCTTACTGCCCTGTATCCTCACCCTTCCCTGTAGTGGATTCCCACCTTTTATCTGAATTGGAATATTAGAAGATTCCACCATAGTCCCACCATACAGCTACATAACTTATTTTATTATATGTAATACAGCTGTCCAATGATACAACTTATGCCTTGGCACTTTTACTGACATTCAGTACAATCGCAATCTCTGCCAGAAGAAACAGTGTGGACGAACCACCATAACTGATAAATGGCAATGTAATACCGGTGTTTGGTATTGTATTGGTTACAACGGCGATATTCAGAATAACCTGAATTGCATAATGTGCCATAACGCCTACCGCCAACAGAGAACCGAACTGATCCATGGTATTATTGGCAATGACCATACAACCCCAGATCAGTACCACGAACAGCAGGATTACTGCCAACGCTCCAAAAAGCCCCAGTTCTTCACAAATAATAGAGAAAATCATATCATTCTGGGATTCCGGCAGGAAGCCTCTCTTCTGCATACTCTGTCCAAGCCCCTTACCCCAGATACCGCCGGAGCCAATGGCATACAATGCCTGCATACACTCAAAGGGGAAAGATGAATTTAAAGCGTCATATATTTCTTCCGGTATATCATCTTCGCTTTCAAAATTACCTTCAACACTTTCAGATCCAAATGCTGTTGCAACATGCTTCTCTTTATACTCCTTACCATTAATGGTTACGGTTGTTTCCCATCCGTCAGAGGTTACTTCGATTACTATCTTATTCATTACTAAATTGTTTATAGTCATATCCAGCTATTTCCGTTGAAAATCAAAAATGGCTTTCTGTAACTCTTCACTATCTTTGGGTATATGTGTTTCATCAATATGACAATAGCAATATTTGCTGCCGTAACTGCACACGTTGAATGTATTGTTCAGAGTTTCGCCATATTCCCACCGTGCATTCGGATTCGGTATCCTACCTTCCTGGAGCCACTGCCATTCTGTTTTCATGTTCTCTCGATAAGCCATGTTTTTTTTTCGCTTTTCGTCCCTTTTATCTGATGCTTTTTTGTGTTCTTTTTGTTTAGCTCTAAGCATGTCCTTTGCAGTTTCAGAGTCTTTGTGAACTTCGTTGTCTTTGTAGTATGTTGCTTTCTGCCCGTGAAAACAATTAGTCCAACGTTCTTCGCCTACCGCATC